>Ga0105048_10014505_pt1 | contig 12273 bp, 8 predicted proteins | sample MAT05_FD_78382 | JGI IMG/M metagenome (GOLD analysis project Ga0105048, IMG submission 78382) | Freshwater microbial communities from Lake Fryxell liftoff mats and glacier meltwater in Antarctica - MAT-05 | ecosystem: Environmental > Aquatic > Freshwater > Ice > Liftoff microbial mat | place... | reverse complement strand
AGGCGAGCGGCAGGCTGAAAACTACCTGTGAGATGCAACCCCTCTCCGGCCTTTCAGGCCGACTCTCCCAGAGGGAGAGTGACTTCACCCTCCCTCCGGGAGGGTCGAGCGAAGCGAGGGGAGGGTATGACTCATTCTGCCGCTCGCCTTACAACCGCATCGCCTGCCTTCTTGCCTGAAACCAGTCGGAAACCGAGGGCATGCATACATCCCAGGCCAATCAGCCAAGCGGCTTCGGCGCCGAACGTAAGGCAATATACCAACACCTAGGACAAAGACTGGTACCCAACGGTCTGAAGGTCCTGTTTCCAAAAATGAAGCCAATCCAATATCGTTCGCCGTCACGACACAAAGGAAAAGCAGAATTGCAAGCCAGAATCGCCATCGCATCGTCGGCTTGTCATTTGGACTAATCAAAATCCATTACCTTTTTCGAGATTTGAAGCACGCAGCGACGTATCTCCGAGACGTCGATGATTTGCTGTAATCGTAGCACGCGGAACTCGCGTTTCCTATACAATGAATCTCACTAACTCATTTCCAAGATCGTCGCTGCCTTTGCAAACCGAAACGTGAACTATGCTTGACATCGTGCTGATCAACCCACGTTTCGAAGTTAGCTATTGGGGGCTCGAACATGCCTTGCCCTTGCTCGGCAAGAAAGCTAATCTTCCAGTTGCTTGCTTACCGCTGTTGGCTGCCTTGACACCGGCTGAACACCAGATCACGCTCGTCGACGAAAACGTCGAAGAGATTGATTATGCTCGACTAGAAAAAGCCGACATCGTTGGATTGACCGGCATGAGTGTTCAGCGCGCCCGCATGCTGGAGATTCTCCAAGAATTGCGAAAGCGGGGCATCTTTGCGGTAGTCGGTGGGCCCTGGGTTAGCGTTAGCGAAGAGTATTTTGGCAATTTGGCAGAGGTCATCTTTGTCGGCGAAGCCGAGGAGACTTGGCCTCAGTTTCTTTTGGACTTTCAAGCAGGGAATTGGGAAAAGCGATACGAACAAGCTAACAAGACGGACATGCTCAAAGTTCCAGCACCTCGCTACGATTTGATCAAGACCCAGCATTACCTCTTTGGTAGTGTTCAGTTTTCGCGAGGCTGCCCGTTTCAATGTGAATTCTGCGACATCATTGTTACCTTCGGACGACGTCCTCGCATCAAATCCTCACAACAAATTCTGGTTGAATTAGACCAATTGCTGGCCAGGAATTTGCATATCGCGTTTATTGTCGATGACAATCTGATTGGGAACAAAGTTCAAATCAAGTCAGTTCTCAAAGAGGTGGCCAATTGGCAAAAGTCAAAGGGTTTTCCGTTGACGTTTTTCACCGAAGCGTCGTTGGATTTGGCGGACGACGACGAGTTGATGCAGTTGATGGTCGACTGCAATATTCAGACGGTTTTCATCGGAATCGAAAGCCCAAATGAAGCTTCGCTAAGAGAGACCAAAAAGATTCAGAATGTTCGCAACACGGGTACGCTGATCGAAAAAATCCATCGCGTTCAAAACGCTGGGATGGACGTTTGGTGTGGCATGATCGTTGGCTTCGATAGCGATGACGAAACGATTTTCGACGCCCAGCTCGAGTTCCTGCGCGATGCTCGAATCCTGCATGCGATGCTGGGTATGTTACATGCCATTCCGAAGACGCCACTCCACGCTCGCTTGAGAGCCGAGGGGCGACTTGACGAAAACGATACGTCCGAGTTTGGTACTAACGTAATTCCGCGCCAGCTCACTCGTGAATCGCTTCGCGACGGATACTTGGCCGTCATGCAAAAATTGTACGAGCCGCAGGGTTACTTCGAACGGCTCGAGTCGTTGTTTTTACGAGGGAACTTTCGTTTTGGACAAGCTCGCACGAAATATTGGCGCGAACACCCGTTGATCGGCGTGAAAGAACGAGCTCGCTTTGGAATACTCGCGTTGGGATTGCTTGCCCGATTGATGTGGTCGATACCGCAAGCTTCACTGAGAAAAGAATATCGGAAGCGAATTTTGCGATTGCTGCGGGTCAATCGTGATCCTTCGGTCCTGTTTGTCTATGTGATCAAGTGCGCAATGCATTACCATCATTATACGCTCTCAACCAACATGTCAGATCGACGCTCGACCGTGGTCAATACGTTTTGAGCACGATTTGGAATGCGTAACTTCATTTACGCATTAGGATTCGTTTTGACTCCATACGTTAATTCATTGACGGAATCGAGTGCGTTTTTTTTCGCTGACCGTCCGTCGGCGGAGCGACTGACCTACGGTTCCTCCCGGCAGAGGCGTGCGGCGGTTGACACTCGCACCAAAAGAATTCCGCAACGCATCACCCCAAGGGCAGTAAGCATTACCACCCCTGCTTCAAAAATCTGCGGCGTCTCAATGTTATTCAAAAACACGAGTCCTATCCGGAGCATGTTGAGCGATACAAGAATTAGAAGCCAACCCGCGATTTCTCGCGTCCAAAAAAATATCATTTTGAACCTTTCGAATAACTTTTGCCAAACGCGTTATTCGCCGAGATGGCGGATTGTTTTTTACGTAGTTGCCTCAGTCGATGCCGTTCGAATCCAAATAGGTCACGGTAGTTTGCGATCAGTCGGATCGAACGCAGATACAAACGTGCTTGGGAAGGCTCCAACTGGCGCCAAGCGTTTTCGCGTACAACCACCAGCAGCGCAATCATCAAAACCATCAAGAGCGCACCTGGCCAGACCGCTTGGCCATTCTGCAGTGACCACTGTAGCCAGCTATCGTATTGTCGACCAACCGGCACTTTTGTTAACAAGAATACGGCAAAGAGAACGATAAGCGTTCCGTGCAGCGCCCAGATTGCAAGGCTCAGCCTTACGAATAGACGGCGGTTTTTGGTTTCACTTGTGTTTGAAGAAATAGTCGAACTCCCTTGGTCGATTTCAATACGGAAGAGTGTCAAGAAAACGTCGGTAACGAATCTATGCGATTGAGGTATCTTCATGGCTGCGACCATGGCAAACATGCTTGCGAGGACGAAGAAAAGGCCCGATGGGATGTGTTCGAGCGGTTGCCTCATTGGCTCTTGAAAAAAAAGACTAACCTGAATCGCAACCAGTACCAACCATCCCAAACGCAATACGATACAGGTCATGATGATTGCGAGGAGGGACAATCTGAGCATGAGGCCCAAGCTTTCCGTAAAGCCCAGGAGCAGTTCAATAAGAAGACTGATTGCCAGGAGCTGCAACAGCCCACCGATGATCCAAATTGCATTCCACTGCGAGTCGCTTGCGTCGGTTAAGTTCGAGTCGGTCGGCGGACCATTGGAATCGGCTGCGGTGCTCATCGCGAGGCCCCTTGAAACTTGCTTCGTCCTGTTTTTGCCGCTTCGAGTTCCGCCATGATCAAGCGTATGGCATTCTTCTCACCGGAGAGGGATACGGACGCTCCGTATCGATGCAGTTCGCGTTGTAGCTGCTCGGCCTGAATTTGTAGTCTCGCCTGTTCGGCCACGAACAATAGATCATCCGTGGACCAATTTCCCGATAAATTGGCGGCAACACTTCGCGAGGGGCGTCGAAAGGTGGAGGTCGGACAAACGAACGAAACGCGGTGATGTTTTGCGACGGCCAATTTGACGGCGGGTAGAAGGAATTCCAAAATGCCCACACAATTCAATAGATCGGACATGACCACAAATACTTCATTGTCTCGCGCATGGCCAACCGCAGTCAAAATGCTTTCGGCCAATTGAGTCATCCGCCGAATGGGTTCGCGATCGCGACTCTCAGCCAGCGCGATCACAGGGGCGATCCAAGGTATTCCAGAACGGTTAAGCAACTCTTGAATGCGACGAGCCATTGTGACATCGTCATGGATCATCGCCACTTGCTCTCGGATCGACAAACCGCAGATCTCCCCCAATGCGCCAGCCATGAGGTATCTTTGTCTGCGTCGGGCGCGACTATTTGGTAAGATTGGAAAAAAAGAGAAAGGGTACTGGTTTACCTTGAAGTCCAGAAGTTCAGGGTACCGTTGGCTGAGCAGACCCCATGCAGCGTCCAGCAAGCGCTGGTTTAACGGGCTTGGAGGCGGACTTGGGTTGATCGAAAAATCACCGAGGGCTCGCAGTAGGATTTGAAACCCCTTTTCACCCGACATCGGAGGGAGTCGCCGCGAACCTCGTTCGTCAAGCAAAACGCCACCGACCGGGTCACCTGCGTTCGTAGCCATTTTTCCGATGCTGGCAGCCACGAACGTCATTTGATCCAATAATCGGAATCCGAAGCCCCCCACGCGAGTTGTGCTTGACCCATCAACAATAAGTTGCACCCGAGCAGGAACTTCCGATTCGTATTGTCGGGTCATCCATTGGTCCCGTTTTGCTGAAACTTTCCAAGCGATCGACTTGAATGGATCGCCCGGAGCGTATTCCCTCAGTTCAAGCAACTCGGACCCCATGCCGGAACGCAGAAGTCGATGAACACCATGCCGCGGAATCACATTGGACTTCTTCGTCAAAGATCGGTATTCACCCGCATCGACGAACGACGGAAGTGCTCGAAAGGCTTGTTCAAACCGAATGAATTTTTCGATTCGAAAGAGACTGTGCGTGCTTTGAAGCGTTAGGCGGAAACCAGGAAAAACGACGTTGCCGGCAGCACGCACGCGGGCGGAGTATCTCCATTCGCTTTGCGCAAAACCAAGTTCGAGTCGTTTTTGATTCGGAACACTATCATCGGGGGCGTTAATGAAGCCCAGGAAATTGCGGACGAGCCAAGATTTGGACGGGCCAGAGCGAGTGCCTCCCCCTGCCGACGGAATCAAATCTAAGTTCTCGGGAACCACATCTTGCAACTCAAGAGTCACACCAAACAAACGTATTTCCCTGGCCAATTGGACTCGAACTTCCACGATGCGCTCTGCCCAAAGAGACCGGTTTGCTTCCGAGTCGCCATTCACAAATCGTAATGGACTGAGAAGAGGAAGCTGAAAACGCACATGCCAATAGAACAGCAGCCACTCCGATAGAATCCACAACAACGAGGCGAGGGAGATTAAGCTGAGAGTCGTTTGCCCTCGAATCAGTCCGAGGCATAGCCCAATCATCCCGGCGACGGCAAATAGCTGAGCCCGACGTGTCATGCTTTTTTATCCGGCAGAACTGGGACTCGTTGGACAACTTGCTGGATGACCCCGTCAACAGTTCGACCGTCCATCTCTGCCTCTGGACGCATGATCAGCCGATGCCCAAGTACTGGGCGGCAAATCGTTTGCACGTCGTCGTGAGTCACGAACTCTCGGCCTTTTAGCAATGCGTGAGCGCGCGCGGCTTTCATCAAGTTGATCGCTGCACGTGGGCTTGCTCCGAGCAGGAGGTCTGAGTGTTGTCGGCTTTCACGCGCCACATCAATGATGTACCGCTTAAGCTCGTCCGAGCAATACACCGTATCGAGTTGTTTCTGAATGCTAATGATCTCTTCCGAAGAACTAATTGCGGTCAGCTTTGGAGTTGGACGGCTATGCAAATCCAACATCGCAACTTCATGATTGCGGTCGGGGTAACCAACTTTGATTCGGAACAAAAATCGATCCAACTGAGCTTCAGGTAGCCGATAAACTCCTTCTTGCTCGATAGGGTTCTGCGTTGCAAGGACCATAAAGGGTTCTGGCAAAGGTAAAGTCGTACCGTCAATCGTAACTTGCCGTTCTTGCATCGCTTCCAGCAAGGAAGATTGCGTTCTTGCCGGAGCGCGATTCAGCTCGTCAGCCAGCAGCAGTTGGCAGAACACCGGCCCCTTTCTCAAAATGAAATTGCTCGTGTTACGATCAAGAACTTGGATGCCCGTGACGTCCGATGGCAATAGATCCGGCGTGAATTGGATGCGTTCGAATTGGATTCCAAGAATGGTTGCGAAGGTTCGGCAGAGCGTTGTTTTGGCAGTTCCTGGAACTCCCTCCAGAAGCACATGCCCACCAGCAAACAGAGCTACTAGAAGTTGATCGGTCACATCGTCGAGCCCCACAACGATTTGCTGCATTAACTCCTGTGTTCGACTTCGTAGCTCGTTTACTCGTAAGGCAATGGAATTGGCTGTGGGCACGAATCAGTTTTCTGGTTCTTGAAGGGAGTATGGAAATAGGCCATCGATGGCGATGTGGCGCAATGCCGTCGCCGACGGATCGGGGTTAAAGCCAACGGCAGGCTGAAAACTACCAGTGTGATGCAACCCCTCTCCGGCCTTTCAGGCCGACTCTCCCAGAGGGAGAGTGACTTCACCCTCCCTCTGGGAGGGTCGAGCGAAGCGAGGGGAGGGTATGACTCGTTCTGCCGCTCGCCTAAACGAGTATTCTACGTTGCACTTTCAATTTTAGGGGACTGCAAAGCTTGTCGCAGCTCGTGAATTGTTTTTCCAAGCTTGAGAAATTCTTTTTCGGAGACTCTCGGAACAAGATTGCTGATCTCAAAAGAGCGGACATACTCGAGTTTTTCGCGAAAAGCCTTGTCATTTGGAATCGCACCGGAATGGTGGTAGCCGGTGGCTTTGTTTCTCCACCCCTTTTCGTCGCTAGTCCCGGAACACTCTTTGCAGAACTCTCTCGCCAAAATAAATGCGGCCGGTCCGTACTGCGAATTGCGTTGTTTTAAACCCGAATCCATTTCGAACGCAGAACGGTGTGGGATGGTTGGCTGGAGTCTCAGCAGTGCAGGCACGCGACGCATCAAGTACGCCAAAAACAGCAATCCACATGCCGCCGCAATCAATGCGAGGACAGCGAGAACATAGACCTTCGTATCTACAGGCCTCGGTTGTCTAGCCATGGCTTCATTCAAAATGTTGGAATCCGCCACACTCTTCAGTATATGGTTGGCCATTCGCAACTTGGTTTCAAGATCGGTATTTGGAATATCCTGAATTCTTGGAACGGGCTGTTCATTGGTTCGGTTCGAACTGACATTCGGTGGAGGAGGTCGCATTCTACCTTGGTAGCTTGCCAATACCCGTCCATCGGCGACAAAGCTCAGGCCGGTTTTTTTTCCGCGACCGAGTAACTCAGAAAGCCGAATGGCAAAGGTCGCGTTGTCACCATGCCATATCATGCCGTTGGTAAGGACGCTCGTATCGGCCATGAGGACCATGACACCGGCAACCTGCGAGCTTCCAGTCCCCACAGCAATCAGTGGTTGGTTGCTACTGTTCGAGGGTAAGCAATCGGAGGGCAACGAAGCGATGACCTGCCAACGAAGGGAATTCACTCTGGCGGAATTGGTAAGCAGAGAAAGCCATGCCGTGCGGTTGGACACGATCTCCTGAACCCCGATCATCAATTCGTGCGATGTGTCGATATCCTGAATCCGAATGCAGTCTTTGAAATCGAAATACCTGTCGTCTAATCCCAATGCGACCACCGGTCCAGCCTTGATTTCTCCGATGTTGGGCAAGAAATTGGGTTGATCTGTTGCAATGAGTAAGTTCCCACCTCGTTTCACAAACATAGTGAGAATCGTCAAAATGTCACTTCGCAACCGCGTCCAATCACCGGTCAAGACGATCACCGAATCCGTAGGTGAATTGATCGATGATTCCAGCGATTGGATCGTTGCCATTCCCCGTTCTTCCAATAGCATTTGGAAGAGTTCGCAACCCACTTGCCACTTCTGTTCGCCGGATGAATTCGTTTGCTGCGACTGAACGAAATCGCATTGCCAAAGGAAGAACAAAGTGATGACAAGCGAGCCGACGGACCTAGCCGCGGGTTTCGAAGGGGTGCGATAACCGTCCAACGTGCTCAGCCCTCGCATTGTTTCAGAGCGAGTTTTGCATCTTCGATTTGATCCGCTGTAAGTTGATGCTCCATCGGAAAATACCTGGCTTGTTCGTAGAGATTGGAAAGGTTTCGAATCGGAGTCGAGTGTTCTGGCAACGCGAGATGGAATTGTTCGGTGACGTAGCCGTAGGTCCACCAAGCTTGAGCCGATTTGAATCGCTGTTTTGCAAGAGCATGAAAAGCTCGAACCACATCCTCCCGCGAACGGATCTCGTCGATCCTGGGTGCCAATTGCGCTTCGAGCAATTTTCTGCGCACTTGCTCCGAGCGGAAGCGGTAGCGGAAGACAAAAAAGGCTATCGCGCCAGCGATAGCTAGAACGACAAGGCCCTCCAAAACTTTTGCATTGAATGGGTTGGGAAGCTGGAAGGCCTCGTTCGTAGAGGACGCTTGGGGCGTTGAACGCGGCGACGGTGATGCGGCAGCGCGAGAAGTGCTCTGGTTGCTCCTGGAGACTTGCGTCCACAAGTTATTAAGGTATTTGCCTGTTTCCTGAAAACTCTTGGACATTGCCGAATCTGGTTTTGGCGGCTTTCGAATGGAATCGGCGGTGCTAGCTGAATTGGGTGGGCGTGTAGGCGACCGCTTGATCGGCTCAGGTGCAGCAGGTTGTTTTAATTTTTCGTTGGGCGTTTTGGTTGGTTTGGAAGGTTGGCCGGTGTTGTTGGGTGGCTGCGCTGCAACGCGTGAAGATGGGCTCGAACGTTGGGCATCCTCGATGAGTTTCTGAAGGGTTGGGCCGAAGCCCCTTCGGTCCAGTTCCTTCCGGATATCCATGGACGACGTTGGTTTGGATTCATCAGATCGATCGGCCGTTCCGCTTCCTGTCGCACCTCTATCTGCAGAATCGCTTCCGGGAGACGATGCAGGTCGCTTTGTCGATTGTGAGTTGCTGTTGGCGGCTAAGTCCTTGTCTGTGGGTTGCTGGTTCTGTTTCGAATCGAAAGGGTTCGACTCGTCCTGCGCAGGCCTTGGTGATTGGCGATTGCGGTCTGCTGGTGGCTGACGTGGGATCGGCCGATTCCGCGTGGATGGCGTCTCGTTGTTGGAACTGGAGGGTTGTTTGTTCCCATTGGAACGGTCCTTAGGAGGCTCTGCCTCATTCGATGGATTCTGGCCTTGTTCAAACTGCTGCTGCGTGTTTCGCAGTTTTTCCATCAGGTCTGTGAAGTCATCTTTTTTCGTCTTGCTTTGCGACTCGAGTCCCTCCTTTGGTTTTTGCGATTGGGGCGCCGGATCGTTGGGCTTGAACTTGTTCTCGTTCTTATTTTGCGTAGATGACGGTTGTTGCTTTTCTGCAGTGTTGGACGGCATCTGACTGGAGGCTGGATCGACGGGCGTGTTTGGCTTGCCCGCGGATTTGGGGCGATCCGTTTTCATAAATTGTTCGGACAATTCCTTGGCTTGGCGCCTCAGCTCGGGATTCGAAAGTGCCTTAGAAATCAGCTCCGGGGGAATTGCGTCAAGGCTATCGGCAGACAGACCGTCTGGCAGGTTGCCACCATATTGCTTCATGGCCTCCTTGAGTGATTGGACATCGGCATCGGAAAGTCGCGACGGATTAGCTTCGTTGGATGCACGGCTGTTCAGAACCAAATCGCGAAGACTAGACAAAAGTTTGGCTTGGCTATCCGGTTGATTTGGGTACGACCTTGGCGGTGGCAACCACCGTTGCGACGGCGAGTCGATCGACGGCAGAACATTCGATTGCGCACCAGAGCGGACACTCATGCTGAAAGTTAGAATGAGGAACGCGCAAATCGCGAAATGAGTTTTCAAGAGATTTCCCGCCATGACGCATACTCCCTGTTTGACACAAACCGGTATGCACCATTATATCCGACGGAACGTGCCACACGTTGCGGATCAGCTCGCTTGTTTAAAAATTCCGGGCTGATGCATAATGCTGTTTTCGTGGGCAGGCATCCTGTTTTCCGATTGCACATGCACGGCGCGTTGCGGGAAGGGGTGTTGGACCCCTAGTTCGCAAAAGCGGTTCTTGATTCGCTTTAACCATTCCTGTTTTACCGCACCATGCTTGTTCGGAAGGGTTTTTACGGACATCTTAAGGAAGACTGCGGACTCACCGAGACTCTCTATCGCAGGGCTAGTCGGTGGTTCCAGCAGAAATTTGCTAAAGACCGCATCCTGTAGTAGCTCGTGCGAAATGGCGTTCAGTATCTCGCTGACTCGATCAAAACTTTCGTTATGAGCCACGGCGATTTCACAGACCGCTCTGGACCAGCCATGCGTCTCGTTGCTAACACTGTTGATTGTGCCGTTAGGTATGAAATGCACCACCCCGTTGGAATCACGCAAAACCGTCATTCGCAAAGTAATACGTTCGACCTGGCCACTCACTCCCCCAACGCGCACAAAGTCATTCAGCATGTACTGGTTCTCAAGCAACATGACGAAACCATAAAAATAGTCCTTGATCAAGTTTTGAGCGCCAAACGCGACCGCCAAACCGATCACAGCCACTCCTCCCATCAAAACCGTGATGTTGACTCCAACCTCCTCCAACACCATTAAGGCCCCGGTAATAAAGATGCCGACCGTCGACGCATTCTGAAAGACTCCTACCAAAGTCTTGGCCCGATTCTCTTTTTCCATTTTCGAGCCCCTGCCCGATCCCGTTGTCACTAGTCGAACGGATCGGGATGCAAAGAAGGAGGCAAGCCAATTTAGAAGGAACATGCCCACGATGATGGCAAGAATACGTGGTCCGTGTTCGACCAGCCATTGCAAAATGTTTTTCAACGTAAATGGGTTGCGAATCGCATCGATTCGGTCTTCGGCTTGGTTCGCCTCCTGTCGCTTTTTCTCGGCTTCCTGCAATGCGACGATGTGCTCCGATTGCAGACTGCTTTGTTCAGCCCGGTGATCATTGAGACGCTCGCTGATTTCGGTAACCTCGGAACGAGCCTGGATGAGTCGAATGCTCGCGCTACCGATCGACGCTCGTAATTCGGCTAACTCGGTTGCATCCGCTTGTTCCGCACCGCGTCGGGTCAGTTCTTGAGAAAGCGTCAACTGGGCGGCACTCGCCAGATCTACTTTCTTACGTGCAAGATCGAGTTCCTTCTGCTCTTGAACAACCAGCTTTTGAATATCGGTCAAGCGGACCGCGATCGATCGGGTCTCTTCTTGAGCTTCGTCCGCTTCTTTATCTTTGGCTTCCGCTTCCTCGACGGCTTTTGTTAGCTCAACGTTGTCTTCATCCGAATCCGCCAACTCTTTTGACCGATCGAAAGTGTCCGAATAATCCTGCGTCTCGCCACTCGTAGAACGCTTTTCATCGTCGCGGTTATCAGGGTTGCGGTTATTAGGGTCGCGTGATTGAGTTCGATGATCCTTCTTGCCGTGTGGGTCACGCTTTTCGTCATGTTCGATTTCATTGCCATATTCTTCGGAACGTAGATGCTCGTCGTCACCAGTGATGGCGGCAAGTGCTGCTTTGTCGTTTTCGATCTTACGGCGTAGGGTGACCTTTTGCTCGCGCAACGTCTTTCGATCTTCGATGGCCAGATCGAATCTATCTTCTGCCAACTTGCGTTGTCGTTGAAGTGACGCTGCTTCCTGTTCCAAGTGTTGAATCAAGGATTCGGCGGCGGTTTTGCGAGCGGATTCTAGCTTTTCGTTGACGAGCTCCAGCTCAGTCTTTAGCGATCGGAATTCTTTTTCTGCGATTGCGTACTCGCTATTTGGATTCTCGATCTCTTGTTCGAGACTTAACAGTTGTTTTTGGTCGTGTTCCAAAGACTCTTGGATCTCCCCCATGCGTTCGGCGTCGGACTGACCTTGTCGATCGTCCGTTGGGAGTTCCTCAGTTGAGACAGGGTCCGTACTAGAGGCTGGCTGAGCTGTATGGGCCTCAAACTCGTTCGACTGCGGGAAACTCGCGTTGGTGAGTGTCGCGGAGAGAAGGATCGCAATACAGATCCGAAATGGATTGCTAAAGAATAATGGATTGCTAAAGAATACAGCGAGTCGTGTGCTCATAATGGTTTCCTTACCTGTGCTAATTTGGGGTGATCCTTCACCAAGTGCTGGAAGAAGATTGTAGTGCGCATGGCCGCTCCGTCCAAGAGTTTTTTGGAACCAACCCAAGAAATTCAATTTGCTAGCCAAAGATCGGACGACTGCAACGTCCGTGTTGATGTTCTCTACGCCGCTGTCCATGTAGACTTGAGGGGGCGCATTGGTCCAGGAGTGATAACGCGAATACGACAACCCAATCACGGCCAACACCGATCGTTTTGGAATAATGTCAGTTGCCATGTCGACTGCTCGAATCAATCTTCTCTTGTTCTTTGGATCAGGGATTCGGCATCGTTCGAGCTTAAAGCCGGAAAGGCGCAGAATCAGAAAAATCAGGCGGAGGAGGGATCGCAGTTTGGCGATTTGTGCCCGCAGTCGACCGATTTCTTGCTGAAGTCCTTCAAGTAGCTCAGGTGGATT
>Ga0105048_10014498_pt1 | contig 12277 bp, 7 predicted proteins | sample MAT05_FD_78382 | JGI IMG/M metagenome (GOLD analysis project Ga0105048, IMG submission 78382) | Freshwater microbial communities from Lake Fryxell liftoff mats and glacier meltwater in Antarctica - MAT-05 | ecosystem: Environmental > Aquatic > Freshwater > Ice > Liftoff microbial mat | place... | reverse complement strand
GTACAAGAATTATGAGAGTTTGCCGGCAATCGTCTTGAGCGCCCCATAGCCTGGATAGGCGGGTTGCTTGCGTACGTGTCTTGATCCACGCCGCATGGCCTGTACGATGCTTGTAACCGACGACTCGCGTAGACGATCGCCGTTGGTGAAATCATTTCCGACCGCCCCGCCCAGTAGTAATGGTTCGATGACCGGTGTAAGTTGCTGGATCAGATAGCTATGCTGGCGCGGGATCCGTACCAAGGGCAGTCCGGCGCTGACACAAAGCTGCGCAATGGGGTCGGCCTGCTTGGCATGACCCACACCCGACCCACCGTCTTCCAGTAAAATAATTGCAATGGGACGCATCGAATCGCGATCACAAAGCACAAAATCAACACGCTGGTCTGCTAGCTCACCCACTTCGCTGCGTTGTGAGCTGTGCGCTGTGGTCGCTACCAGATCACCCAAATTGATCTTGGTAAAGAGTAACGCACGTTGGCAGATCACCAGATTGAGTGCTCTATACAGAGAGCGCTCAATTGGGTCTAACATACTATCGCGTACATAATATGACTGCATGTGGATTTCCCATTGATTCATACAATAAGCCAGACACAAAGAACCCTGGTCATGTACTGGACCCTGGGTCGTAAATCCTCAATGACAATGTAAGCAAAGCAGTGTAAGCAATCGCGGTGTAGGTAAATAAAGCAATGATTACTTCATCGAAAGCAGTCTACCTACCATTTATCTTACTTAGCGGCGAGTGTAGCATAGAACGACCGGCGAAAGAACGGCGAATTGTCGTATCTGTTGCCATTTAATCATGTTTATGATCGTTTTTGTAAGTAATGTTTTGTATTTAATGGAAATCCTTGTATGATGCTGACAATGAATCTTCTTTTTTGAATAACTGGTTATCATCACTGTAGACAATTTCAGGAGCCTTTTATGCGTAATGTCGCAAACGTTACTCCCCCGGCCCATGATTCTTCTTCGCTCTTTGTTTCATCCTCCGCTTTGTGCAGCAGTCGAGCCGTTGAGCCAGGTAGGTATTTACCCAGCAATTTACGTCATCAAGCCCGCTTCTGTATACGCTCACTCTTGCTCGCTTTTGTGATAACGATTGCCCACTTTTGTTTGGGGGGGACCGCCACGGCCCAAGCCGCGGCTTGTACAGGCAGTGGCATCACCGGGGTTACCTTTCGCGATTACAATGCCAATGGTCTCCAAGATGCCTTGGAACCCGGCCTTAGTGGTATTGTTGTCACCGCCTATGACGCGGCGAATGGGGTAAGTTCCTGTGAATCGACCGCCGATGGCACCTACGGAATTGATCCTGTGGGTAGTTACCCGGTGCGGCTGGAATTTACGCTGCCAATGGATGGGTCCCTAAACTTTTTGCAACCTGGTGCGGCCGGCAGTATTTCCCGCACCAATGTCACCTTTGTGAGCACGCCAACGGCCAATGTCAACACGGGTTTTAGCAATCCGGCGGACTTTTGTGGAGCCAATCCTGCGCCCACATTGGCAACTTCATGTTTCGTCTTTGGCGAACAAAACGACAATGCGAATGGTGTCAACAAAGATCACAGTGTGATGGTGACGTTTCCGTATACGGCTGGCAGTACCGATCTCACCAATAATGCCGGTGTACGCAGCCCTTTGCCCAGCCAGTTGGCTGTCGCAAAATCGATTGGCAGTGTTTGGGGCTTGGCGTGGAATCCACAAGCACAAACGCTGTATGCGGCGGCATTTCTGAAGCGTCATGCCGGCTTTGGTCCTAGTGGTCCCGGCGCGATCTACCAGATCACCCCCAGCGGCCCCAGCCTTTTTTATAACTTTGGTCTGCTAGCGGGTGCCGATCCACATGCGCAGCCTGGTCAGAGCTGCCCGTCAGGCCTGAACCTGCGCACAGATAACGCCAATTGTTGGCTGCATGATGCCAACGCGTTTGATCAAGTTGGCAAAATGGGCTTTGGGGATCTGGACATCTCCGATGATTTGACGACACTCTACACGATCAATCTGGCAAATAATACGTTGCTGGCGATCCCGCTTGCGGATCCAGGGGCGGCGGTGGCGACGGCCGTACCCATCCCACTGAATTGTCCTGCTGTGGATGTGCGCCCCTTTGGGATTGGGGTAAAAGATGGCAAAGTCTATGTGGGCATGGTCTGCTCGGCAGAATCTACCCAGAATCGCGCTGGGTTGCGCGCCTATGTCTATGCCTTTGCCCAGGGCGCGTTTGCCGCGACCCCGGCTTTGGAAATTGATCTGACCTATAGTCGTGGCTCAAGCAATTTGCAATGGCAATATTGGCTGAACCGCACCACCTTTAATCGAACGAACACCATCCAGGCCGGCGGCAAGTGGGCGCAACCTTGGCTCACCGATATTGTCTTTGATGGTGATGATATGGTGCTGGGGCTGCGCGATCGCAATGCTGACCAATTTGGCAGTGTGGCGGGGGGGCCAGATGTCAGAGATTCGGCAACCTATACAGCCTTCTCGCGCGGCGATATTTTGCGTGCTTGTGCGACGGACGGCGGCAGTTGGCAACTGGAAGCCAATGGGGTCTGTGGTGGCCTGGCTACAGCAGGGGCGGGCAATGGCCAAGGCCCAAGTGGTGGCGAATATTATTTTCAAGATCAACAGGCCGATCCGCCGCACAGTGAAACATCATTGGGCGGGCATGTGCAGATCCCGGGTCTGCCCGACGTCGTTTCGTTGGTTTACAACCCAATCGAGGCCAATGATGCACGCAGCGATGGCGGTGTGAAATGGTTTAACAATCAGACGGGGCTCACGAGCCGTGGCTATCTCATTTTTGATGGCAGCGGTGAAGTTGCCCTTTTTGACAAAGCCAATGGTCTCGGTGACCTTGAAGCGCTCTGTCCGGCAGCCCCACTGGAGATCGGCAACCGTGTCTGGCAAGACAGCGATGGCGATGGCGTCCAAGATCCCGGCGAACCAGGGTTGGCTGGTGTGCGGGTAGAACTCTATCGGGACGGGCAACTGGTGGGTGTAACCACAACCGCTACTGGTGGCGATTATTTATTTAATGACAGCAATGTTACCCAAAATGGGGCGAGCGGCATTCTGGCCGGCTTGTGTGGCCCGAATGGCGAAGCAACCTATGAAGTTCGTATTCCAGATGCTACCGGGGGCAGCCAACAACCGCCGCTCGCTGGCTTGAATTTGACCCAAGCCGGTACGGGTGGCGCAACCAATGGGGACCTGCGCGATTCTAACGGTGTGTTGGCTGGTCTCAATGCCATCTATGCCATTCCTTGTCGCGATCTGTCGGCACCTGGCTTCAACAATCACACCTATGATTTTGGCTTTACGCCCGCGGCTCCCGTGCAAACGCACTCGCTGGGCAACTATGTTTGGCTCGACATCAACAATGATGGACAGGTCAACCTTGGCGAGCCAGCCGTGCCCGATGGTGTACTGGTCGAACTGTTAGATGCAACGGGCCTTCCCACCGGACAAACAAGCCTGACAAGCAACGGCTTCTACCTCTTTAGCGGCCTGAACGCCGGCAGCTATCGAGTACGCTTGGCCGCTAGCAATTTTGGCGTGGGCGCTGTGCTGGCCAACTATACCAGCAGTACCGGCAGCAATCAGGAAGCGAACCCAGACGCCAATGGCGACCAAAATGACAATGGGCTGGATACGGGTACGCCTGCAACGGATGGCATTATTAGCGCGCTGATCACCTTGGGTACAGATGAACCTAGTGGTGAAACGCCCGTTGCCAGCGGCACGCCCGGCGCTGATGGTCAGGGTACACCAGATGCGAATAGCAATTTAACGGTTGACTTTGGGGTTGTGCCACCACCGATCGAACTCGTAGCGATTGGCAATCTGATCTTCCTGGACCTCAATAATAACGGGCGCTTTGAACCAGCCAGTGGTGAAACTGGGGTTGGCAATGCACTGGTCGCGCTTTTCGCGGCTGCGGCTGATCCGCTCACGGCCACACCGCTGGCAACAGCTGTTACGAATGCCGACGGCTTCTACCTGTTTGATAATCTATTGCCCGGCCAATATTTTGTCCACCTCCAGGCTGTCAACTTTCGACCGAGTGGGGTGCTGGTCAATTATCTCTCTTCCACCGGTAACGGGACAAGCGACAGCAGCGACGATACACTGGATGAGAATGGAATCGACGGTGTAGATCTTGCCACCAACGGCGTGCGCAGCATTGCCTATGATCTGCAGCCCAACCGCGAACCGACGGCGGAGACCGGCGCTGGCACCTATGCGGGTGCCTTGGATGATGATAATGTCAACTTGACGGCTGATTTTGGCGTTTACAAACCGCTTAGTTTGGGGAATCGGGTTTGGCTCGATGATGGAGCTGGCGGCGGTAGGGCTAACAATGGCATATTGGATGGTGCAGAGCAGGGAATTGCCAATGTGTTGCTTCGCCTGTTGGATAGTGCCGGGAATCCGGTAACAGATGCCAACGGCCAGCCCCTTACCACCACAACCGATGCTCAAGGCTACTACATCTTTACGAATTTGCTGCCGGGAATGTACACAGTTTTGATCGATGCGACTAATTTTGCCCCAAGTGGCCCGCTACAATCCCTCAATAGCAGCGAGCCAACCGAAGTTCTGCCCGATGGCGATGGCGATCTCAACGATAATGGTCTCAATGAACAGGCCCCTGCCATTAATGGCATTCGCAGCGGCCTGTTGACATTGAACTACGACAGCGAGCCCATTGACGAATCTGATCTTGGTCCGGTGGGTGTCTCTCAACCGCCGGATACGAATAACCTCACCGTTGACTTTGGCTTTTGGGCAATACCAACGGCATTGGATGAGACGGCAGAACCCGCACGATTAAGGCAACTTTATCTGCCCGCCATTCGTCGCTAGGCAGAGGGATGGATAATCAATAGTCAATGGTTAATTATCAATTGGCAACAAAAACTACTACGCCGGGACTGTAGCTTGTGCATTGACAATTAGCCATTGATTATTGACTATTGACTATTCGCTATGAGCCTAATTCGCAAAGACCGGCTTGCCACCCTGGGCCGCCGACGCTTGGATCATGTCCCACAGTCGGGCCATGCGCAGACCGACTTCGGGCGGACACGGATTCTTCATCTCGCCATTGCGGACGCGCAAGAACGTTTCCCACTGGCCGAGTGACGGCGGCACCTCAACTGGCGTTAGCGCGGTTTCGCCATTGCGCTGAAGTTCCAGGTGTTCACCCCAGATACCCGTGCGCAGAATCGCATCGGTGCAAAAGATGCGTACATCCGAATGGCAAGACTTGATCGCATCGCCACACGCGCTCAGGGTGATGAATGCGCCCGAACGTGTGCGCGCCATCACCGAGCCGAGAATGTCTACGGGAGTGCCACGATTGTCGAGCCAGGCGGCTACCTCGACAAAATCTTCGTTGACCAGATCGGAAACCGTGTTCAACATGTGCGCGCCGGTATCAAAGAGAAAACCGCCGCCCGATATCTCTGGGTTTTGCCGCCAAGAGCCTGTTGTTCCTACCTTCCAACTCTGCCATGCCACAGCGTGTACATTCATAATCGAACCCAGCGAGCCCGAATGTAACAGGTCGGCGGCTTTGCGGATCTGGGGCGAGAGGCTGCCGTTGAACGAGACAACCAAGAGGCGTCCGGTGCGGTCGCGGGTCGCGATCAGATCTTCGGCTTCGCTGCCGCTCATCACCATGGGCTTCTCCAGCAATACATCAACCCCGGCTTCGAGACAGGCTTTGGCTTGGCTGTGGTGCAGCACATGCGGCGTGATAATGAACGCTGCATCCAGTTCATCGCCATGCTTGGTTAATAGGGTCTCTAGGTCTGGCTCATTGGGCGGTGGGGTGACGCCAAATTCTTCCATTTTTTCACAGAAGAGCTCATACGCTTGCCCAGATGGTTCACAGACCCAGGCAATTTCGGTGGTATCCTGCTGCTGGGCAATGCGGGAAGTGTGATGGCGCGCCATACCACCCGTGCCCACCATGGCCAGTCGCACGCGATCGGCTTTCGTACTCATTCGTCGTTTCTCCCTGGTTACTTGACCTCATAAATAAAGAGCATAAAATACAGTAGCGTATAGTGCCATAAGCATTATAAATTTGTCCAGTCATCCCCATGCCAGCAACCTTCAACACTGGTTATTGGCCGTTGGTTATGCGCAATTGATTGTTGCTTATTGACTGGCGCGGCGTTGCCTGGTGGCTGGCCAATCGATGACATAGTGGTGTGGCAAGCGCACCAACTGTTCACGCGTACCCGCATAGCGCACCACAACTCCGTACTCGTGTTCTGCGGCTGCCAACGAAACATAGCCATTGATCACATCGTCGAGCACACGTTCGGGGGGCCGGGTGAATGGATTGCCATAGCCGCCGCCGCCAGGTGGATTGAGGTGGACGTGTGCCTCCGGTGCAAACCAGATGACGGTTTTGGGTGTCAGGGGTTGTTGTTCATCTTGCAGAAATTCGCCGAGCGCGCCCGGCTGTCCACCGTCGAGACCTTGGGCGCGAAATTGCGTGCGGTCGATCATAGCCGACACGCTCCACGGTCCTGTGCCGCGATAGCTGATCTCGGTGGCCTGGCCCAAGCCGCCACGCTGCTCGCCCGCGCCACCCGAATCCGTGCGCAATTGACGGCGATGTTGGATCAGCGGAGCCAAGGTTTCCAGCACTTCGGCAGGCACACCAGCTACGCCGCTGGGAAAGCCTGTCGTGTTCAGCCCATCCTTGGTCGCGCGCGCGCCGGTGCCGCCTACCTGAAAGAAAGTTGCCTGTGCCGCTTCACCCGTGCTTTCCCACGTCCCCCGCCAGATGCTCATCCAGATCGGGTCGGCGCTGCCCGCCATCAAGCGTCCGGGGAGGGCCGGCGCCAATGCACCAAAGATCGCGCTGGGCAAAAAGTGACCGACCAGATGACGTGAGGCCACTGCGGCGGGTTCCACACAATTCAGGATCGAGCCGCGGGGTGCGCTGACATGCACGGGTCGGAACGCGCCTTCGTTGTGTGGCACGTCGGGACTGATGGCCGCCTTCATCGCAAACGAGGCATAGCCATGGGTATAGTTAAAGACCACATTGATCCCGCGTCGACTCTGTGACGAGGAACCGGCGAAATCAATGTAGATATCTTCTTCTGCAATAGTGACTGCCACTTGCAACCGTAGCGGCTCCTCGAAGCCATCGCTCCATACGGTATGTTCATAGCGCCCTTTGGGCAGTTGCCGGATCGCATCGCGCATGGCACGCTCCGAGCGCGCCATGATCTCATCGGCCAGCGGATCAATGCTCTCCAAGCCAAATTCATCCATCATCTGGAGCAGGCTGCGCGCACCTACCGCATTGCACGCGGTTTGGGCATACAGGTCGCCCACAGTTTCGTCGGGGGTGCGCACATTAGCGCGGATGATCTTGAGCAGTTCGTGATTCGGCTCGCCACGGTCAAACAATTTCATCACCGGCACGCGCAAGCCTTCTTCATAGACCTCATGCGCCTCTGCCGACAGAATATGGCCGCCAACATCTGCCGCGTGACAACAATTGGCAAAGTACCCAACAATGGTCTCGCCTCTGAAAACCGGCGTCAGTACCGTAAAGTCATTGATCTGGCCTGCCGTCAGCCACGGGTCGTTGGTGATCAACACATCACCGGGGCGTAGTGTGGCCGGTGGATAAGCCGTCAACAGATGTTTGGCCCCCGTTGCCATTGGGTTGATATGGCCGGGCGTACCGGTGAGCGATTGGGCGATCATCTGGCCGCGCGTGTCAAAGACACCGCACGCCAGATCTTGTGATTCGCGTACGATGCTGCTAAAGGCCGTGCGCATCAGCGCGACTTGTTGTTCATTTGCCACCGAAAGTAAGCGATTCCAGAGCACTTCGAGCATAATGGGCGTGAGTGACATGCGATCATTCCTTATTCATTGACACTGTTCAAATTGACACTGTTCAAATTGACACTGTTCAATCGGTAAGCTTGACCAACAGATTATGCTGGTCGTCAATTTGGCAACGCGCACCTGGGCCAACAATCACCGTTGACTCGCGCTCTTCCACAATGGCTGGCCCTGTAAAGGTGGTGCCGGGTGCTAATTGATAGCGATCATAGATCGGTGTGTCGACAAAACCCTCTGTCTCTGGGAAATAGGCGGGGCGTGTACCCTTGTAGGCGGTCTGTGCATCGCCACCCACTACTGCCTTGACTTGTAGCCGCAAATTCGGCGTAGGGCCGGACGCCACGACGCGCCAGTTGAGAATCTCTACCGGCACCGGTGGCCCAAGGCGTTCGTACAACTCGCGATAGACTTGTTCAAACGCTGTCAACAGGGTGCCCGCGTGGGTCGCGGCGTCGAGTGGCCCCGTGGGCAGCGGCACACGGATCGCATGGCCTTGTCCTACATAGCGCATATCGGCCTCGCGCCGGTAGGTAATCGCATGATTTGCCAAGCCAGAATTGACGAGTAACGTCTCGCCCTCGGCCGCCATCTCGCTTAGCAACGCATTGGCATGGCTCCAATCGGGTGCGTTAAGGCGCAGCGGCCACGAGCGCACAAAGTCAAAGGCCAGGGGCGCGGATAGAAAGCCAACCGTACTCATGACACCTGCACCCAAGGGCGCTAATAATAGCGGGGAGCCGAGCGCCAATGCCAGGCGATAGGCATGGACCGGACCTGCACCCCCAAAGGCGAACAGTGGGAAGCGGCGCGGATCTTTGCCCCGTTCCAAGACATGAACGCGCGCCGCATTGGCCATATTTTCATTGGCTATCTGGTGAATACCCCAAGCCGCTGCTTCGACCGTGAGATTTAACTTATCCGCAATGTGCGTTTTAACGACTTGACGCGCACCGGCAAGATCCAGCTGCATCTTGCCGCCTAGGAAATAACTTGGGTCAAGATAGCCAAGGATCAGGTCGGCGTCGGTGACCGTGGGCTCGCTGCCCCCCTGGGCATAGCAGACGGGTCCGGGCACAGAACCGGCTGAATCGGGTCCAACCTTGAGCAGGCCGAGCGTATCGACCCGGGCAATCGAGCCGCCCCCCGTGCCAATTTCGATCATCTCGATGACGGGAATTTTGATCGGCAAGCCTGAGCCTTTTTTGAAGCGATATTTACGATCCACCTCGAAATCATGGGCGATGAGGGGCCGACCCTGGTCGATTACACAGAGCTTGGCCGTGGTGCCGCCCATGTCAAAGGAGAGCACATCTTGGTGCCCGGCGGCCAAGCCGTAGGCCGTGGCGGCCAACGCACCTGCGGCTGGGCCCGATTCGAGCAAGCGCACCGGATAGCGCATGGCCGTGTCCACTGTGGCAATGCCACCGCTGGATAGCATGAGGAAAAAGTTGCCCACAAAACCCAGCCGTTGCAACCGTTCTTCCAGTTCGCGCAGATAGCGCTCGACCCGCGCCTGTACATAGACATTGGCGATTGTGGTCGAGGCGCGTTCAAACTCGCGGATTTCCGGCACCACGTCCGACGAAATGGAAACACGCAATTGTGGAGCCGCCCGCAACACCGCCGCCCGCGCCGCCCGCTCGTCGGCTGGATTGGTAAAGCTGTGCAAAAACGCAATGGCCACGGCCTCGATTCCGTTCTCGGCCAATTCGTGTGCCAGTTGTTCGACAAACGGTTCATCCAAGGGCTGGAGGGCGCTGCCATCGGCCACTGTGCGCTGGGGCACGTCGAAGCGCAGATGGCGGGGAACTAGGGGACGCGGTTGTTCTAACATCAGATCGTACAGATCGTAGCGATTTTCGCGCCCAATCTCAATTGAATCGCGAAATCCCTGCGTGGTGAGCAGCGCGGTTTTGGCTCCTTTGCGCTCAATCACCGCATTGGTGACCAGTGTTGTGCCATGCACCAAATGTTGGATGGCAGAGGGAGCAATGCCTGCGCGCTGTAATGTTTCGCTGAGCACGGTTTCCACCGCCTGTGATGGATCGGCAGGCGTGGTAAGCACCTTGCCGACGGCGAATTCGCCGTTTGCCATGTTAACGACGATCAGATCGGTGAAGGTGCCACCGATGTCTACGCCAACGCGGTATTCTCCTTTGTTCATTGCGTCTCCCGATGTGCAAACTCTGTTTCGATAACCAAGGCAATCGCGGCTCTAGTGCTGGTACTGTAGCCGACGGCTACTTTTCTGTCAACCCGCTTGGTACACCAGCGCTGATCCAAAATTTGATAGGAATGGATGTTCTCCATACAATAAGGAGAGAGAGAAAGCTAGCCAGCGAAAATGCACAAACTGGCGATTGCAGACTGTGCGATCATGGATTTGTTGGAAATGAAAGCGCCGGATGGGTACACCACAAATGATTTTGGCCTCGGGCAGTCCACGCCGCCAACAATTTCTGCGCGAATTGGGCGTAGATTTTAGCGTGCGTGTCGCCGACATTGATGAAACACCGCAGCCCGATGAAGCGCCGATTGCGCTGGCCCATCGCCTGGCCGCAAGCAAGGCACGGGCCGTGGCGGCACGCCTGGAGCAGGCGCTAGCGCAAGGTCGCTACGTGATTGTTGCCGCCGACACTGTGGTGGCCCTGGGCGAGCAGTTGCTGGGCAAACCAGCCGATGCGGCAGAATCGACCCAGATGTTGACGCTTCTGCGCGACCGTGAACATGACGTACATACGGGTTTGAGTGTGCTATCTTGGCCGGAGGATCACCAGCAAACTTGTGTGAACACGACACAAGTGCAGATGCGCGCTTATAGTGATGCCGCAATGGCTGCCTATGTTGCCAGCGGCGATCCGTTGGACAAGGCTGGCGCGTATGCGATTCAACATCCGGAATTTGCGCCGGTCTGTGCGCTGCGCGGTTGTCTTTCGGGCGTGATTGGACTGCCGTTGGGCGATCTACAGACGTTGCTGGCCGCCGTTGGCATCGAATTGGGCGCACCGCTTGCCCCTATCTGCCAACGACAGGCGATGTTTGCCTGTTGTCAAGCGAGTGGCGAGTAGCAGAGACGCAAAATCTTGCGTCTGTACCGGTAGAGCTTTGTAGATCAATATTTCTTGGTAACCGAAAACTCTAGTAAACAGGAGTAAAGCCTTTGGCAAATCGTGGAAAACAACGAACGCATGATCAACGCTATGTGGATCATCTGCAATTTGAAGAGAGCCGTGGCCGCAAACCCAAGCCCAAGAAAGATTCAGCTAATCTGATCCCGGGTGTTGTGATCCGCGCGCTCGGCCATCACTACGATGTCCAGACCGATCCGGACAGTGATAATCGCGTACGACTTTGTGAAGTGCGGGGTCGTCTCTTGGCCGAAAAAAATATTGATACATTGGTGGCGGTGGGCGACCGCGTTTGGATACTGCCCGAGGGCGAGCGCCAAGGCAAGATCGAGCGCATTGAGGAACGCCATAGTGTATTGAGTCGGCAGCGTCCCGGTATGAGCGCCGCCGCCGAGGATGTGATTCTGGCCAATCCCGATCAGGTGCTGATCGTCTTTGCCACCGCCGAACCGGACCCACATCTGCGCATGTTGGATCGTTTCCTGGTCGTGGCGGAATTTAATGACTTGCCCGCCGTGATCTGCGTCAACAAGGTTGATTTGGTGGGCATGGAGCAGGCGCGAGCCTTCTTTGGCCTGTATGAAACCATTGGCTATCCCGTGATCTATACCAGTATGACTACGGGCGAAGGTATTGCAGCCCTGCACGCGCTATTGAGTGATCAAGTGACCGTGGTGACGGGATCGAGCGGCGTGGGCAAAAGCAGCTTAATCAATGCCATCTATCCCGATCTGGCGCTCCAGGTGGGGGAGCTGCGCGAATTTCTGAATAAGGGCAAACATACCACGCGCACCGCTCAACTTTTTCGCTTGCCCTTTGGCGAAAATACCTATATTGCCGATACGCCCGGCATTCGTGAACTGGGACTCTACGATATTGATCCCGCTGATCTCTCCTTCTACTTTATCGAGATGAAGGAGTATCTGCACGATTGTCGCTTTCATGGCTGCACCCACGATCACGAGCCAGATTGTGCTGTGCGTGCCGCCGTAGAAGCCGGGAAGATTTCGCCCGACCGCTATGAGAGTTATCTGCGGCTTCTCAAAGGTGAGGAATAAGTACAGTGTAAACAAAGTTGTTTGAAGATTCCAGACCCCTCCCTACCCCTCCCCTAGAATAGGGGAGGGTGGGTGGGGGTAATTCGTTATTAAAAATTTACTTTACAGAGGAATAAGTCTCCCCGCCATTTGCAAATGAGGAATCATGAATCGAGGCATTCTGTACGCCCTGGGCGCTTATCTGGCCTGGGG
>Ga0105048_10014496_pt1 | contig 12277 bp, 13 predicted proteins | sample MAT05_FD_78382 | JGI IMG/M metagenome (GOLD analysis project Ga0105048, IMG submission 78382) | Freshwater microbial communities from Lake Fryxell liftoff mats and glacier meltwater in Antarctica - MAT-05 | ecosystem: Environmental > Aquatic > Freshwater > Ice > Liftoff microbial mat | place... | reverse complement strand
CGGGGTCTATTTTTTTGGAAAATCAAAAACTCGTTCGCGCGACTTTGAAAACCGCACGCTATCGCACGGCTGTTAATCGATGCGGTTTCAACACTAAACGTAATACCGAATCCAAACCAGCGTAATTTCTGGAGCTGCTGACAAGATATTCCTCTGCTTTGTAAACAATTTTACTAACCAAACGATTATTATGCATGTAATTTAATTTTTGATAAATAGATTTATCGCTGAATAGACGCTCCGCATCGAAACCTTCCTGCCACTCCTTAAATTCTTCTTCTTTTTTTAAATGCTTACATGCTTTTGAAAATAATTCAAGTAACCACTCTCGTCTGCTTTTCGTTTCTTGCCGTATCTTTTTAAATATTTTTTTTGAAGTGTATTTTTTAAAATCACGTATTTTATTTGCAAGCTCAAAACCTTTTTTTGCACGGCACATTAACTGTAAATGACTCGGCATTAAAACACAAGTATAAATTGCGAGGCCTTTTCGCGGCAGACAATGTTTTAAGGATTCAATCACAGTATTTTTATGGTTGACCCGCGTGAAAACATCAATCCAATAGATAGTTATTAATTTAGTAAAATAAGCTTTGTCGTTGTCCATAGCCTTAAATTTGTTCGACACTAAACAACGATAATAATTTAAAGAGCAATAATGCGCGCGCGGATTACTCAGCGCGAAAGGTTCTGGCTCAAATTCGCGCGATCGAAATAATATGCTGGATTTACAAATCCCTTTAAAGATCGCAAAGGAATTGAATACCCACGTCAAAGAGCTAAGGTTAGATCAAATGCATGGATTACAAAACCGCGCGATCGGGTTAACATTAAAACAAAGATAACATTTAACCAAAAATGGCAGGCGCACAGATTATCGGAACACAGGGCTCAAACACAAATTCGCGCGAACGGGTTCAAGAGTTCGAGGAAAATGCCCAGACCAATGGTGGAGCGATTAAAAAAAAATGTATATTTGACTTAATTATTACAAAAAAATGAAAAAATTGATCTTTGCAATTTCAACCGCTGTGGTTTTATTAACTGCAAGCTGCACAGGCATTAGAAAAACCGTGCGCGAACCCAATACACTCGTAAATTTAGAAAAGAAAGATTTTACTATTTCCGACCAATTTATGGGAGAAGCATCACAAACGAAAATTATAGGAATTGATTTTGGTCGTTTATTTAATAGAACAAGCGGTTTTATATCCAAAGATGGTTTTCTGGCACCTTTGCCTATTAGTATTGCTAATATTCCGGTAATTGGGGGTTTTATCGTTAATCCCGTTGCTGGTTTTGCGCTTTATGATGTAATGGAGAAAAACAAAGGATACGATGTTGCCTTCTATCCTCAATTTGAAACTACTATTAGCCGCCCAATAGGTTTGGGTTTTATTTATAAAATTACTACTGTTAAAGTTACAACTCGGTTAGCAAAGTTAAATAAGTAAGATAGGAGAACCTCATTCGCGGGAGCTGCAACCGCATCCCATTGATCGGGGCATTCGTCCCGATCATTTTAAACCCAAAACCCACCAGTTCGCGCGACTTTGAAAACCGCACGCTACCGCACAGCTGTTAATCGATGCGGTTTCAACACTAAACGTAACACCGAATCCAAACCAGCGTAATTTCTGGCGCTGCTGACAAGATATTCCTCTGCTTTGGCAACAATTTTAATTATTCACAGGATTATTTTCCATGTAATTTAATTTTTGATAAATAGATTTATCGCTGACTAGACGCTCCGCATCAAAACCATCCTGCCACACCTTAAATTCTTCGTCTTTTTTTAAATGCTTACATGCTTTTGAAGATAATTCAAGTAACAACCCTCGTCCGCTTTTCGTTTCTTGCCGTATGTTTTTAAATATTTTTTTTGAAGTGTATTTTTTAAAATCACGTATTTTATTCGCAAGCTCAAAACCTTTTTTTGCACGGCACATTAACCGTAAATGACTCGGCATTAAAACATAAGTATAAATTGCGAGGCCTTTTCGCGGCTGACAATGTTTTAAGGATTCAATCACAGTATTTTTATGGTTGACCTGCGTGAAAACATCAATCCAATAGATAATTATTAACTTAGTAAAATAAGCTTTGTCGTTGTCCATAGCCTTAAATTTGTTCGACACTAAACAACGACAATAATTTAAAGAGCAATAATCTGCGCGCGGATTACTCCGCGCGAAAGGTTCTGGCACAAATTCGCGCGATCGAAATAATATGCTGGATTTACAAATCCCTTTAAAGATCGCATAGGAATTGAATACCCACGCTCAAGAGCAAAGGTTAGATCAAATGCACGGATTACAAAACCGCGCAAAGTCGCTTTATATTATAAGAAGAAGGAAAAAATCTTTGCTGTTGAAATGCGAAAACAAATGTAAACAAACAATGGTTCGCAGGCTTATCCAAGCTGCTATTCAAGCGAACACAAAATAGTTAAAAAGTCCCTCGCAAGTTCAAATCCTGTTTTTTTTAAATAGGGACCTTCCGGCTAATCTCTTTAAAGTTGTGCGATTGTGCATTATTTCATGTTTTGATTTTCTATTATTTTTGCCAATCCAATTCTGTTATTTATAATGTCAAGATAGTTCAGAGTTTTACGGTCACCTGATAAAGTGAAAGACTCTGTCAACCATTTTTAGATAATTCTAAATCGCCATCTATTTCATTGCAGTAATCTAAATTGTGAGCAATGTCGGCTTTTTTGCTTGCGTTTTGTTCGGTTTTACATGCTTCTTGCAGTGTAGCAATCGCATTGTCATAATCTTGTGCAAGTATTTGTCGTTCTGCTCGTTCTGTTGCCGTAGTTTTGCTTTTCATTAAAACTCTGTCTTCCAAAGTTTTATGCGCTACAAACCTTCGGCCAACAAAATTTCCGAGTTCATAACTCACATATTTCAGCGCATCAGTTTCGAATAGCAATTTACCCAACAGCAATTGTTTGCTAACTGCTGCTTCTCTATAAGTTTTTGAAAAAGTAAAGCCATTTTCATAAAAAAGACTTTGTGTTTTCGGCAAATAAATTCTAATTCCAACCTTTGCTTTGGCAAAGCCTTGAAATAAAATTGCGCCAAGATTATTTGGACTTGTTAAATCTCTTACCGTAAAATCTGTATCAAAATATTCTAAAACCAACAAAGCATCGGCGTTACTTTGACTGACAATTTGTTGTACATGATTCTAACCCATCACATTTCCAAAACCAGTAGACGTTTTGTTTTCACTTTTTCGGCGTTCAGGGAATCTAATAATTTGAATATCTGAATTTTTTAAGAATGGATTTGTTAATCCTGAAATACATTCTTGCGATAGAATTTTGTCAATTCCTATCATTTCGCCTGTTAAAACACCTTCAATAGCTGTCAAAAAATTACCTTTTATTTTGTCAACAATTACCATCCTTTTAACGTCTGGCGGAAGTTTTACAATAGTTGGCTTTGGAACATGAACTTGCATTTCTTTGACGGAATTACAAGGGGAAATGCTTAATAAAGTTAAGCCAAAAATCAGTTTTTTCATATTCATTATTAGGTTGTCCTTACTCTTTTTTCTTTTCGTCGGGTTTTCAGGATTTGCATATTTTCTTAAAATGCGCGGGCTTTTCAGAGTATTATGCAATGTTTTCCAAGCCTACGATCGTTTTTTGCCGGACTAATTTATGTATTTGAGCATGAACTCGCAAAAAATATATGAATTTTTGTGTTCACCTTGAATGATAAATATTGTTCTTTTTAAATTGAAAAGAAGCCTAATAGTGAAAATATGGTTGTGTTTAGAAAAGTTCTTAAAATTAAAATTTACGATTTTGTATTGACAACATAAAAATCAAAAAAATGAACTTAATACACTTTTTTAGACAGCGTCGAAAATCTCTGATTTGCGGCCTAACAACCCTGCGGATCAGCGAATTTGCCCCAATATTTCGAAATCTAAAAACCCCTTTAGCAGGACGGGAGTAATTCTGTAGAATTATCATCGCCAAAATTTACCACTTAAAAAACAAATTATAATTATAACAATCCGGCTAATTAAAAGTCATTTCAATGTCCCTGAGAGACTGCGCTCATCTTGGAAAGCAATTAGATTAATTTGTTTCAATGTTGGGTTTTTGCATCTGAATTTCAACTTAGGAACAAAGTGAAAAATATATATGGCCAGGAGTTTGGATTTCGGGTGATATTCTTAAACCATCTTTGTTGTCAGTCCCGAAAATGAGGCTTTAAACCGCTTAATTATTTTTAAAGAGGTTGTACCGATGCCCAGAGCCTTGCGCAGTTGCCCTGTAACTTTTTAATAAACTAAACCTGTAAATAAGTCCCAGTGAATGTTGTAAGTAGTTTTTAGAAGAAGCGTTATTCAATGCGAATTTAGCCGTGCTTTGCACAGTAAGCCCCAACCCTTTTAAAATCCATAAATTTAACCCAAAACCAATGTTAAAAGTGATGGCACTTCTTCTTTGGGCGAGCGCTCTAAAGGTATATCCTAGGCCACTAATCACATACGGACTAAGTGTCTCTGGGGCGCCACTCAGGTCATTGGGGTATAATTTGCCATTCAAATCAAAAGCGATTAAATTAACGTTTTTCTGACGAACTGAATTTTCTTGGCCTAATAGTTTCCCCTTTTTAAGCTGCGAATAAGTCACCGCGCCTTCGATGCTAACACCGTTAATGATAAAACCTTCTAAGTTAATTTTAGAAGGGTAATATAAAAAATTCCAGTTATTCTTTACGTCAAACACGTCTTTAAAAGCCTTTGCGTCATCATCAACTACCGCGCCGCTAAGCCCCGCAATCCATAATGTTTTTTGCAACTTGCGTACAAACTTGTTTTTGTGTTGGCCCGCGCCTTGAGAACTTAACGGCTGAATATTACATATAAAGCAAACGCAGATCAGGAGAGTTCTGTGAAAGATATTTTTAAGACACGAAATTTTTAACATGCCTAAAAGCATTAATCAAAAATAAGCAACTATCAAGCAGTTAAAAGACAAATATGTAAATTTAACGTGATGAAATAGAAAAATCTACATTATTCATTTTAATCTGTTACCAAATCTACGAAAGGGGGACTGGTGTTAAAAAAGGCCTCCTTCTTTAAAAACCTAATATAGCTGAAAAAACCTGCCATTTAGGGCGTGTGTTTAACATTTACCGTTATTTCGATACTTTAATCTTGTAAGAAGTCACAAAAAACAATATTTCTGGATTACCCGCATTAAGGCGGATAGTTCGCGTTTTTCATGGCCTTTACGATCTAAATGCGGTAAAATACATATACAGAATTCTTTTAATAAGTGTTTAATTAATAAACAGTTTTCGATTTAGCTTGTTTCATTTCATTAACTTAGTCTGCGCAGAAGGGAAAGCCATGCGTTGGTATTTGTTTTGCATATTTTTAAGAACGCATCCATAGTTTATGTTTATAAATAGCGACACGCTCAAATTACTTCGCATTCATTTTTCATTCTTTTTAATGCCCCTTTTTTTTCTGGCGCTGAGCCAATCCACCGTTCCTCATTTCGCCAAAACCATCCTGTCCTTTATCATCATTCACCTGTTCATCTATCCTGCTAGCAATGGTTATAATAGTTTTATCGACAAGGATGAAGAAAGTATCGGCGGGCTTGAAAAGCCTCCCTTGCCTACGAAGCAGTTATTTTTTCTAACAATGTTTTTGGACGTTGTTGGCCTTTTTGCCGCGGTTTTGTTAGTAAATCATCTTTTTGCGCTTTGTCTGTTATTATACATTGCAGCATCGAGGGCTTATAGTTCTAGGCAAATAAGGTTAAAAAAGTACCCTTTAATTGTTTTTTTTACTGTTGTTTTTTTTCAAGGTGCTTTCACTTATTTCATGGCCATGACAGGAATTGCCGAAAATCAATTGCCACTGAACCTACCGGCTCTTTTCATTTTATTGGCTTGTTCTTTTCAAATTGCGGGTGCTTATCCATTAACACAGGTCTACCAGCACAAACAAGATTTAAAAGATGGCGTCGTTACTTTAAGTTATAAACTCGGCTATAAAGGCACATTTTTATTTACCGCTCTTATGTTCATGGTTTGCAATGTATTTTATTTTTTGTATTTTAAAACAACCGACAGGCAAAATAATTTTTACGTATTACAGGTATTTTTCCTACCGATTGTTTTATATTTTGCTTGGTGGTTTTTACAGGTACACAAAAACGTAAAAAACGCCAACTTCAAAAATACCATGCGCATGAACGGAATCGCCGCGGTTTGTATGAATATCTGTTTTATCATTTTATACTTCTTAAATCATCATTCCCATTGAGTTATATCTTCGCCATAGAAACCGCAGTACCTGATTATTCTTACAGCCAACAAGAGCTTACTGATTTTTATCTTCGGTCGACCGATGATAAAGCCCATAGAAGAAAAATTAAAATTGTTGCAGAGAGGTCAGGCATCAGCAAAAGATATTCTGTAATTAAAGATTTTAAAAGTTCGCCTGACAATTTTGAATTTTTTAATAAAACTTCAACGCTTTTGCCGGAGCCTTCTTTAAGCCAGCGCATGCAAGTATACAAACAACAAGCACTCCCGCTCGCTTTAAAAGCCATTAAAAAAATTAAAGATTTTAATAACATTAAAAAGTCTGTTACACATATTATTACTGTTACCTGCACGGGTTTATATGCACCGGGCCTCGACATAGACCTGATGAAAGCATTAGAACTTCGCGCTGATGTGCATCGCAGCAGCGTAAACTTTATGGGTTGCAACGCGGCTGTTTTAGCGCTTAAACAAGCACACGCAATTTGCAACAGCACGCTACACGCCAATGTACTCGTGGTGTGTGTTGAATTGTGCACCCTTCATTTTCAGAAACGGTACAATGATGACTACATTTTGTCGAATTTAATTTTCGGCGATGGGGCGGCAGCCGTCTTAGTGAGTTCAGATCCCTTGTCACACTCCAAAGATTTGGTGCAGATCAAGTCTTTTAAATCGCTAATCTTGCACAATGGTTATAAAGATATGGCCTGGCAATTAAGCGAAACCGGTTTTATTATGAACCTTACATCTTATGTTTCGGGACTGATTAAAGAGAATATAAAACCCATGTTGGCCTCGGTAAATTTAAAAACTTCTGAAATTGATCATTGGGCCATACACCCCGGTGGTAAAAGAATTCTTGACGATTTTTGTTCAGCTCTTGATCTCGATAAGTCAAAGCTTTCTCACACCTATCAGGTACTTAAGGATTACGGTAATATGTCTTCTCCAACAGTTTTGTTTGTATTAAAAAATGTATTAGATCAAACAAATGATAAAACGGGGGGGCAAACAATTTTTATGGCTGCCTTTGGCCCGGGAATTAGTATAGAAACTATGCAAATGGCCTATGTTTAAACACCGCAGCGATAAAAAAGAGCTTTTAGATGAAGATCATATTCCCGAAAAAGATCTTTTTCAAAATCTGCGCGAGCTCGATTTTATTAACCATTACCTCGGGGGATACGCCATTACTTTTTCTGCTTTAAATGAAATATTAGAAACGACTCGCGCCTATACACTTGTTGATATTGGCAGTGGAGGAGGAGATACTCTGCGACGCATCAACACTTGGCGAAAAAAGAAATCTCTGCAGCTTAGTCTTTACGGGGTAGATATAAAGCCCATGTGTGTTCTTTATTCTGAAAAGAAAACTAAAACAACAGAAATTAATTTTATTTGTGATGATTACAAAAATATTTTCGACCACCTGCCGAAGGTTGACATCATTCACGCGTCTTTATTTTGCCACCATCTTAGCGAAAAAGAATTAGTAGATTTTATAACGTTTTCTAGCGCGCGCGGTTGTACCCTAGTAATCAACGATCTCGAGCGAAATCCTATCGCCTATTATTCTATTAAAATACTTACCACCTTGTTTTCCAAATCGTATTTGGTAAAAAACGATGCACCGGTTTCGGTGTTGCGCGGCTTTAAAAAAAAGGAGTGGATTTTTATTCTTGAAAAGGCGGGTGTTACAAATTATTCCGTTAAAAATAAATGGGCATTCAGACACCGCGTGATTGTGTATGGAAAAAGATAAAACATACGATTGTGCCATAATTGGAGGTGGCTTAGCGGGACTTTGCCTGTCTATTCAATTGGCAGATGCCGGACGCAGCGTAGTTTTGTTTGAAAAAAACGAATATCCTTTTCATAAAGTTTGTGGAGAATATATATCGATGGAAAGTTATCAATTTCTGCTATCGCTTGGCTTAGCTTTAGATAACATGAACCTGCCCAAGATCGATCTTTTAGGCTTAAGTTCAGAGCGGGGCTTTATGCTTAATAGCGGGTTAGACCTTGGAGGCTTCGGTATTACGCGCTACAGCCTCGATTATGCTTTGTCGCAAATTGCGGTGTCGAAAGGTGTGATGCTGCTGCAAAATTGCAAAGTGAATAAAGTAAGCAGACAAAAAGATTTCGAAATAAACACTTCTGTCCGCGACTTTCAAGCCAGATTGGTTGCCGGAAGCTACGGCAGGTATACACCCGCTTTTATTCAGCAATCGGTGGATTACAAAAATTCATACAAAAAAAACAAAAATAGTTACATAGGCGTAAAATATCATATCAAAACAAAGCTCGATCCGAGGCGCATTGAACTGCATAATTTTAAGAATGGTTATTGCGGCATTTCTAAAGTCGACAAAGACCTTTATTGTTTATGTTACCTTTCTCAGGCCAGTAATTTGCTTAAATATAACGGTGATATTAAACAGATGGAAGAACAGGTATTGTATAAAAATCCGTTTTTGAAATCTTATTTTACTGAATCTGAATTTGCAGACGCAAAACCTTTGGCCATTAGTAATATTCAATTTAGTAAAAAACAAACCAATGCCGATGGTATTTTTTTATTGGGAGACGCGGCCGGCTCAATTACGCCATTGTGCGGAAATGGTATGAGTATGGGCATGAGAGCTTCGAAGTTACTTGCACAAGAAATGTTGTTGTTTTATGCAGAGAAAATTGATTTTAAATCCCTAAAAACAAACTATGATCAGGCATGGAATAAAGCGTTTAATACGAGAATAAAAGCAGGTTTTTATCTTCAACATTTGTTCGGAAAAAAGTGGATGACGCATTATACTTTAAAAATGCTCGTCAGATTTCCCCTTCTCACAAAAAAAATTATTTCTTTAACACATGGCGGTATTTTTTAAAACAAAAAAATTATATTTTTTTATGGCGTTCGTTTTAAAAAATGGTTAATGTAAAATGTCTTTTAAACATTGTCAGAGTCTAATAAGGGTAACACAAACCCAAAAAGATTCGAGTTTGTACATAAAAGTGCGTGAAGATTAAGGTCAAAAGAATAAAATGTGTGAACTGAAATAGCTAGGGTTCACGCGAGCCAAAAAAAATGTCCATGCTTCTGCCGCTGCACAATATTTGGTGTCTGCCCAAAAGCCAGTTGTTTGAATGGGAAAATTTAATTTCGAGGCGTTTTAAAAAAATGATTGCGAGGTTTGCTGGGGTAAATGAGCGATTGTTTTTTTGACACAACGACGAAAATGGAGTTTTCGGCCAAACACTACTTAAAGCGCCTGCCCTAAACGGCGGGTGAGGCAGTCTTTAATTTTTTGACTATCGGCTAAGGTTTTAAAATTCGTAACCATACTATAAATCATAGCAAGATTCTGCCCCACTTTATAGTAATTTTGTGGAGATGCAAAAACTTGAATTCCTTTCTTTAAAGTTTGAAGACAAAGCGGAGTTTTTGTCAAAACACGCTGAGCTCATTTCCCAGATGGTTTATTACGAGTGTAACGTTTCTCTTTTTTTAACGGATCACTATTTTGTGGAAGTGTTTTTTAATAGGGAACAAAAACAACTTGTAAGTATTGAGATTCAGGAAAACGCGCAGATTTTGTATGCTTATGTGAAGGATTTAGATATCCGCGAGCTCATGAAATTGTTGCAGTAGCCTTAATTAGTGGCTGTCCGAAAACTAGTTGTTTGGATGGAAAAATTCAGTTTCGAGACGCGTTAAAAAAAATGATTGTGAGGTTTGCTGGGGTAAATGAGCGATTATTTTTTTTGACACAACGGCGAAAATGGAGTTTTCGGCCAAACACTAATTACTTTTTTTAACCGTCAATCAACTTTCAATGAGTTGTTTGAGCTTAACTTTCGATTCTGCGCTTACATTCACATTGTTGCGCTGCATCCACTCGTTGATGGACATCAAAAATTTGTCTCTATTTTCAATATGCTCAAGCCGAATAAAAACAGTTTTGCGATTTTTCTTCACAAAATAAAAGTTATCGTGTCTAAATTCAACCAACTCGATTTCAGAGGCGAATAACTTCGTGAGATTACTTTGCACCAACAAAAGATAATTGGCGTAAATATTTATAAAACAAAGCGACCTTTTGTATTTAAGAAAAGTAATGATGCTTTCAGTTGCAGCAATTATTAAACAAACAGGGTAAATATATTTAACGCGACTGCCCGACATGTAAAGCATCAAAGCGAACGACAAAAAGAATATAACTTTAAGCGCTCTCCACATGAAATAACTATTGGTAAAGTAGGGGTAACGCTGCACCGGCAAAGAGGCTTTAAAACTAGCGTTTAAAAATTCGTAACAACTCAGAAAGATATAAATAACCCCTGCAACACTTTGTATTGCTAAAAGATCTTTCCAGCTTAAACCACCGAAAATAAAATTATAAGCCGAAAGGCCAAGAATTGAGATAAGTACCAAACTTTTTCCTATAGAGGCAAGTGCAGAGTTCATGGTTTTGTTTTATGTATGTAAACATACAAAATTAAGAGACAGGTTTTACAACGATATTAATGTCTAACGTTTATCATTTAAATTTGTTTAGCGCTTTTAGTCGTTGTGAACAATTCTCTTTAAAACTTATACAAATTGGTTTGCCTCAAAGGCTTCAAATTTGTATTTTTATGCTCTATGGTGTTTGTGTACCCTTTGTTTTTATGGGCTTTGGCGGCAATTTTTATTCCAATTTTTATTCACCTGTTCAATTTCAGGCGATACAAAAAGGTGTACTTCACAAATGTTAAATTTCTTAAAGCACTTAAACAAGAAAGTAAGTCAAAATCGAGGTTAAGAGAATTGCTCATCTTGCTTTGTCGTTGCTTGGCCATTGCATGTCTTGTTCTCGCTTTTTGCCAACCATTGATCCGCGACGAAAAAAAATCGACCTTTAACGCAGGTGCCAATGCGATCAGTGTTTACATCGATAATTCTTTTAGCATGGAAAATGTGGGCAAGCAAGGTTCTTTGTTTGAAATTGCGAAAACACGCGCAAAAGAGCTCATAAAGGTTTTTGGTAACGTCGATAAATTTCAAGTGATCACCAACGATTTTGAAGGCAAGCACCAGCGCCTTAGAAGCAAAGAAGACGCCTTAATCGCCATCGACGACATTAAAGTAACTTCCTCCGTTATGCTACTTAGCGATGTACTAAAGCAACAAAAAGAGTTTTTAAACACCTCTCGCTTAAATAATAAAAAAATTTACCTGCTTTCCGACGCGCAAAAGTCAACTTTTGACCTCGCAAATATGACCAATGACAGCGCTATTAAAACAACACTAATTACCCTAGTTCCTAACCAAGTTAACAATATTTTTGTGGATTCGTGTTGGTTTGAATCTCCTTTGCAACAAAAGGGTTTTATTCAAAAGCTTCATGCCACCATTGTGAATGGGGGAAATTCTAAAATTGACGCAGGGACAGCAAAATTATTTTTAAATAAACAACAAATTGCTCTTGCTTCGTTTTCGCTAGAAGCGGAATCAAAAAATGAAATCCAATTTACTTTTGAATGTAAAAAAGAGGGATTTAATTTTGGATCAATTAAGATCGAAGATTATCCTGTGACCTTCGATGACGAAATGTTTTTCGCTTTTAATTCGCGGGTCAATGTTGCCGTAAGTTTAATCAATGGCAAAGGCCAAGAACCTATGAACGCTTTCAGTTCTCTTTTTAAAAGCGACAGCCTCTTTAAGTTCAGCGCATTTTCGGAGCAAATAATTGACTACGGTGCTTTTAAAAGTAGCGATGTAATAATTCTGAATCAGTTGTCGGAACTCAGCACTGGTCTGCTTTCAGAGCTGCTAAAATTTGCAGATAAAGGGGGGACACTCGTGGTCATTCCAGCAGATAATGTAAATCTAAATTCTTATAATACAACACTCGCCTCGCTTCGGTTACCTAATTTGGGAAGTGTTGACACCATTCCCGTGAAAACTGGAAAAATTGAACTCG
>Ga0105048_10014495_pt1 | contig 12279 bp, 16 predicted proteins | sample MAT05_FD_78382 | JGI IMG/M metagenome (GOLD analysis project Ga0105048, IMG submission 78382) | Freshwater microbial communities from Lake Fryxell liftoff mats and glacier meltwater in Antarctica - MAT-05 | ecosystem: Environmental > Aquatic > Freshwater > Ice > Liftoff microbial mat | place... | reverse complement strand
TCTGCGGCAGCGGGCCTTCAGCCGCGTCGACCAACAACAGTGCGCCGTCCGCCATCATCAGGGTGCGCTCGACTTCGCCGCCAAAATCGCTGTGGCCGGGCGTGTCGACGATGTTGATCTTGGTGCCGTGCCACACGAGGCTCGTGTTCTTCGCCAAGATGGTGATTCCGCGCTCACGCTCCAAGTCGTTTGAATCCATGGCGCGTTCTGCAACGACCTCGTTCGCTCGGAACGTGCCGGATTGGCGCAACATGTGGTCGACGAGTGTCGTTTTGCCGTGATCGACGTGAGCGACGATGGCGATATTACGAAGGTTGTTGGGCAAAGCAGCCATGGCGCGGAGCAATCCTTGGAAGCAAAACGAGCGGCGCGCGCGCTCTACCACGCACCGCGCCAAACCGCCATCGCTACCCTCCGCGCGCTCGCACCTCTATATACCGTCACGAAATGACGCCAGAGGTCCTGAAGCAGCTCGCTGAAGAGTGGATTCCGTTCAACAAGCTCATCGGAATCATCGCGCTCGAGGTGAACCGCGGCGATATTCTGTTCGAGGTGAAGTACCGCGACGAGCTGATCGGTGATCCGGTGAGGAAGGCGATTCACGGAGGGGTGATCAGCATGATGGCCGACACGGCTGGTGGTTTTGCCGTGTGGAGCGCCCTCGACGATCAACGAACCCGCGTCTCGACCATCGATCTACGCATCGACTACTTGAGGCCGGGCAAACAAGAAGATTTGCGCGCCCACGCAACACTGGTGCGTGCCGGCAAGACGGTCGGTGTTGCCGACGTCAGGCTGTTTCACCCGGCGGAGCCGAGCGCGACGATCGCCACCGGCAAGGGCGTGTACGCGATCCGGGTCCACAAATAGCGCTCGATCAGGGGGGGTACCGTGCGATCATGGCGACATGAATCGTCTTGCTTGGTTCGTCGTCGCTGTCGGCATCGGGGCTTCTCTTTCGGCGTGCGACGGCTGCGCGGCCGGCAACAACGACGACCCCGGTGGCGGGCAGGTTGGCGCCAGCGGCCCAGGCTCGGGCGGCTCGGGCGCCGGCTTTGGTGTGGGCGGCGGCATCGGCGACTGCTCGGGTGAGGCGACCTGCGCGGCCGATCTGCACACCATCTTGTGCGACGGCGAGGTGATCGGCAGCTGCGGCGCGGCTGAGGGCTGCGCCAACGGCGAGTGCATCGCGGCGTGCGACGCCGCCAAGGTGAACAAGAGCTCCGTTGGCTGTGATTACTACACCGTGAATCCGGACGTCCTCTACTCGCAGGGCGCGTGCTTCGCCGCGTTCGTGGCCAACACGTGGACGACGCCTGCGACGCTGACGGTCGAGCGCAACGGTCAGGTCCTCGACGTGTCGTCGTTCGCCCGCATCCCGAACGGCAGCGGGGCCGCGATCACGTATGACCCGCTGCCGGGTGGCCAACTGCCGCCGGGCCAGGTGGCGGTTCTGTTCCTCGCGCAGTTCAACCCCGGCGCGCTGTACACGCCAGCCTGCCCGGCGGGGATCACCACCGCCGTTTCCACCGAAGACGCGGCGCTGCACGACACCGGCATCGGCAAGTCCTTCCACATTACCAGCGACGTACCGGTCGTCGCCTACGACATCTTTCCGTACGGCGGTGGCCCGAGCGCCATCACCAGCGCGACACTGCTCTTGCCGACGAGCGCGTGGGATTCGAACTACATCGCCGTCCAACCCTACGGCCAGAGCGCGTTCGCCGACCCGAACAGCTACCAATACGTGCAAATCGTCGCCGCCGAAGACGGCACCGACGTGACCATCAGCCCCACCTCCGCGATCGTCGGTGGCCCCGGCGTGGCGGCTACGGGGGCAGGCGTGCCCGCCACCTACTCGCTCTCGAAAGGGCAAGTGCTGCAGTTCACCCAAGATGGCGTGCTGAGCGGCAGCCCCGTACAGTCGACCAAGCCCGTCGGCCTCTTCGGAGGCAACCGCTGCATGGTGGTGCCCAGCGCCTCAGCGGGCGCGTGCGACGCCGGTCACCAAATGATCCCACCGGTGCGTGCGCTCGGTACGGAATACGTCGGCGTGCACCACCGCAACCGTTTCCCCGGCGTCGAAGAGTCGCCGCCATGGCGCTTCGTCGGTGCTGTCGACGGTACCGTGTTGACGTACGAGCCAGCGGCACCGTTCGGCGCGCCGACGAGCCTCGGCGTCGGTCAGGTGGCCGAGTTCGCCACCTCGGCGCCGTTCATCGTGCGCAGTCAGGACCAAGATCATCCGTTCTACGTCTCGGCGCACATGACCGGTTGCGCCGACGTTGCCCTCGATCCGTTCGGCGATTGCCGCGGCGACCCGGAGACGGTCAACGTGATCCCTGCCCAACAGTATCTGAGCCAGTACGTGTTTTTCACCGATCCGACGTACCCGGAGACGAGCCTTGTCGTGATCCGCAAGGCGCTTGACGACGGGTTTCACGATGTGACGTTGGGTTGTCTGCAGAGCCCGCTGTCGGGTTGGCAGCCCGTCGGCAGCGGCGGCGCGTACGAGTACACCTATGTCGATCTCGTGACCGGCAACTTCATGCCGGTGAATGGCTGTGACAACGGCCGCCAGGAGGCCCAGAGCGACGCCCCGTTCGCGATCACCGTGTGGGGCTGGGGCAGCGCAGCCACCGGCGGCGACGCCTTCGCGCTGCAGTTCCCTTATTCGCAATACGTAAGCTACGCCTACCCGGCCGGCGCGGCGGTCGAGCCGCTCAGCGAGGTCGTGGTGCCGCCCGTGCCCGAGTGACGCGTGCGCGCGTGAGCCAAGATGGGGACCTGCTCGCGAGGCTGCAAACAGTGCGCGCGCTAAGCATCGAGTCGCCTCTAGCAGAATTTGTTGGTGGCACTGATCCATACGAAGAGATCGATCCGCTGCCCTTCACCGAGTCGGCCTCGAGCGCTCCGCGATTGCTCGCCTGCTCGCCAAGCACGGTCTCGCTCCTCGACCTCCGCCAACGAGCCGAGCTCCGATCGGGCCTCCGCCTCGCGTTCACTTCGCGCCTCGGCGCTCCGTACACCTCCTGGACTCCGTCCACTCCGGTTCCCAAGGACCTGAGGCAGGGCGAGCTCCCAGCTGCTCGGATGAGCGAGCCAAGGTGGTTTCGCGATGTGACCTTGGGTTGTCTGCAGAGCCCGCTGTCGGGCTGGCAGCCCGTCGGCAGCGGCGGCGCCTACGAATACACCTATGTCGATCTCGTGACTGGCAAGACGCCTTCGCGCTGCAGTTCCCGTATTCACAGTACGTCAGCTACGCCTAGCCGGCTGGCGCCGCGGTCGAGCCGCTCAGCCAGCTCGTGGTGCCGCCCGTGCCCGAGTGACGGGTGCGCCTCACCAGGAAGGGGCTCAGCGGGCAGCGGCGAGCGCGACGCCAATGGTGCGCCTGAGCAACTTGCGCTGCAAGCTTGTTATGGCGCGGCCGCATCGGGTCTGGGCCTCGATGGTGAGCGGGCCGGGCAGCCTCTCTTCTCGATTGGTGGAGCCAAGCCTCGCTCGAAAAGTCGCGCCTGCGGCTGAGGTAATGGGCTTCAATGTCCATGCAGAGCTCGCCGTTTCGGCTCACGATCGCCGCCACGACCGGCCAGCAGATCGGTGGCCACCAGCGGCTTCCGCAAGCGCAAGCTGCAGCACCTCGACCACGACGAAGCCGAGTCTGCGGATGCGTGCAGTGCGAGCTGTCAGTGGCCCTGAAGGCCCAGATGCTTCTCGATTCTTGCGAGGCGCTCGTCATGCTCAAGCAGCCGGGCTGCATCGTTCGTACGGCTCTTGATGATCTCATCGGTGAGCCGATCGAGGCGGGCGTTCGTGGAATCGACGCGCGAGTTCGTCGAATCGACTTTTTCATTCAGCTTGCTATGTGAGTCAACGAGCACCTTGATGAGCTCGTTGGCCTCGGCCTGCTGATTGCTGAGCGTCTCGACACGCTCGTGGGTCTTGACTAGCTGATCGCGGATCTGTCGCAGGATATCGACGGTCAGCTCGGAAATGCTGTCAGCCACGACGGCAGCCTAGCATGGCCCTCGCCTCAGCCGTAACGCTCGCCGACGAGCTTGCAAACGCGCTCGAGCCGACCTTGTCGTCCTCGTTGAAGGCGGCACTTTGGAGGCGACGTCGAGGACGCCGAGCAGCGTGCCCGTCTTGTCGAAGCGGCCGGAATCCTGTCGTTCATCGAGGCGCACGGCATTCTACGGCGTGCGACGCCCGCGTCAGGGTACCGATGTCCTCATGGCCGACGGGAGCTACAAGCCCCTGGTCCGAGTCCGACGCAGGCAAAGGTGTCGACGACGCGAAGAAGGTGCTCGCCAGCTGCAAGTCGAAGACGTCGAGCGGCAAGCTCACGGCCACCCTCTACGTCGAGACAGACGGCTCGGTGCTCGCCGCCGGCGTCTCCGGCGAAGAGGCAGGCACGGCCGAGGCTGGCGACTGCGTATCCCACGGCCTCAAGTCGGTGAAGCTCGGGTCTCCGGGGAGCTTCGCTGCAAAGCTCACGCTGACGAGCGACTAGGCTTGTCATACTGGTAGCGCATCACCACGCGTGAACCTGCTTCCGGCAACGCCGCTCGCTCTTTGGCGATGATCGCCTGTAGCTCGGGGCCCGCGAGCTCAGGGTCGGCGCAACGAAAGCCCAGTCGCTCGTACCAAGGGCGGTTGGGCACGACATGGCCGTAGCTGGTTGGCCAGAGCTCGTCGGCGGCGAGGGCCCAGCGCTTGATGCGCTCCATCAGCAGGCTGCCCGCAAGCTCTTGCTCAAGGCGCTTGCCAAGCATGCGGTACGAGGTGACGCCTGCCACCATTGGCTCGAGCGGCTCCACCTCGTCGAGCGCGCGCAGCCAGATCAGCACTGCGTCAGCAGAATTCTGCTCGCCGATGAAGCCCTCGCCTTGCATGCGTAGCGCCTCGATCTGCATCGTGGGCAGCCCTGCTGCAGCGAGATACGTGCGGCCGTACGCGGCGCGCGCTGCTGGGTAGTCTTTGACGGTGAGGTGAGTCGTCGCGATGGCGAGCTCGGCCTGCATGATCAATCGCGGTGCCTTCAGGTCGATTGCCAGCGCGAGCGCCTCCCGATAGGCCTCCATCGCGCGATCCAAGCGATTGGCAGAGAAGTGCGAAGTGCCCACAGCAATGGCGCACATGGCCGCCTCCTGCCCTTCCGGCGACCGCCGGCGGAGCAGACAGGCGGCCGAGGTCCGGCCACCTTCGCCTTCCTCGGGTTCACGCTGCACTGGCGGCGCGCCCGGAGTGGTCGTTGGGGGATGAGGCGCGGATGCAGAAGCCGAAGCGCTCGGCCCCGAAGCTGGCGGCGCCGCACGGCCTGATGCCATCCGCTGCGGCGGATCGTGGGTGCAGCCCGCGAGCACGAGGGTCAATACGAGAGAAAAACGCGGCAGCACGGGCTCGACGCTACCATGCGTAGCCATATGAAGGCCGAGCTCCCAGATTTCAGCCCGAGGAAAGTGCTCACGGTCGCTGCGCTGGGCGCAGCCATTGGGTGTCAATCGCCAAGCTCGGCGCCAGCCGAGGCGATCTCGAGCGCGAGCGTGAAGCAGACTGCTACGGCCCGCGAAGCGCCGGCGGACAGCGAGCAAGCCAAGATGCTGCGCTCCAGGTTGGTGAACAGCATTCGATCGAGCGACTCGTGGGACTCCGAAGGCAAATGGGACGAGCGGGTGCTCGACACGATGCTCCAGGTACCCCGTCACCAGTTCGCCCCTGGCCTGTCGCTCGCACACGCCTACGACGATCGGCCGATGCCCATCGGCTTCGACCAGACGATCTCGCAGCCCACGATCGTCGCCATCATGACGCAAGCCCTGGGCCTCGCCGGCAACGAGCGCGTGCTCGAGATCGGCACCGGCTCTGGTTACCAGGCAGCCGTGCTCTCCAAGCTCGCGCGCGACGTCTACTCGATCGAGATCGTCGAAAGCCTGGGCACCGCCGCGGCCGCACGCCTGGGTGAGCTCGGCTACCTCAACGTGCACGTCCGCGTGGGCGATGGGTACGCGGGCTGGCCCGAGCACGCCCCCTTCGACCGCATCATCCTCACCGCCGCCCCGCCTGAGGTCCCCGCCGCGCTGATCGCGCAGCTCGCAGAAGGCGGCATCCTGGTGGCCCCCGTCGGCGACCTCGCCGCTCAGGCTCTTCTTCGCCTGCGCAAACAAGAAGGTAAAGTGACAAGCGAAACCCTAGGTCCCGTGCGCTTCGTGCCCATGGTCCCCGGCAAGTAAGAGCGTCTCTCTCCGCGTCTCCTCGGGTGGCGCGCGGCCTTCTGAAAAGCGGAAATACTTCCGCCGAGTGGCGTACCTTCAGCATCGTGGCTCCCGACCAACTGTCAGACAGCGCCAAGGTTCGCATTGGAGGGGCGGTCGTCCTCGCAGGTGGCCTCGTGTTCGTGAAGACCGCCGTCATCGACGTTCTAGCGGCCGCGCGTGCCGCTGGCGGGCCGCTCACCACCTATACAAAAGCGACCGTCGCAGCGCCGCTGTTCATCACGGTCGGGCTCCTGGCCCTCGTCATCGGTGCGCCGCGCGAGCCCAGGCCTGGGTCGCTGGTCCTCCACTTCGTGACCGGGCACGGGCAGGAAAGTCGGCTCAAGCCTCTCGGCTACGTGGTCGTCTTCCTCATCATCGGGGTCGGGATCGGCCTCGACGCGTGGGTCAACCGCGAGCTGCGATCGTTTGGCTATCAGTGACCTGTCGCTTCCCCGGCGTCGGGCAGCTTCTTTCGAAGACAGCACTCGCGCGACTGCGAGGGCGGGGTCTGCGGCAGCGACAACCAAGGTCACGAGGGCACCTGCCAGAGCTTCGGCTGCCCCGGTAACCTCGGCAACGAGTGCGACCCCACCGCCGGCCCCTTCACCGAGCGCAGCACGCTGGAGATCGCCATCGAGAACGCCGTCGAAGGCTGCGTCAACGAGGCGTTCGCCGCGGTGCTGTGCGACTACCAGGCAGCAGCTGCCAACGACCGAGCGCTCGCCGCCGCCATGGGCGCGATCGCCGAAGACGAGCACGCGCACGCTGCGCTCGTGCACGCTGCCGTCAACGCTGCGCTGACATCGCTGCCCCGACGAGCGATCGCCGATGCGGCCCGCGCAGGCACCAGCGCAGCAGAGCTCGGCGTGCCCTCGCCCGCGCATGCCGCCGAGCTCGCGCACCGCGAGGGGTTCTCGGAGATCACCAAGTGCAATGGCGAACAGGGTCGCCCGGCGTGGGTTGCGAAAGGAAGCTCGCAGCGTTAGGAAATCGACGCCTGTTGCGTGCAGCTCGAGAATATCGCCCGTTTTGCAGGGCACGCTATTTGCGAACGTTGCCGCATGGTCGCCGCATTCGGATCAAAGAACCTCTCAGCCGCGTTCCTCTTTCTGCTCCTAGGCGCCTGCGGCGACGACGCCGCGCAGCCAGTTGGCGGCGAGGGCGAAGGAGGTACCGCAGAGGTAGCGGGCGGCAGAGGCGGTGGAGGTGAAGCAAACGAGGGCGGCGCATCGACGGCCGCGATCCAGTTCTTCGTCAACGAGCGCCCGCACGACGCTGCAAGCCAGGAGAAGCCGGCGACGCACGCGCGCTACACGGATCCGATTCGCGTTGTCACCAGCGGGTTGGTCGCCGGCTCGACGGTGCGCTTCGACACCTTCTCGGGCGAGGCGATGTCGTACGCGATCTTCGATGTCCCCAGCGACGGCGTGATCGACTTCGCGCGCGATGCGCCCACCGACGGCAGCTGGTCGGGCGCCGACCCCGATGGCTTTCTGTGGTCGCTCGACAGCATGGCCGCGCTCGCCGTGAAGGTCTCCGCCAGGACCAATGCTGGGGAGCTGCTGGCGAGCGCGCTGCTCGAGCGTGCCCCATTCGCAGAAGGCACGCTGTCGGAGATCGTGGACGACGGCACCCTTGTGGGGACGTTCTACCGTCCCGAGGGCGACGGTCCCTTTCCCGCGGTGCTGACCTTCGGCGGTTCGGAGGGAGGGCGCGAGTCAGGGGAGTTCACTGCCGCCTATCTGGCGACATTGGGCTACGCAGCGCTCGGCGTGGCGTATTTCGGGGAGCCCGGGTTGCCGGCGGTGCTGACGGATGTCCCCATCGAGATCCTGGAGGCGGACATCGCGTGGCTGCGCGCTCACCCCGACGTCGACCCAAGCCGCATCGGGGTATGGGGTGGGTCGCGCGGCGGTGAGCTATCGCTGATCTTGGCGGCGCGCGATGCGGAGCTCAGGGCGATCATCGCCGAGGTGCCGAGCGGCTACGTGTGGGGGTCCTCTGCCCAGATCGACCGCGCGGCCTGGACCGTCGGCGGCGTCGAGCTGCCCTACGTGCACGCCGCAGGCGAGGGCTACGAGATCTTCACCGACGAGCTCGGCACGCACATCGCAACCACGCCGGGCTTCTATGTCGACATTCAGGAGGCGACCATGAGCGAGCTCGAGCAAGCCCGCATCCATGTGGAAGACGCCGGCGCGCCGATCATGTTCATCGCCGGCTCCGACGACCAGCTATGGCCGAGCTGCGTCCTCTCCGAGGTCGCCATGGATGTACTGATTGCGAGCGGTCACGCCGACACCTACGGCGACGAGCTGCATTGCTACGAATCGGCTGGCCACTGGATCGGCCTGCCCGGGAGCTCGACCCTGAGCTCGCAAAGGTTCTTCGACGCCGACGGCGGCTACTGGGTCGAGATCGGCGGCACGCCGGCGGGCGTTGCGGCTGCGCAGCGGGACTCCAATACCAAGATGCGAGCGTTTTTGGAGCGTACGTTGGGCGAGCGATAGCGGCTACTTGGACTGGCAGTAGGCCCGCATCTCGGGCTCGTGGATATTGCGCACCGCAATGCAGCGGCGGGCTTGGCCACCGCTTCTCGCGGGAGCTGGGCGGCCGAATGCATCTGTTTGCACACAACGGAATGCTCCCCGGCATCGAGACGAATGCTCTGTTTCCTACGCATCGCTTCCGCCGCATCGGCGAGACCGACTCCGAGCACGCCTTCTGTGCGTTGCTCGAACGCCTCGCACCGCTTTGGGAGGGCGGGTTGCCACCGTTCGCAATGCGGAATCGAGCGCGCTATGAATGATTGGCTATTGCTGGTCGGCTTCTTCGCCGTGTGGGTCTTGTTGCAAACATGGCTGCTGCCGAAGCTGGGAGTGGCCACGTGAATGGCACCTCCGCGCCGGTCGGCGCGACAGGAGCGCACGGATGAAGCCTCACCCAAGAAAGAGGACGGAGCCAGTTAGGAGTGTTCATGGCGAAGCCGGCTCGAGCGCAGCCCAGAACAGGCCGCAAAAAGCGGGCAGCTTCCCATCATCCCTGTCAGCAATGGTACCAGACCGAGGAACGCCCAGGCAGTCTGGGGCCCGATGATGGTGAGCGAAAGGATGGCGAGGCCCAATGCGACGCGTCGGATCTCGACGAGTGGCGGACGCACTGGTGGGCGTCGCCCTTGCGGCGCGCGTCGCAGCTCGGGCTGACGCCTCACCCGATGGTCACCTCGGCGTCGAGCGTCCCCTGGAGCTCGATGTCGGCTTTGGCCTGCGGGTCCATCTCCTTGGGGATGTCGAGGGAGGCGCGCAGCCCATAGCGCTTGACCTGCTGTCCATTGACGCGCGTCTGAGAGGCGCGGGGGACCTTCACCGTGAAGGGATAACGGCGTACTTCTCCCGGACCAATCTCCTCGTCGAGGAGCAGCTTGTCCGGTTCGAAGAGCAGCGAGCCTGGGGAGCGACTAGGGATTTGCAACTAGGACTAGGCCTTGATCTAGATCAAGGACTAGGGCAAGGCTGGTATCGGGGACTATTGCGCAAGTTATTTCTGGACAGCCCCGAAGGTGCCACGCGATGCCGAAGGCACTCCGTGGACCTCCCTGGACAGAGCACGCAGTGAAGCCTGTGGCCTGAAGCCTGTGGCCTTCTTTGGCCGAGAATCACGCTCCCTGATTTAGAAGTTCCACCGGCCGCGAGCTCCTACGATCTGACCATTGCCGGGCTGGCTCCGCAGGCTGAACACTCGGCTGAGTGAACGAGCATGATTCTCGACGGCGCTGTCACCAGCTGTAGGGGCGTCAGGCGTCAGGCTTCAGCCCACAGCGAAGATGCCACGCGATGGCGCCAAGCTGACTCTCTGTCCCTGGGCCTGGCCCGGTGGCGTGAAGCCTGCGGACTGAAGACTGTGGCCTGAAGCCTGTGGCCAAGAATCACGCACCCCGATTTAGGAGAAGAAGAGGCTCATGAAAACGGTTGGCAGACGCGGGCTGTTGGTGCTGATGGCGATGCTGCTCGCGACAAGCGCGTGCGGCGGCCCGAGCGAGACCGATATGGAGGGCGCATGGAACAAAGCGGAGCAAAACGCGCAGAAGTACGCGAGCAAGTACCCCTCGTTCAAGGGCGCCATCGATGAGCTGGTCGCTTCGTCGAAGACGAGCTTCGACGAGGCCAAGAAGGCTGACGAGAAGGTCCGTGGCGAAAAGATGAAAGTCGCCGTCGACAAGGTGACTGGCTCGCTCGCGCCGTTCGAGGCCTATGAGAAAACGCTCGAGGGCTTGCAAGTGTTGATGAAGGACAAAGAGCTCAACGACTTGCCGGCGAGCAAGTTCAACCCGGCGAACGAAGCCGCGAAGGAGGCCATCAAGAAGGGGGAGGAGACTCTGAAGTCGTCGCCCGCGAACATGGGTGAAGCCAAAGGGAAGATCGAAGCGGCCGTGAAGGGGCTAGAGGAAGCTGCGAAAGGGCTCGACTCACTGAAGGCGAAGCCCGCGAGTGGGGGCACGACGAGCTCGCCGACGTCGGCGCCCACGTCGGCGCCCACGTCGGCGCCGAAAAAGTAGGCGGGCTCACGCTCGGGCGCGCACGCTGCACAGGGCGCGCACGCTGCACACGCGGAACGCGCCCGACGCCGCTCCCAATCGAGCACATGCCATCGTGCGCGAGGCCTCGGCGCGTGACGCTGATTCCGAAATGCTGCGCGGGGCACAACAGTTGTTGCCTGCGCTGCAACAGTGGTGATCTACGCCACCACCTCCATGGTGCCCGAGATCTTGTTGCAGGTGGCAAAGTCGTGCTCTTTAGCCACTGGGCTCGCGTTGATCTTGAGGTGAATGTCGTCGTCCTTCGGTCCGTTGCCGCGGAACGCCGATTGCTCTGCGCCTCGTATGTCCGTGCCGATTCACGTCAGCCAGCATGCGCGCCACCTCTGGGATGAGCTTTCGCAGGGCGCTCTCACCGTGAGCGACCGCTTCGAGCTTGATGGGCAGCGCTGCTTGCTTCTTGCTGTCACTTCCTCGGGCCGCGCTCGGCAGCGCCAGCTGTCACCGCGCGAGCTGCAAGTGGTGGCGCTCGCGCGCGACGGTGAGCCCATGAAGCTCATCGGCTGTGCCCTCCGTATCTCGGAGGCCTCGGCACGGGTCTATCTTGCGACGGCGCGCGCCAAAATGGGTCTCTTGCACCGACAAGAGCACATCTTCTGGGCGGGGCGCGTCGACGAAGGAGCTGTGACGACGCATCGGCAGCGCGAGCGCTACCTGCTCAGCACCAATGCCCTCCGGCCAAAGCTCGCCAGCTTGTCCGACGCCGAGGATGAGGTCGTTGCCTACGCTGCCGCTGGGCTGTCGAACGCACAGATTGCGGCGGCCCGCGGCGTCTCGGCTCCAACTGTCGTGAAGCAGCTGTGCGCCGCGTTCCGCAAGCTCGGTGTTGGCTCGCGCTTCGAGCTCGCTCGCATCTGTGCTCGGGCGACGGTGGCCAGGGATCTGGCCAGCACGGGGAGGTGCTCGTGAGCGGCGGCGAATGCTGCAAACTACCCTGATCGCAGGCACAGCAGCCGCGGGCACACAGAGCGGCAGGGAGCATTCGCAGCGGACACGGGCTTTTCCGCTGGGCCAAGGTCGAGCTCCACGCGCTCGTTCTCGGTCACGCTGCGGGCCTCGATCTTCGCGAGGCTGAGTGCGTCGTCATCGAGGGGGTAAATCGAGACTCCGGCAACGAGGCGGTCGAGCGGCTGCTGCCGCACCCGCACCTGCTCGCGCCCTCGACATCTCCGGCGTGCTGACCGATGATTCGACGACATGGTGCGGGCTCAAACACGAATACGAGGATGGCGAGATCTGGGCGATGGCCGGCGGCTCTCGCAGGCACAATGCACTGGCCCTGCGCATCGGCGCCGCGCTCGACAACGCGCGGCAGCCTGGGTGCGTGGCATTTCAGTCGGACCAGAAGGTGCGCGTCCTCGCCACCGGCAAGGCGACCTATCCCGACGTCACGCTCGTCTGCGGTCCGATCGAGGGTGATCCTGCCGA
>Ga0105048_10014494_pt1 | contig 12279 bp, 11 predicted proteins | sample MAT05_FD_78382 | JGI IMG/M metagenome (GOLD analysis project Ga0105048, IMG submission 78382) | Freshwater microbial communities from Lake Fryxell liftoff mats and glacier meltwater in Antarctica - MAT-05 | ecosystem: Environmental > Aquatic > Freshwater > Ice > Liftoff microbial mat | place... | reverse complement strand
CAGCCCGTACCGCCCGGCGACCTTGTAAATCTCGTCCTTGACCGGGCAGGCGTCGGCGTCGATGTAGACGGTCAGCACGCGGCGCACCCCCGGTCGAACAGGTAGCGGGCGGCCCGCCCGCTGATGACGCCCTGGGCCAGCAGCTCGGCCGCGATCAGCTCGACGGCCCGCCAGTGGCCGTCGTCGGCGAGCAGGTATTCGACCTTCGCCAGCAGTCGCTTTTCGGCCCGCTCCGCCGCCCTCTCGCGGCCGCGGTCGAAGAGCAGGCGGCGGACGGCCCGGGTTCTCAGTCCCGAAGCGATCCGCCGGATCCTCAAGCGGCTGGGGGTCGGGTGGAAGCGGGCGAAGCACTGGCTGCCCAGCCCCGACCCCGACTACGCGAGGAAAAAAAGTCCGCGACCGGCTGATCGAGCGGGCGGCCCGGGAGCCGAACCGGGTGGTCGGATTCCAGGACGAGTGCTGGTGGAGTCGGCTGGCCCAACCCGACCTGTTCGCCCGGACGACCGCCGACCCGCTCCGGTTGGCCCCGCCGCCGAAGGTCAAGGGGGACGGGCCGGCGGCCCGGGCGTGTTACGGCGTCTTCCGCCAGGACACCGGCGGCATGCTCCTACGGTTCGTGGACGGGCGGCCGGTCAGCCCGGTGACCGAGGACTTCCTCGGGTGGGTGTGCCGGACGCTGGCGGGCGAGGGGAAGACGGTGTTCGTGCTGGTCTGGGACAACGCCGCCTGGCACGTCAGCAAGCGGGTCCGGCGGTGGATCGAGGCCCACAACCGGCGGGTGAGGCGGGCCAAAGCCGGGTGCCGGATTCGGGTGTGCGGGCTGCCGGTCAAGGCCCCGTGGCTGAACCCGATCGAGCCGAAGTGGATGCACGGCAAGCGGGCCATTGTGGAAGCGGACCGGAAGCTGACGGCCGGCGAAATCCAGGACCGGGTGTTCGCCCACTTCGGGTGTACACCCACCGACCCGCTCAAACAGGATGTCAAGTGAGGCTACGCTAGGGAAGGGGGTTGGGGGGTTAGGTTGCCTTTCTTCGTTTCCCTACTCTGTGATCTCGCGGACCACCCGGCACGGGTTGCCGGCCGCGAACACGCCGTCCGGAATGTCGCGCGTCACCACGCTCCCGGCCCCGATCACCGCCCGCGACCCGACCGTCACCCCCGGGCAGATCACCGCCCCGCCCCCGACCCAGACATCCGACCCGATGGTAATCGGCTTCGAGAACTCCTGCGACCGCCGCAGCACGGCGTTCATCGGGTGCGTCGCCGTGTAAATCTGCACCGCCGGGCCGAACAGGGTGAAGTCGCCGATCGTCACCCGGCACACGTCGAGCACGACGCAGTTGAAGTTGAAGAAGACGCGCTCGCCGAGGTGGATGTTCGAGCCGTAGTCGCAGAAGAACGGCGGCTGCATCCACACGCTCGCGCCGCCGGCCGCGAACAGGGCCGTGAGGATGCGGCGGCGGGCGTCGCGGTCGGCCTCGCGGGTCGCGTTCAAGTCCTGGCACAGGTCGCGGGCGCGGTCGCGGGCGGCCGCCAACTCGGGGTCGAGCGGGTCGTACAACTCGCCCGCCAGCATCTTCTCCTTCTCACTCCGCATGGGAACCTCCGGTGTGGGTTCGGTGTAGGACCGCTCCAGTGCCCGCAGATTGCGCACCGTCAACAGGAACCTCGGTCGCAGACGAACCGACGTGCGCGTCACAACCTTTACACCACCGGGCGCTTGGGACACGGTCGTTGCGGGCTAAGAGTTTCGGCACGCCGTCTGCCTTCTCCCCAATTCTCCACTCCGCCGGTTCTCCTCGCGCGGTTTCCCTCCCCTTCTCCACGACACACTCCACCCCGGGCCAGACGCCCGGCCGGTCCCCATTCGACGAGCGACATCATGCACCACAACGGCGCGTCGCCGCGGTTCGGCTTCCTGATCGACATGGACGGCGTCCTCTACCGCGGGTCGGAACTGATCCCCGGGGCGGCCCGGTTCGTCGGCGAACTGCGGACCCGCGACATCCCGTTCCTGTTCCTCACCAACAACAGCCAGCGGACGCGGCGCGACGTGGTCGCCAAACTCGCCCGCATGGGCATCGGCGTGGAGGACGAGCACGTCTTCACCAGCGCGATGGCGACGGCCCGGTTCCTCGCCCAGCAGAAGCCGGGGGGGACGGCGTTCGTGATCGGCGAGGGCGGGCTGCTCACGGCCCTCCACCAGCACGGGTACGCGGTCGTGGACCACGCCCCGGACTACGTCGTCGTGGGCGAGGGGCGGACGTTCAACCTGGAGCAGGTCGAGGCGGCGGTCCGGATGATCCTCGGCGGGGCGAAGCTGGTCGCCACCAACCTCGACCCGAACTGCCCGACCCAGCACGGCCCGCGGCCGGGGTGCGGGGCGATGGTGGCGATGCTCGAAACCGCCGCCGGGGTGACGGCGTTCAGCGTCGGCAAGCCCAGCCCGGTGATGATGCGGGCCGCCCGCAAGGAACTCGGGCTGAGTACCGACGAGACGACGATGATCGGCGACACGATGGAGACGGACATCCTCGGCGGGGTGCAGCTCGGGTTCCACACGGTGCTGGTGATGAGCGGGGGGACGACGGCCACCGACCTGCCGCGGTACGCCTACCGGCCGGAGGTGGTGGTGCCGTCGCTGGCCGAACTCGCCGACCGGATGGACGCCCACGGGTGGCGCGCCCCGTGGCAACCGGCCCCGCCCGCCCGGGCGGCCCGCAAGCCGGTGGGGGTGTGAAGATGGAAAAGCCCACGGATAGCGATCCGTGGGCTTTCTGGCACTACCGGCGGACCGGCTGGGAACTCGGCATGACCGGCGTGTTGTAGTTCTGGTACTGGGTGGACTGGTACAGGGCCGGGGCCGGGATCGGGCTGCGGCCCGGCTGGGTCGGCGACGCGACCGGCCGGCGGAACCCGAACAGGTTGTTGATCGTCTTGACGTACCCGTTGCCCTCGATCGACCCGGCCGCCGCCTTGCCGACCAGGTCGATGGTGGCGGCGCTGAGCTTGGCCGCCGTCTGGCTCGGCTGCACGACCAGCGCGTTCGTGTCGATCGGCTTGAACTTGACTTCCCCGGCCGTCGCCGGCCCGGCCGCGAGCGCCAGCCCGACCGCCGCGGTCAACACGCACCTCATCCGGCACCCCCTTGCCTGACGGACGCCCCGGCGCGCGGCCCCAACCGCCCGCCCCGGCGTGCCCCCGTGATCGCATCCGTCTGTGGAAAGCGCGAAGGGATACCATCCGGCCCGGCGGTGTCAAGCCGATTTTTCAAGCGACCCACGGGAACGGAGCCGCCGTTGACCGTATACCGGATATGGTATATATTGCGGCGATGGGCCGGGTCCGCAAACCCCTCCGCTGGTTCGACGCGGGTATCAACACGCCGCCGTTCACGGAAGCGGGGCGGCTGGAGGCCGGCACGCACCTGCGACTGCTGCAAGAGGGGGAATCGCTCGGCCTGCCGCACGCCCGACCGATGCCGGCCGTCGGCCCGCGGTGCGGCGAACTTCGGGTCCGGGACGGCGGGCACAACTGGCGGATCGTCTACCGCGTCGATGCCGACGCGATTCTCATTCTCGACGTGTTCCCCAAGAAGACGCGGCAAACCCCCAAGCCCGTCATCGACCGCTGCCGGGAGCGGCTCGCGGCCTACGACGCGATCGAGAAGGCGAGCCGATAACGAAGCACGAGGACGCACATGGCCGACGGGTTCGAGACCGCTCTTGAGGCGGCCGGGTGGCGGACCGGCGACGCGGCCGACTTCCTGGGCATGGACGAGGCGCAGCGGCAACTGCTCGACGCCCGCTTCGAACTGGCCCGGGAGGTCCGCCGCCGGCGGGCGGTGCTGAACATCACCCAGAAGGATTTGGCGGCGAGAATGCGGACGAGCCAGCCCCGGATCGCCCAGATCGAGTCGGCCGCCGCCGGCGTGTCGTTCGAGCAACTCTTCCGGGCGGTCGTCGCGGTGGGCGGGCGGGTGGTCGTCTCCACCGGCGAACCGCCGGCCGAACCGCCGAAGAGAAGCGGGCGACGCAAGTGAAAGCCCACGGACGGCGGTCCGCGGGTTCCGACGCCCCACATACTTGCCCTTCCCCCGCCCGCCCGCCGCCGCTATCCCGCGCCCGAAATCGCGTGCGTTCGCCGGGTCGCAGGAGGTCGTCATGGCACGTCTGTCGCGGGTGGTCGTCTGGGGGTGTTTCGCCGGGGCGGTCGCGGCCGGGGTCGCGGCGGGCCGGCCGCCGGCCGCCGACGCGCCCGACCCGATCCGCAAGGCCGACCCGCTCGGGGCGATGCTCGCCGACGCCAAGACGGCCTACGCCCGGGTCCGCGACTACACCTGCGTCTTCACCCGGCAGGAGCGGGTCGGCGGGGTGCTGTCGGCCGAGCAGGTGGCCGAGATGAAGGTGCGGACGAAGCCGTACAGCGTGGCCGTCCGGTTCGCCCGCCCGGACGCCGTCGCCGGGCGCGAGGAGAGTTTCGTCGCCGGGTCGCGGCTCGGCAAGATGCGCCTCCGCCCGGCCGCCGGGAAGTTGCCGGTCCTCGTGGCGCTCGACGACCCGAAGGTAACGGCCGAGGCCCGCCACCCGCTGACCGAGTACGGCATCGGCCCGGTGATCGACCTGCTGGCGGCGGCGGCGGCCCGGGAGAAGGTGCTCGGCAACCCGGTCGAGGCGTACGCGGCCGACTACCAGTTCGCCGGCCGGAACGTGACCCGGTACGACGTGTTCGCCCGCCGCCCGCACGCCCACCGCTACGCCTACCGCACCCTCGTGTACGTGGACAAGGAGACGGGGCTGCCGGTCCGGTTCGAGGCCTACGACGCCCCGAAGCCGACGGCCGCCGCCGGCGACCTGCTGGAGGCGTACAGCTTTACCGACGTGAAGCTCAACGCCGGCCTCGGCGACAGCGCGTTCGAGTGACATTGCGGTTCGAAACTACCCGTTGTTGCGCGAGCGAGGGCGAGCGAACTACCCATTTCTACTCGGCGAAGGCGATCAAATCCCGTGGGTGATCCACCTGATCCACCTGATCGCCTTCCTACGTTTCCAGCACTTTTCGAGGCGACCCGGAGTCGCCCCGGCGTCAGAGTGATCGCCTTATCACCCGACGTACACGCCGTCGATCGTCAGGGGATTGCCGAACGGGTTCTGGAGCGACGTGGCCGGGGTGTTCATCTGGGCGTAGGGGATGACCCGCAGGGTCGCGTTCTCCCGGTCCCCGCTCCCGACGATCAGCTCGGCCTTGCCGTCCAGGTTCAGGTCGCGGGCCGCGATCCGGATGCCCTTGCGGTCGTTGGCGTCGAGGGCGAAGAAGTCGGCCATCGCCGGGAGGGTGGCCACGTCCGCCCCGGGGTTGGCGATGAGCAGCGCCCCGCTGACCACCCGGATGCGCGGGCCGCCGGTGTTCCCGGTGCTGTAGGCGATGTCGCCGAACCCGTCGCCGTCGAAGTCGGCGGCCGTCACGTACACCCCGCTCCGCAGGTTCGAGTCGAGGGCGAAGAAGTCCGGGACGAGGCGGGCGACGCGGCCGGCGGCCAGGGCGTTCCCGTCGAGGACGCTCACCCTCGGGCCGCCTCCGATGCCGGCCCCGACGACGAGGTCGTCCACCCCGTCGCGGTTGATGTCGGTCATCGCCACCCGCGCCCCGCCGCGGAAGTCGGGGCTGTCGAAGGCGATGAAGTCGGCCACCCCGACCAGCCCGCCGTTGGCCACCTTGTACAGGGCCACCCGCGGGCCGCCGCCGGCGTCGGTGGACACCACGAGTTCGGCCTTCCCGTCCCGGTCCACGTCCCCGGCGGCGATGAACACCCCGCCCGCGAACCCGCCGAACACCGCCGTCGTCCCGAGCAGGTCGGCCCCGGTCGCCCCGCTGACGATCCGGACCCTGGCCCCCGTCCCGGCCCCGGTGGCGAACGCGAAGTCGGCGATCCGGTCGCCGTCGAAGTCGGCGATCGTGGACCGGACGACGCCGGTGAACCCGGGGAACGGCGTCACCCGCCCGCCGGCGGCGACGAGGCGGCCGTCGTCCTGGTAGGCGAACACCTGGGCCGACCCGTCGGCCGGGCCGGTCAGGGTGACGAGCCGGCAGGCGCTGCACGAGCACCCGTTCCCGTTCCCGCTCGGCGGGGCGGTGATCTGGAGGAGGCTGCTGCCGAGGGGGACCGGGGTGATCGCCGGGCCGCCGGTCGCCGCCGCCCCCTCCGCCACGCCGCTCACGCCCGACACCGACCACCCGATGTCCCGGAGGGCGGCGAAGTCGAGGGACGTGAACGAGACCCGGGTGCCGGTCTGGAGGTACGGGGCCATCGCCGTCCGCTGGCCGCCGAACGTCACCCCGTCGGCCCAGTGGGAGCCGTCGGCCCCGACCGGGACCGGCCCGCCGTAGACCGACTGGGCGGCCGCCCCGGTGAACTGCCCGCCGCTCACCCGCGACGCCCATGCCGGGGCGGTGCCGATCCCCATCGCGTGCCCGAGTTCGTGGACGGCGACCGAGTAGAAGTCGGTCTGGGTCGCCCCGATCGCCCCGCCGAACGACCAGTTCGTCCCGACCGTGTCGAACGCCAGGCTCCCGCCCCACAGGGTGAACCCCGGGCCGCGGGCCTGGATGGTGTTGAGCCAGTCCTGGGTGCCGCCGGCCGAGTACCCGCCGAACCCGCCGACCCCGGCCTCGGACCCGTTCAGGTCGCGGCCGCCGGCGAAAATGACGACCGTGTTGGCCGCGACCGCGAGGTTGCTGACGGTCGCCTCCTGCCCGCTCGCCGGGTCGAAGAACTTGGCCCCCCAGGTGTTCCCCCCGGCCGGGCTGATCGTCCCGAGGGACGCGGTGAGGTGGCTGCCGATGTCGGCCGCGGCCTGGGCGAGAACGGCCCGGCGGGTCGGGTCGTTGAAGAACCCGGCGGTGTCGCGGGAGAAGTCGAGTTGGACGGCGACGGCGGGGACTTCCCGCGCTTCGAGCGTTTCCAGGGCGAGGGTCGAGCGGCGGGCGGGGCGGGTGCGAGTCGGCATCGGGGTTGATCCTGTGTCGCCGGTCCGGTGCCCGCCCCGCGTCCGTGCCGCCGTGCGCCCCCCCGGGGCGCGCCCCGGCCGGCGACCGCGGTGGAGTGCGGTCGGGGCGGTGGCGTCCCGTGACGGCGGTGCGGCGGCGACTCCGCGGTGCGGAGGCGGTGCGAGGTCGGGCTGGGCCGAGGGTGTCGAGTCCGCCGGGCGTGCCGGTCCCCGGGCCGCGAGTGCGAGTCGGCGGCGGCGGGCGGCGCGTCGGCGCGTCGGGCGCTAGTCGGGTTGCGTGTCCGGCGGCCGCGACGGGGGGGGGTCGGGTGCGGGGCCGGCGGCGGGCCTGTTTCCGGAGGCCCGTTTCGCTCGCGTACGCACTGGTCGGAGGGGTGGAGTGCGTTCGCTCGTTACAGGTCTGTAGAACGATGCAAGGCCGAATGACGGGACGGACGCGCGAAATCGGGCGATCCGGGCGGGGTCGTTACGCGGGCTTTACAACCCGCGTAAACCCCTTGAAATTCCGGGTAATCAACGCTGTCGCCGGGTTGCGAGCGGGCCTCAGTATTCGCCCACTTCCGTCCGTGGCCGAAAGATCGTCGGTTTAAGGTGCGACCCAATCGACGGGCCGTTTTCGGCGGGTAGGCGCAATCGCGGGGGAAAGTGTTTCCGGGCGCGAACCGGGGGAGGACGGCGAACACCTTCGGGCACGATCCGACGAGTGGAAGGGTGTCGAGGTGATCGCGTGGGGCGAAAATGGCCCCGGCGATGTGCTTGAAATCACGCAAGGCGTTCAAGGCGCTCAAGGCACGCGCCTATCGGAAGTGAGCGCCTTGAAGTGGTAAGAATGTCGGGTTTTGTTGGTTACGGATGGGCAACAATGGGCAATTTCCCGCCACCCGCTCCGTCCGCGCTGCTTTGCTCGCGGCCGCCAATCGGCATTGCCGGCTTCCAGCCAAGTCACTGGGGATTTTGAACGGGGTCGAGTTCCGGCCTTCCCAGAATCGGCCCGCTTCCTCAGCCCCGCTGGATGCGGGCGGCGAGCCAGACGAGGCGGAGGCTCAGGTCGTCGCGCACGGCGCGGGCGGCCGCGCGCACGTCCGGGGCCGGGTGGTCGTCGCAGGCGGCGGCGAATTCGAGCGGGTGGATCGCCTCGGCCAGCAGCACGTCGAGCAGTTCGCCCCGCAGCCCGGCGTACCCGCGCCGGCCCCCCGACAGACCACGGACGAGGCCGCGGATCAGGTCGGGCGGGAACTCGGATTCGTCGTCCCCGCCGCGGCCGCGCCAGTACCCCTCCAGGGCGCGGACGAGCAGGACGAGCAGCCCGGCGGGCATTTGGTCGTGCCGTTGGAGGCTCGCCCGCGGCGACTCGGCCGTTCCCACGACGGCGTCCACGTCGGCCGCCGTCAGCTCCCCCGCCCAGGCGTGCGGCACCAGGGGCAGCAAGCCGGTGTGGGTGGGCCGTTCCATCGCGGCCGCGAAGGGTTCGTGCGACGTAATGGACACGTTGGCGGGTTGCAGCGCGGCCCGCCACTGCTCCGCGAGGTACTCGGTTTCCTCGACCCGGTCGAACGCGTACGACTGGCTCAGCCCGAGGTGGCGCAGGCGGTCGAACTCTTCCCGGCACCTGCCGTACAGTGGCTGCGGCCGCTCCCACGCCGCCCAGTCGAGGGCGGCCACGACGTAGCCGAGGAATCCGACCTCGTTCTCGAACGCGAGCCGGCCGGCGAGGACGGTCAGGTCGGCGACGACCGCGGGCCACGCCCCGCCCCGCCCGGCCGCGGTCAGCCGCCACCGGGCGACGGCGAGTACGTCGGGGGCGGCGGCGGGGGCGGCGAGTAGGTCGCGGTACGGGCCGGACAGGGCGGCGTCCGGGGCGGCGTCGAGTTCGCGCCGGTACAGCTCGGCGGCCGGCCCGCGGAGGCCCGCCCCGGTGAGGGCGGCGGCCAGCCAGTCGTGCCGGGTCCGCCCGGCGTCGAGGGCCGGATCGAGGGCGAGTAGCCAGTACAACCGCAGCGGCAGGTCGGCGCGGTCCGGGCGGGCGGCGGCCAGTTCCGCCAGCCCGGCGTAGGCGGCCGCGTCGCCCCCTTCGACCGCCGACGCCCAGAGCCGTTCGACCTCGTCGGGCACCGGGGCCGGCGGCGGGTCGGCGTGGCGGACGACGGGCACGTCGGGCGGGTCGAAGGTGGGGCGGGGGGCGAACCAGCGGAACCGTTCGAGGCACAGTTCGTAGGCCTCGCGGACGCGGCGGAACTGCTCGGGGGCGTGTTCCGGCTTGAAGCGCTTGATGAGGCGGGTGTACGCCCGCTTGATGTCCGTCTCGCCGGCCCCGTGCGCCACCCCGAGCAGGGCGAACGGGTCGGTCGGCCAGTCGCGCGGGTCGTCCGGCAGGTCGGGGGCGCTCACCGGCTCACCTCCGCGTCGGGACCGTGCGACCGCTCGGGACCGTCAACAGGAACGGCCCCCCCGCCGGCCGGCCGAGCAGAACCCAATCCGTGTACCCGGCCGGCGGGACGTTCTGCGACGCCGGGATGGTCCCGAAATCACGCCGGAACTCGAACGCGCGGAACGCCTTGACATCCAGTTCCGTGAACGTCCGAGTTTGATTCCAAATCGGGGCTATGTGGACCGGGGGCGGGGTGTAGTACGGCTCGCTCCGCGGGGTGGTCGTCGTGGTCGAACTCGACGCGACCAGTCGTAGGAGGATGAAGGCGATCCACAGCCCGCCGACCCAGCTTTTCCAGCCAATACCCTCGCCCGCCGGGGCTGCCTTCGGTGACGGCCGCGGCGGGACGGCCGAGACGAGGCGGGCGGTGAAGTCGCGCTGCACCGCCGCCAGCTGCTCGCCGGTGAGCAGGCCGCGGGCCGCGACCCGGGCGAGCGGGACGGCGCGGGTGAGGCGGTTCGGCAACTCCGGTTCGAGGGCGGCGAGGAGCGGCGTGTCGGCACGGAGGCGGCGGTAGCCGTCGGCGAGGTCGCCGACCCGGTCGGCCCGCGCTGCGACCCACCCGGCCCGCCGCACCGCCCGCCCGCGCGGCCCCAGAACGTACAACTCGCGGACCGCCCCCGCGACCTCCTCGGCGAGCGGATTCGGGTGCGGCTCGACCGCCAAATCCAGCCCGGCCTCTAGCCCGCGGAGCCGTGCGGCGGGCGGTTCGTCCGTCGCCCCCGCGGACAGGCCGGCCCACCGCGCCCGCCTGTCCGCGGGGGGGAGCGACCAGTAGGCCGCCGCGAACGCCTCGATCTCGTTCCGGAAGTGCGCGACTTCCACCTCCGCCCCGCCCGCCGACAGCGGCACGGCGGTGCCGGCGAGCCGGTTGGCCGCGGCCACGCACACCTCGGGCGGGACGAAGCTGTCGGCCGCCACCCGCCGCAGGAACGCGGCCCGGGCGTCGGCGGGGGTGCAGTCGGGCGGCACCCGCAGGACGGCGACGGCCCGGGCGCGGGGCGGGGAGTCGGGCGGCGGACGCATGGGATCACCGCCGCGGCGGGGGACCGGGTCGTCGGGCGGGAAGGCCACAGGCGATTGTGGCAACTCCGCCGCACGCGAACAAGCGTGGCCGGCCCGATCCCGCCGGAACGGGCGGCGGGGGAAAATTCGGGAATGTCGTTGACCCCGCCGCTGGGTCACCCACGACGGGGTGCGGGTCGGCGAGGCCCGCGTCCGCGCCCACCGTCCGGAGCGCGACCTGCCCGCCGCCCGCGACCGCTTCGTCCTGTACAAGGGGCCGTTCGCCCGGACCCGTGACGACCCCGGCAACGAGTACCCGCGCTGCCGCTGCCGGAGCGCATCCCGCACGCCGACGGCAGCATCGACGAGGTCGAACTGCTCGGCACCTTCAACGCCGGGTATTCGGACGCGGAGCTTGGCCCGCTACTGGCCGAAGTGCGGCAGGCGCTGAAGGTCGGGCCGGCGGCGGCCCAGTTCGCCTTCTACACCGCCGACGCGGATTAGGGTGGGTTCCCGTCAGAGCAGTTCGGAAATCGGCTCGGGGTCGTCGAGGACGTTGACCGGCCGGCCGGTCGGGTCGAGCAGTTGGAGCCGCGGGTCGATGCCGAGGACGTGGTAGATGGTGGCGTGGATGTTGGACGGCGTGACGGCCCGCTCGCGGGGCCGCTGGCCGAGCCGGTCGGTCGCCCCGACGACCTGCCCGCCCTTCACCCCGCCGCCCCCGAGGAGGCAGAACATCGCGTCGCCCCAGTGGTCGCGGCCGGGGGTGCCCTTGCTCCCCGCCGCCCCGCCGTTGCCGCCGTCGTTCATCTTCGGCGTCCGGCCGAACTCGCCGCACAGCACCACGAGCGTCGTGTCGAGCAGCCCGCGGTCGTCCAAGTCCTCGAACAGCGCGGCGACGGCGGCGTCCACCTTCGGCAGGTAGTTCTCGTACCCGGCCTTCAAGTCCCAGTGGTGGTCCCACCCGCCGAAGTGGACGGTCACGAACGTCGAGCCGGCCTCGACGAGGCGGCGGGCGAGGAGGGTCGATTGGCCCCAGTTGTTGCGGCCGTAGCGGTCGCGGAGGCGGCCGTCCTCCTTGTTGATGTTGAACGCCTCGCGGGCCGCCGGGCCGGTCACGAACTCGAACGCCTCGCGGCCGAAGCGGTCCTGCGCCACCGCCGTCGGGTTCGCGCCGAGCCGCGCCTTCGTCGCGTCGAAGTGGGTGAGCAGGGAGCGGCGGTCTTCGAGCTTCTCCAGCGTCAGCCCGGCGGCGAGGTTGAGGTTCCGGACCTGGTAGTTCGCCACGTTCGGGTCGCCGGTCAGGAACGGGTCGTGCTGCGCCCCGAGCATGTGCCCGCCGAAGTACCCGGGGGCGAGGCCGATGCTGGCCGCGTGCGGGGCACCGACGTACCCCGGCATGCCGGGCACGCGCGGGCCGACGGCCCGGTTGACGATCGCCCCGATGCCCGGGAACTTCTGGGTCGTGTTCGCCCCGCTGACGCCCATGTCCTTCGTCGTGAGCATCCGGTGCCCGCCGGCGAAGTGGTCGCCGGTGTCGTGGTGGAGCGAGCGGACGACCGAGAACTTGTCGGTGTGCTTGGCCTGCCGGGGGTAGAGTTCGGTCACGTCGAAGCCGGGCACCTTGCTCCGGATCGGTCGCCAGAGGCCGCGGTACTCGGCCGGGGCGTCCGGCTTCATGTCGTACATGTCCATGTGGCCCGGCCCGCCGTCGAGCCAGATCAGGATGACCGACGTGTTCTTGCCTCTCGACCCGGCCGGCGCCGAAGCCGCCTTTGCCCGGTTGACGGCGGGGATGCTGCGGCAAGAGATCCCGGCGACACCGAGTTGGAGGAAGCT
>Ga0105048_10014492_pt1 | contig 12279 bp, 10 predicted proteins | sample MAT05_FD_78382 | JGI IMG/M metagenome (GOLD analysis project Ga0105048, IMG submission 78382) | Freshwater microbial communities from Lake Fryxell liftoff mats and glacier meltwater in Antarctica - MAT-05 | ecosystem: Environmental > Aquatic > Freshwater > Ice > Liftoff microbial mat | place... | reverse complement strand
TGCTCAGCTTGATCAGGTCGGCCGCGGTGCCCTGCATCGGCGCGTTGATGGCCTGGCGCTCGGCGCCGCTGCGACGCGGACCATTCGGCGAACGGATCTCGGGCAGGTACAGGCGCCGGCCGAATACGGTCTCGACATAACCGTTCTCGCGCGCCGACTCACGGGTTTCGTCCATGTAGCGCTTGACGCCCGGATAACGCTGAAAGTAACGCTCGATGTAGTTCTTGGCCGCGGTGTTGTCGATCGACAGGCTGCGCGCCAGCCCGAATGCGCTCATGCCGTAGATCAGGCCGAAGTTGATGACCTTGGCATAACGCCGCTGCTCGCTGCTGACCTGCTCGGGCGTGAGACCAAACACCTCTGCCGCTGTGGCGCGGTGCACGTCCATGCCTTCGGCAAACGCCTTGACCAGGGCCTCGTCCTGGCTGATGTGCGCCATGATGCGCAGCTCGATCTGGCTGTAGTCGGCGCTGGCGATCACATACCCGCTGGGCGCAACGAAGGCCTCGCGCACGCGCCGCCCTTCGGCGGTGCGGATCGGGATGTTCTGCAAATTCGGGTCGTTGCTCGACAAGCGGCCGGTCACCGCCACTGCCTGCGCGTAATGGGTGTGCACCCTGCCCGTGCGCGGCAAGGCCAGTTGCGCCAGCTTGTCGGTATAGGTGCCTTTGAGCTTGGCCAGGCCCCGGTGTTCCAGGATCTTGGCCGGCAGCGGAAAATCTTCCGCCAGCTTCTCCAGCACCTCTTCGTCGGTGCTCGGTGCGCCGGTGGCGGTTTTCTTGACCACCGGCAGGCCAAGCTTGCCAAAGAAGATTTCGCCGATCTGTTTCGGGCTGCCCAGATTGAACGGCTGACCGGCGAGTTCATGTGCCTCGGTCTCCAGCTGCATGATGCGCTGGCCCAGCGCGTGGCTTTGCGCCGCCAGCGTCGGTGCGTCGATCAACACGCCATTGCGCTCGATCCGGTACAGGGCTTCGCTGCTGTCCATCTCCAGCTGATAGATGAAAGAGAGTTTTTCGTCGGCCTCTATGCGTGGCCACAACACCTGGTGTACATCCAGCGTCTGGTCGGAGTCTTCACACGAATATTCGGCGGCCCGCGCGATGTCGACCTGGTCAAACCCGATCTGGTGCACACCCTTGCCACACAAATCCTCGTAGCTGATGCCGCTGCGCCCCAAATGGCGCTCGGCCAGGCTTGCCAGTCCGTGGGGCCGATGTACTTCGAGCACGTAACTCTGCAGCATGGTGTCGTGCACATAACCGTGCACCTCGATACCGTGGTTGGCAAACACATGGCGGTCGTACTTGACGTGCTGACCGAGCTTGCGACATGCCGCGTCTTCCAGCCAGGGCTTGAGCCGGGCGAGCACTTCATCGCGCGGCAGTTGTTCGGGCGCGCCGGGGTAGTTGTGTGCCACCGGCACGTAGGCCGCTTCGCCCGGGATGATGCAAAAACTCACGCCCACGATCTCGGCCCGCATGGCATCGAGCGATGTGGTTTCCGTGTCCACCGCGGCCAACCCGGCCCCGCGCAGGCGCTCCAGCCAGCGATCAAGCGCCGCCCAGTCAAGAATGGTTTCGTATGACACGGTGCTGGTGCGCGGCGCCGGGGGCTGTGCATCGGCCGCCAGTGCCGCATGGGTAGCGTCATCACCGACCGCCTTGGCGCTCGCCTCAGGAGCCTCGCTCAGCGAACGCACCAGGCCCTTGAAACCATAGGTTTCATAAAACTGCCGCAGCCCATCCATGTCCTGCGCACCGACGCTGATGGCATCGAGCGCCGGCAAGCCGTCCACCCACTGGGCCAGATCGCAATCGGTCTTCACCGTCAGCAGGCTGCGCCCGGTAGGCAGCCAGTCCAGGGCCTGGCGCAGGTTTTGCCCTGCCACGCCCTTGATGGCATGGGCATTGGCAACCAGCGCGTCGAGCGAGCCGTATTCCTGCAACCACTTGGCAGCAGTCTTCGGGCCGACTTTTTCGACCCCAGGCACGTTGTCGACCGTATCGCCCACCAGGGTCTGGTAGTCGACCATCAGCCGCGCCGGCACGCCAAACTCCGCCTCCACGCCGGCCAGATCGCGCCGTTTGCCGTTCATCGTGTCGACAATCGTGATGTGCTCGTCGACCAGTTGCGCCAGATCCTTGTCGCCGCTGGAGATGATGACTTCGATGCCCTGCGCTGCGGCCATCACGGCCAGCGTGCCGATCACGTCATCGGCTTCAACGCCCGGCACATCGAGCACGGCCCAACCGAGCAGGCGCACGACCTTGTGGATGGGCGGGATCTGGGCGCGAAGATCGTCGGGCATGGGGCTGCGCTGCGCTTTGTACTCTGGGTAGATCGCGTCGCGAAAGGTCGGTCCCTTGGCATCGAACACACAGGCCGCGAAGTCGGCAGGCACCTCCTTGCGCAGGCTCTGCATCATGTTGACCATGCCGCGGATGGCGCCGGTCGCCGCGCTGGTCGGATCGTCGGGCACTGCCCGCAGATCGGGCATGGCGTGGAAGGCCCGGTACAGATAACTCGATCCGTCCACCAGCAGCAACCGGCGTTGCTGCCGAGGTTGAGTTGGTATGTTGACAGTGGCTTGTTTCTCGCTCATGGGGTTCCTTGGGGCAAATTTGCGCCGTGTCTTGGGCCGGGAATGGATCCGGCAATGCCTGCGTGCATTTTGCCTGCCACGCGAACGGCTCGGTGGTTCTACAATCGCGCCATGTTCCTCCCACGCCCCGTCACCACGTTCCTGCTGGCCTTGGCCATGGTCACTACCGGTCAGTCCATGGCCCAGACACCTCCTGCCGAAACCGTTGCGCCGACAGCGGCGCAACGACCCGATCAACTTATCGAGCGCATTCGCATCGAAGACGCCGGTTCTCGCATCGACGAATTGCGCGTCGGCGGTGAAACCCAAAGTATTCAGGTCTCCCCCAAAGGCGGCATGCCCGCCTACGACGTCGTGCCCGAGCGTGGCAACAGCCAGCTGACGCGCGGCGAGCGCAGCAGCACTGGCAATACGGGTGGCACGCGGGTCTGGAAGGTACTGGGATTCTGATCCAGCACTGATTCATGGCGGTCTATACAGAGGTCGCGCCCGCAGAGGCAGGGGACCTGATCCATAGCCTCGGACTCGGACAACTGCATGGCCTGCAAGGGTGCGCGGGCGGCATCGAAAACACCAACTACTTCGTCAGCACCGACCGGGGTGAATACGTGCTGACCTTGTTCGAGCGGCTGAGCTCCGAGCAGCTGCCGTTCTACCTGGCGCTGATGAAGCACCTGGCCGGCCGGGGCATCCCGGTGCCCGACCCTGCCCAGGACGCCAGGGGCATCTATCTGCACCAGCTCAAGGACAAGCCGGCGACGGTGGTCAACAAGCTGCCGGGCAAAAGCGCACTGGCCCCCGGTGTTGCACATTGCGCCGCGGTCGGCGACATGTTGGCACGCATGCACCTGGCTGCATGCGACTTCGAACCCGGCCAACCCAACTTGCGCGGCTTGGCATGGTGGAACGAGACCGTGCCGATTGTGCTGCCGTTTGTGGACGATGGCCAGGCTGCATTGCTGCAAGGCGAATTGGCGTACCAGAATCACGTGGCGAAGTCGTCGGCATACAAGGCCTTGCCGCGTGGCCCGATCCACGCCGACCTGTTCCGCGACAACGTGTTGTTCGAATCCGGCGCTGACGCGGGCGAAACCGCTGCTCCGCCGGTACTCAGCGGATTTTTCGATTTCTACTTCGCCGGGATCGACAGCTGGTTGTTCGATATTGCGGTGTGCATGAACGACTGGTGCATCGACCTTGCCAGCGGCGCCGGCGATCCAGCGCGCGCGGCCAGCCTGCTTGAGGCCTATGGCAAAGTGCGGCCACTGAGCCACGCCGAGCGCACGCTGCTGCCGGCCATGGCGCGGGCAGGGGCCCTGCGCTTCTGGATCTCGCGCTTGTGGGACCTGCACTTGCCGCGCGAAGCCTCGATGCTCAAGGCGCACGATCCCGAGCATTTCGAACGTGTGCTGCGCGAGCGGGTTCAAGCCCCATTGGTCATTTGCGGCACCTGATGCGCCGCCCCATTTCAGACTGGCCCATCACACCATGAAGCTCAATATCGTCCCTGCCCGCACCGGAGTCCTGTGGGTCCGTCTGGGTATCCGCACCTTTTTCCGCCAGCCGCTGGCCTTGTCCGGCCTTTTCTTCATGTTCCTGGCGATCATGTCGTTGGCCAATCTGGTGCCGGTGATCGGACTGGCGCTGACCATGGCATTGCTGCCCGCATGCACCCTGGGTTTCATGGCGGCCACCAAGGAGGCAGAGGCCGGTAAGTTCCCGATGCCCATGGTGTTTCTCAGCGCCTTCCGGGCCGGTCGTCAGCAATTGCGCTCGATGCTGATCCTGGGTGTGATGTATGGCGCAGGTCTGTGGCTGATCATTGGCGCCACCAGCCTGGTCGATGGCGGCAAATTCGCCAGCGGCTATATCGCAGGCACCACGTCGCCGGTCGATATTGCGCGCGACACCGAACTGTGGAGCGGCATGTTCACCTTTCTTGCGCTGCAACTGCCGCTGTCACTGATGTTCTGGCACGCACCGGCCCTCGTGCACTGGCACCAGGTTCCGCCACTGAAAAGTCTGTTTTTCAGCCTGATTGCCTGTCTTCGCAACTTCTGGGCGTTCACATTGTTCGGACTGTCCTGGATGGGTTTGATGGTGCTGCTGGTCCAGGTGGTCTACCTGCTGGCCGGACCGATCGGCAGTCCGCCGCTCGCCGGCATGGTGTTCGTGCCGGGTACGCTGATGATCACTGCGATGATCATGACGTCGACTTATTTCACGTTTCGCGATTGTTTTCAGACCACCGAGGACCGCCATGAACCGACACTCCCTGCTTGACCGATCCGACCTGGAGGTGTCCTGGCACCAGCGCCGCAGTTTCCTGGCCGCCGCTGCTGCCTGGACCGCCACCGGAGGGTTCACCGCAGCGCAGGCCCAGTTGCGCAGCAACATCGTCGAACTGCAAGGGGACGTCCAGCTCAACGGCAGGCGGTTGCTGGCGCAGCAAACAATCCAGAGTGGAGATCAGTTGTCCACCGGACCCAACGCCACGCTGGTCTTCGTTGTCGGCAACGCTGCATTCCAGGTGCGGCAAAATACCCAGATGGCGGTGGAGCGCGGCGACTCGATCAATGCCATCAGCATCCTGCGCCTGTTCGCGGGAGCCGTGGCCAGCGCCTGGGGTCGGGGCGAACGGCGTTTGGTGGTCACCCCCACACTCACTGCCGGCATCCGAGGCACGGGCGTCTACACCGAGGTGTCGACCAAGGACCGCGGGCGCAGCTATTTCTGCAATTGTTATGGCACGGTCGACCTGACCGCCACAGGCGACTCGGTAACCAGCCAGTCGGAATACCACCAGAGCTTCTGGGCCGAAACCGAGCCCCGCAACGGTCGTATGCTGACTCCGGCCGGCGCGATCAACCATACCGACGAAGAGATGGAAGTGCTGGCCCGACTCGCCGGAGAACGCACCGCATGGCAGATCAATGGGCGCAAAGGCCAACGCGATGGCCGTGGCTACATCGACATGAAGTCGACAGAGCCGCATCCACTGCAGATGCCGCGCCGCTGAGCAACGGCGCCGGCGGCCTGCCGGCTCAGTTGCGGGCCTTGTACTCTGCGATCGCCTGCGCCAGGTCTGCGTATTCCTCGCAGGTCGTGTTGCCACAAATTTGCGCCAGTGTCTCCAGGTGCTTTTGTGCTTCGACAGGTTTTTTATCCATCAGATAAGCCTCGCCGATGTACTCGTGGGCCCCTTTGTGGCGCGGGTCAAGCCGGATAGCCGTCTTGTAGTGCTGAAACGCCTTGGCGAGGTCGGGATTGGCCTGCTTGCGGTAGCTGTAGCCGAGCAGATTGTGGATATCCGCGTTGCGCGGTTCGTCCCGCACGGCGAGGTTGAGCTGGGTCAAGGCGCCTTTCCAGTCCTTGCCCTGTATTGCCTCGCGCGCCAGCTTGATACGTTCGCTGGCACCCGGCAAGGTGGACACGGGCCCTGTGTCCGCCGCCTGCACAGCGACGCCCGATAACAGCGTGCAAAACAACAAGGTGGCGATTCGGGTGTTCATGCAGTGTCTCCGGAAAAGCAGGTTGGAGAGCCGTCGGTATCTGCCAGTTCCATCCATCTTGAAATTTGGGCCATACGCGCAGACTCAGGGGACGGGTGTGAGCTTGGCCACCGACAAGGCCAGCCATTTGATGCCATGGCGCGGGAAGTTGATCTGCGCCCGGGCATCGTCGCCCGCGCCTTCGAGCAGCAACACCGTCCCTTCGCCGAATTTTGCGTGAAACACCTTCATGTTCACGCGCAGCCCGTGTCCACCCTCTGAAGCCCGCCCCATGGATGTAGACACCTGGTGCGACGGGATACCGCGACTGGCGCCACCGGCTGACCAGCCCGACGAGCCCGCCCCACTGGTAGCGCCGGCAAAGTCGCCAAAGCCGCTGCGTTTGGGCGTGATCCACTTGAGCGCAGCCTCGGGCAATTCGTCAAAGAAGCGGCTGCGCATGTTGTAACGCGTCTGTCCATGCAACATGCGGGTCTGCGAATGGCTCAAGTACAGGCGCTGGCGTGCACGGGTGATCGCCACATACATCAGGCGGCGCTCCTCCTCCAGTCCGTCATGGTCGCTCATCGAGTTCTCGTGCGGGAACAGGCCCTCCTCCATGCCCCCGATGAAGACGCAATCGAATTCCAGCCCCTTGCTCGCGTGCACCGTCATCAACTGCACCGCATCCTGCCCAGCCTGTGCCTGGTTGTCGCCCGACTCGAGCGCGGCGTGGGTCAGGAAAGCGGCCAGCGGCGACAAGGTCTCACCGGTTTCGGCGTCCGGTGGCGGTGCAAGTTCATCGATCGGCAAGGCCACGGCGTCACGCCCGAATCCCTCCTGGGTAACAAAACTCTCGGCCGCGTTGACCAGTTCTTCCAGGTTCTCGATCCGGTCAGCGCCTTCGCGTTCGCCCTGGTAGTGCGTGACCAGATCGCTATGCTGGAGCACCAGCTCGATGATTTCGCGCAGAGACAGCCCCTGGGTCTGCTCGCGCAACACGTCAATACGTGCGACAAACGCGCCCAGATTGGCGCCAGCCTTCCCAGACACCGCGCTGGTGGCGTCATGCAGGGACTTGCCCGAGCTGCGCGCCGCATCCTGCAACTGCTCCAGGCTTCGTGCACCAATGCCACGCGGCGGAAAATTGACCACCCGCAAAAAACTGGTGTCGTCACCGGGGTTCTCGAGCAAGCGAAGGTAGGCCAGCGCGTGCTTGATCTCGGCGCGCTCGAAAAAGCGCAGGCCACCATACACCCGGTAGGGCATGCTGGCGTTGAACAAGGCGGTCTCGATAACCCGGCTTTGCGCATTGCTGCGGTACAGCACCGCGATTTCCTTGTGCCCGATGCCGTCACGCACCAACTGGCGCATCTCCTCCACCATCCACTGTGCCTCGGCAAGGTCGCTCGGCGACTCGTACACCCGCACCGGCTCGCCCGGCCCCTGGTCGGTGCGCAGATTCTTGCCCAGGCGCTTGGCGTTGTGGCTGATGAGCGCATTCGCGCTGTCCAGGATGTTGCTGTAACTGCGGTAGTTCTGCTCGAGCTTGATCTGGTGCTGGACATGAAACTCGCGCACGAAGTCGGCCATGTTGCCGACCCGCGCGCCACGGAATGCATAGATGCTCTGGTCATCGTCGCCCACGGCCAGCACACTGCCATGCGGGTTAAAGGCCGGATCGCTTGAAACCGTCGCGCCGGCGCCCGAGCCGGCCAGCATCTTGATCCAGGCGTATTGCAGCTTGTTGGTGTCCTGGAATTCGTCGATCAGGATATGGCGAAAGCGCCGCTGGTAATGCTCGCGGATCGGGTCGTTATCGCGCAGCAGTTCGAAACTGCGCAGCATCAGTTCGCCGAAGTCGACCACACCTTCGCGCTGGCACTGCTCCTCGTACAGCTGGTACAGGTCGATCTTCTTGCGCGTGTCGGCATCCCGCGCGTCGACCATGCTGGGGCGCAGCCCGTCCTCTTTGCATCCGGCAATGAACCACAGCGTCTGTTTGGGTGGAAAACGCTCATCATCGATGCTGAACTGCTTCATCAGCCGCTTGATCGCCGACAACTGGTCTTGCGTATCCAGGATCTGGAATGCCTGCGGCAGATTGGCCATGCGGTAATGCGCGCGCAGAAAGCGGTTGCACAAACCGTGGAAGGTGCCGATCCACATGCCGCGCACATTCACCGGCAACATGCTCGACAGACGCGTCATCATCTCCTTGGCGGCCTTGTTGGTGAAGGTCACCGCCAACACCCCGGCCGGTGATACCTGACCGGTCTGCAGCAACCACGCGATGCGCGTCGTGAGCACCCGCGTCTTGCCCGAGCCCGCACCGGCCAGGATCAGTGCGTGTTCCGCGGGCAAGGTGACTGCAGCGCGCTGCTCGGGGTTGAGGTGGTCCAGCAGTTTGCCAACGATGTTTGAATCAGTAACCATGGCGCGATTGTAGGAACCACGACGCCCGCAGACATGCTGCTAAACTCAATCACCGGGCCCAAGCATTTGTGGCCCGGTTTCGTTTTGTGCGTCCTGCGGGGCCACGACCCTGACCGGGCTCCAATCCAAGCGCTCACCTGTTCCCTACAACAGCATCCTCACGCTTGGAGCCATCATGGAAATATTTGACTACGAGAACATTCTGCTGCTGCCGCGCAAATGCCGCGTGCAGAGTCGCTCGGAATGTGACGCCAGCACCGAACTGGGTGGCCGCAGCTTTCGCATCCCGGTTGTTCCGGCCAACATGAAGACCGTCGTCGACGAGCGCATCTGCGTCTGGTTGGCACAAAACGGCTACTTCTATGTGATGCACCGATTCGACCTGGACAACGTCGCCTTCGTGAAGTCCATGAATGCCCAAGGCCTGTACGCGTCAATTTCACTGGGCGTGAAGAAATCCGACTACGACACGGTCGACCAGTTCCTGGCCATGGGCCTCACCCCCGACTACATCACGATCGATATCGCGCACGGCCATGCCGACAGCGTGAAGAACATGATCGAATGCCTCAAGGCCAAGTTGCCGTCGGCATTCGTGATTGCCGGCAACGTCGGCACGCCCGAAGCCGTGATCGATCTGGAGAATTGGGGCGCCGATGCAACCAAGGTCGGCATCGGCCCGGGCAAGGTCTGCATCACCAAGCTCAAGACCGGCTTTGGCACTGGTGGCTGGCAGTTGTCAGCGCTTAAGTGGTGCGCCCGGGTAGCGACCAAACCCATCATCGCCGACGGCGGCATCCGCGATCATGGCGACATCGCCAAGAGCATCCGCTTCGGTGCCAGCATGGTCATGATCGGCTCCATGCTGGCCGGCCACGAGGAAAGCCCGGGCCAGACGGTGGAGGTGGACGGCCGCCTGTTCAAGGAGTACTACGGCTCCGCCAGTGACTTCAACAAGGGCGAATACAAACACGTCGAAGGCAAACGTATCCTCGAACCGATCAAGGGCAAGTTGCTTGAAACCCTGATCGAGATGGAGCAGGACATCCAGAGTTCCATCAGCTATGCCGGCGGGCGCAAGCTGATGGATGTGCGCAAGGTCAACTACGTCACGCTGGGCGGAGACAACGCCGGTGAACACCTGCTGATGTGACGCAGAGCTGGCGCGGCTGCCGTGCCGCGCCACCCATCTGCTGCCTGTTTCAGACGCCGAGCAGTTCGGTGCACATGTGGTGCAACCGGCTGTCGCAATCGACCAGGCTGCCCAGCACACTGAAATGGTTCAGCCCTGGCAGTACCTCGCACACCGGCACCGCCTGGTGTCCCCATGACTGCTGAATCAGCCGGTTCTGGCGGATGAATTCCGCGCTCTCTTCGCCGCCACACACGCTATGCAGCACTCCTTGGGCAGGGCGTGGCATCCATGCTGGGCTGGCCTTGATGGCGTCTTCGGGCGTGAGGCGCAACGACTCCTGCAGGAGCGGTGTAAGGCGGATCGCATCGAGCTCATGCAGACCGGAAATCGACAGCGCATTCTTGACCAGATCGTGTGGCAGATCCGCTGCCACCGCCTTCCACATGCAAGCCAACACCATGACGGCCAGATGTCCGCCAGCGGAATGCCCCACCACGGTGATGCGCGTCGCGTCCCCTCCGTATTGTGCAATGTTGCGCCAGGTCCAGACCAATGCCTTGACCATCTGCAGCGCGATATGCGGCACCGTCACCGGATGTTTATCGGTACCGGGGCACAGGGCGTAGTTCGGCATCACGACACAGGCGCCTGCGTCGGTGAATTCCGGCGCCACAAACGAGTGATCGGACTTGTCGAGCGAACGCCAGTAACCACCGTGCAGAAACACCAGCACCGGCGCCTTGCCGACAGCTTCCTTGGCTTCGGCGCGCGGACGAAAGACATCGAGTGTTTCGCCCTCCCCCAGACCGTAGGGAATGTCCAGATGGGTACCCGGCAACTGACGCGCCACGATGGAACCCACCTTCCAGGTAGACATGTAGTGCGCAAAATCGGGCACCAGTGCGCGGTTGTTGTACATACTGTCATACCACTGCGGGTCGTGTCGTTCTACCATGGATGTCTCCCGTTCCGTGAGGTCGCCAAACGCGACCCTGGAACCCTCTGAGGATGGACCGCGCCGGACAATGGTAGCGTGCGGTGGCATGGATGTCGGCGGCCTGGCCTCCGGTACCGAATCCGCGAGGACATGATCGCTCGCCCCAGGGGCAGGGATTGCCAGTCGCACGATAGTTTTGCCAAAGGTAACCATCCGGTGATCACCCTGAGCCTCCCATCGGCACCGCGGCAACAATGCGCCAGGCGCCACTCGCCAGTCCGTCCAGCGCATAGGGCCCGATGGCGACGCGTACCAGGCGCAACGTGGGCAGTCTCACGGCTGCCGTCATGCGGCGTACCTGGCGGTTGCGACCCTCGCGGATGACCAGTTCCAGCCAGGCGGTAGGAATAGCGTGGCGCACCCGGATTGGCGGCTCGCGTGGCCTCAGCGCCGGAGCGGGCTCAAGCAAGCGCACGCGGGCCGGGCGGGTCGGTCCGTCGTTCAGCGTCACGCCCTGACGCAATACTTGCAGTGCGGCTTCGTCGGGCACACCCTCGACCTGCACCCAATAGGTTTTTTCCATCTTGAATCGTGGGTCGGTGATGCGTGCCTGGAGCTTGCCATCGCCAGTGAGCAGCAGCAAACCTTCGCTGTCCGCGTCCAGCCGCCCCGCGACGTAGACGCCCGGTACATCAATGAAATCCTTCAAGCCACGCCAGCGTCCTTCAGGAGTGAACTGGCTGAGTACACCATAGGGTTTGTTGAACAGGAGCAGTTGAACCGGCGGGTCGTCGGTGGAAGGCGTCATGACGCCAAGGATAGGTTATGGAACCCTCTGACCGCCCTCCGTCGCTTGATTGAAGTCCGGCAAGCACCGGCCATGCAGCGAACACTTCGGCCATTGCGGGACGCCCGAATTCCGGTGAAAAGACACCACGGCATACGCAACGCGGGGCGTTGACAGGTCGATCATCTAATCCTTGGTGTCTCCTAAATCGGTACCCGCCGGGTTTTTGACGGCAGTGCCTTCCATGTTGGCCTATTTTTGATCGTGCCGTTGCGCCAGCCTTTGCCATGCATCACGGGCAGCCAATCGTGCGTTCTGCCACTCAAGTTTGGACGAGGCACCCCGTGCGTCAGTCCAGCCGTGCGCAAGCTCCACCTCGACGTCGTCAAAACGCCGACCTGGGTAACGGGCATATTCCGTGATGCCATAGCGAAACGCCGGCTCGAAGACGTTGAAGTGCGGAGTCTGCGTCGCATACGGCCGGTCGTTGAAATTGTCCCGCCAGTAGTCGACCTCGATCGTGGGGTCGATGGTCTCGGCAACACTTTTGCCAGCCAATCCGCCGACGATAGCACCCAAGGCAGTGCCAATCAGAGTGCCGATCGGCCCGACGGCGGAGCCAGTCAAAGCACCCGCTGCTGCACCGCCGAGCGCGGCGCCTAGACCCGTGCCAACCGGATGCGCGCCCGGGGTCCCGGTGATCGGGTCTCGATTAGGTTCTGCGTCGTACAACGTGGATGGATTGGCTGAAATCGTCATGATAAATCCCCAGATTTGGCGCATTCGGATACGGTGCGCTAACTAACAAAGATTGGTTTTCGTCAGCACACAGCCTACGCCGCATGGCCCGACGCCACTGCCGTCGGGCACCGCAAATGGCTGTAGGAC
>Ga0105048_10014489_pt1 | contig 12280 bp, 11 predicted proteins | sample MAT05_FD_78382 | JGI IMG/M metagenome (GOLD analysis project Ga0105048, IMG submission 78382) | Freshwater microbial communities from Lake Fryxell liftoff mats and glacier meltwater in Antarctica - MAT-05 | ecosystem: Environmental > Aquatic > Freshwater > Ice > Liftoff microbial mat | place... | reverse complement strand
CTGCATAGCCTTGTAGCCATCGCCGTAGCCGCGCATGTACATCACCTGCCCGGAATCGTGGGGGGCGCTGGTCTGGCCCGCAAACGTTTCAAGGTCAAACACATCGGTGTCGTCGCCGTTGTTGGTGTAGGCATCGAGGGCGTACATCTCAAAATCCTCTACGACTTCAACAACGCCGGGCTTTTTGGCCAGTTCGGCTTTTTCCCTGTCGGTCAGCGACACCACCGAGGTGTTGAGGTTATCGAAGTACAGCACGTCGGCGTCGGAGATCGTACGGTCGCTGCTCATCACGGTGAGACCGTCTTCGATGTCGGCAACCGAAATGTTGAGGGTTTCGCTCAGGGCTTCTTTGCCCGATTGGTCGTCGGAATAGGTCACGACGTACCGCTTTTTTTCTTTAGACATGAGTTTGTGCTGGTTAAATAAGGTGTTAAGAAATAAGGAACGTTGGGGCTGGCCAGCATGGGCAACGTGGTCTCGAATCAGTTACTCAACTGGTTCGATAGGACAAATTTATGATATTGGTTGTCAGTGTTTTAACGTATGAATACGCAATTCGAAAAAGACGTTATTTCGCGTGAACTGTTAGGTGGATGTACGTAATTGTCCGGGCTGGTGTTTGCGCCAGATGGCGATAAACCGACTCATAGCCCGTTTATTTGTGTTTGTCAGCCACGGTCAAATACCTAATCTGTACTCTACTAATCACTCTGTTGTGTCTATGAATACCGAGAAAATAGCCCCGTCCCGTCCCACTTCAACGAGAAAAAACGCTGCCCCCGTTTCCGGCCCAATCGCCGTCACTGAAACAACCATAAATCCGGCCATTGAGGGCCGCTCGCGCGTCACGATTCAGCGCGTTAGCCCGTTGCTTGACGGCGGTCAGTTTCCCATAAAATCTATTCCCGGCGATGTCATTGCCGTAGAAGCCGACGTGGTTTCTGACGGACACGATTACCTCGCGGCCCGGCTGCTCTACAAACACACTGACGATGCCGACTACCGGGAAATGACCATGACACTACTTGTCAATGACCGCTGGGGTGCGTCGTTTGTGGTCGAAAAAACGGGCCTGTATCAATACACGATTGAAGCCTGGGTCGATCATCTGGCCACGTGGCAGCACGAAATACATCTGAAAGTGGCCGATGGGCAGCGCATCACGAGCGAACTGCTGGCCGGGGCGCAACTCATTGACGGGATGCTGGTCCGTGCCGAAGCCGCTACTGCCGGGGCTTCCGCCACAACCGGCGTGCCGAAATCCAAAGGCCAGAAAAAGGCGGATGCGCACCCCGACGTTCGCGCCCTGCGCGAAATGGCCGACCTGTTCCGGGCGGGGGCCAAACCAACGGCTACCGACCAGTATAATGAAGCTGTATCGCTGGCGGAAAGTGATCAGTTTATCTTCTACACGAAAGCGTATCCCGAACGGCAGCACCCCGCCCGCTATGCGCCAGTACTCGGCGTGGAGGTTGACCGCGCTAAAGCCGGGTTCAGCACATGGTATTGCCTGTTTCCGCGCTCAGCGAGCCGGGAGGAAGGCCAACATGGCACGTTCCGGGATGTGGAAAGTTTGTTGCCGCGCATTGCCGACATGGGATTCGACGTGCTGTATCTGCCGCCCATTCACCCCATTGGTACGGCGCACCGGAAAGGCAAGAACAACTCGGTAGCCTGCGAACCGGGCGAGCCGGGCGTTCCTTACGGCATCGGCTCCGAAGCGGGTGGACACGATGCCATTCACTCCGAACTGGGTACCGTCGAGGACTTCAAGCACCTGATTGCCATTGCCAAAAATTACGGTATGGAAGTGGCCATGGACCTCGCTATTCAGGTCTCACCCGATCACCCCTGGGCTAAAGACCACCCCGAATGGTTCAAGAAACGACCCGACGGTACGATTCAATACGCCGAAAATCCACCCAAGAAATACCAGGATATTTACCCCGTTTATTTCGAAACTGACGACTGGCAAAACCTGTGGCTCGAAATGCGCCGGGTGTTGCTAACCTGGGGTTCGTGGGGCGTCCGCATGATCCGGGTCGATAATCCGCACACCAAGCCGTTTGCGTTCTGGGAGTGGATTATTGCCGAAGTCAAAAAAGAATACCCCGATATGCTGTTTCTCTCCGAAGCCTTCACCAAGCCGAAGGTGATGCAGGAACTGGCCAAGCGCGGCTTTGCGCAGTCGTACACGTACTACACCTGGCGCAACACCAAAGCCGAACTGGAGGAATACATGAACGAACTGACGCAGAAGACCGCGCCCGATTCGATGGCGTATTATTTCCGGCCCAATTTCTGGCCCACCACGCACGACATCAACCCGTACAGCCTGCATTCGGGCCACGAGCCGGAGTTTCTGATCCGCTATTTTCTGGCCGCTACCCTCAGCAGCAACTACGGCATTTACGGCCCGTCGTTCGAGCTGATGGAACACGAGCGATTCCCCAACAAGGAAGAATACCTGAACTCGGAGAAATACGAAATCCGGCTTTGGGACTGGGACCGCACCAACAAACTGACGTACCTCATTGGCCTGACCAACCGCATCCGCCACGAAAACGCGGCTTTGCAACAGACCAACAACATCCGGTTCTGCGCCGTCAATGACGACGCGATCATGGCGTACCTGAAAACGACTGGAGACAATCGGCTGCTCATTGTGGTCAACACCGACGCCTACAACCGCCGGGCCGGTATGGTGCAGGTGCCCATTTGGGAGTTGGGCATTGGTCACGATCAGCCGTATCAGGTGCGTGATCTGCTCACCAATGCTCAATACACCTGGCAGGGCGATCAGAATTACGTTGAACTCGACCCGTATGTATTACCGATGCACCTGTTTCGGATCGAGGTGTAGCCAGTTAGCTGGCTTTTACTATCCCAATACCTCCCGTAACACCATCAGCGATTTTACGTCGCCGATGCTGTCGAGGTGAATCTGGTAGTAGGCTACGAGGGCGTCGGCGAGGTCGTTGCGGGCGGTGCGGGTCAGGATAATGGGTGTGCCGAAGGGTTGACGGAGCATCAGGTTCAGGGCCGCGTCGGTATGGTCGTCGGGCAGGAACGGGTAGGCGTTTTCGCGAAGCTGGTTCTCGAACTCGCGGGCGTTTTCGGGACCGAAGCCGAGGTAAAACGACAGTTTGAGCAGGAACACAAGGTGAAAATTCTCGAAGTCGGTACGGGCGTTTTCCAGAAACAGCACCGCGTCGATCAGGAACCCGAACAGCACCGGGCTGCCCGCTTCCTCTTTCAGCACCTTATTCAGCATCTCGGTCACGAACAATGCAATGGCCGACTTAGCCATCTCGAACGGCAGACTTTGAAACGGCACCAGCGTTTTTACTTCGGACAGCCGGTGCAGGTCGCGGTCGTTTTTGTAGTAAACAACCATATCCAACAGCGTCAAAGGCTGAAACAGCGCAATGCGGTTGTTTTTGCTCCTGGCCGACCGCACCCCGTTTACGATATAGCTCTGCAACCCGAACTCTTCGGTATAGACGCGGGAAATAATGGAGGTTTCGCGGTAACGCAGGTAACTGAGGGCGATGCCCCGGGTTTTTTGCAGCATAGAATCGGCAGACTAAACGTCAACCAAGATAACGTGTTTTTGCCAACTCATTGTTCTGTCAAAAATAAAGCCACTGGCGTCATGGCCAGTGGCTTTTGCACTAAAGAAGGCTATTGTTAAAATGAATACCTCGCGCCCAGCTGAACCGTGTAAGGTGTACCGTTCCGCTGGGTAACGCCAACGTTCTCGTTCACACGGTAGTTATACTGGCGGGTCGTGGCGTTGAAACCCGTCGGAATCAGCAGCGTCTGGTTGCCGAGGTTGAAATTGCCCCCCCAGTTGCGGGTCGATACTTTTTCGGCTCCGCCAGACAGCACCCCGTCGAATACCTGACCGAGCAGGTTACCAAAATTGAATGCATCGACTGTCAGCTCCAGATTCTGCTTTCTGTAGGTTTTTATGTTCTTGATAAGCCGAATGTCGAACGTGCCGAAGAATCCGTTTTCGCCCCCGTTCCGGTTGGCAATGGTACCCAGACTATTGCGAATATGGTCGGCAGCGCGGTTGTCGGGGTTGGCCAGCACTTTCTGCATTGAGGTTCGGACGGCTGCGGAGGTGGCAGGGTTGGCCGGGTCGAATACAAACGCCAGGTCATTGTCTGTTCCGGGGCCACCCACAAAGTCGCCGTTAATGTCGCCATCAGCCGTGAGCGAGTAGCGTGTTCCGCCCAGGCCCGAATACCGAACGCTCAGCGCAAACCCTTTTACCGACGGTGTAGTGCCGTACAGGACTACTTTGTGCCGGAACTGATTGTCGGAGAAATTGACTTCGCTCAGGTCGCGCGGGTCGCTTTTAACGGGCCGGAAGGTAGAGGTGTTGGCTACGTTACCATTGTACGACGTATTGTCGCGGGCATCGTTATAGGTATAGCTAAAGGCCACCACGCCGTTGCGGGGCAGGCGCATCTCGCCATCGAGTACAAACGTCAGCGTAGTCAGTTTGGCTCCGTTGGTCAGCAGCAGCGTGCGGCCCACCGCCTGCGTCTTGCGACCCAGCACGTTGTTGGTCTGCCCATTGGCGGTGTTGATGGTATTGGCGGGTACAAAGACGCCCCGGTTAGCTTCGTTGGCCAGGGTAAACGCGGGCTGATCAACAATGTTACGGTCCAGATAGACGTAGTTATTCACGGTGCGGGTGTAGAGCAGATTAGCCCCTACGCGGAAATTGTCGCTGAAAAAGTGGTTGTACGACGCATTGGCCTTGTACAGCGTAGGTACCTGAAAATTAGGGTCGTTCAGGTTGATGGTCGATACCGAGGGCGCCCCCGCCGGTACGCCCGGCGCGGTCAGGGGATCATTGCGGTACGAGACAAAATCGGGGCGGGGTACGAGGTTGGGCAGGGTGGCATTGTTGGGTCGGGTTACGTCGATAGCGGCTACTTTGGTGCCGGTGTTCTGGATATTGTTCACCTGAGCGTAGTTGATGACGTAGGCCGAGAACGCCCCCGCACCCACGCGGAAAATGTCGCGGTTTTTGCCGCCTACGTCCCAGGTCAGTTGCAAACGCGGCTGAATGTTGTTCCAGTCGGTGGGGTTGGCATCGGTCCGCAGACCCAGTTCACGCTCCACAATGGGGTTGTACTCGCCTTTGGTGAGGTAGCTGGTCAAATCCCAGCGCAGCCCGGCACTGGCCGTTACGTTGGGCAGCGGTGTAAACTGAACCTGCCCAAACAACGACGCATTCAGCACGTACTGCTGCACCGATGGTACGCCCCTGAGCGGCACTTCGCGGGCGTAACGCGATGGGTTCAGGTTGTTGAACTCCTGCAAACTGTTGAAGACAAACCGTCCGTTCTGCTCGTTGGAGATGTACGTGTCCAGGTACGTCAGGGTATTGTCGGTACCGAAGGCAAGATTGTAGCGACCTTTGGTGAGGTAAGTCGTGTTGGCCAACTGAACCTGTTTTTCGAGGTTGCGTTCGGGCGTGAACCGTTGCCCGCCCAACTGTACCTGCGTGTTGCCGAGGGTGCCATTGGGCAGCGTAGAGCGCACCGTTACGATGGCGCGGGGAATATTGGCCGATGGCAGCAGCGAGTTGGGTTCGAAGTTTCGCGTCGAGTACTGGTACTGCACTTTCAGCTCGTTGACTAAGGTAGGTTTTAACGCTGACCGCAGCGAGAGCAGGGTGCTGTTTTCTTTCGAGCCAAAGTTGCTGAACACCTCAAACAGGTTGATGTTCGAGTTGTCGTTCACGCTGTTTGGGTTGTTCCAGTCGCTGTAATTATTGCGGAGGGTAAGTGTATTCCGCTTGTCGATTTGCCAGTCGAAGCGCGTGAAGAACGTTGTTGCCGTTGTTTTTCGGCCAAACTCACCCACCTGCTGCGCCGTGCTGAGGCCGTATTTCTGCTGGCCAATGGTAATCAGGCTGTCCAGCGCACCCTTGCTGATGCGGAGGGCATTGGCATCGTCGGGGGTGCGGATGTCGGCAATGTAAAACGGCGACGATTCGTTTTGCCGGTCAAGGGCGGCAAAGAAGTGCAGCTTGTCTTTCACAATAGGGCCGCCGAGACTGAATCCGTACTGCGTGCGGCTGAAATCGACGGTGCGGACGTTGCCCCGGATGTCGCGCTGACTCGACAGCCAGTCGGCGTTGTGGAAGCCAAATGCCGAGCCTGTGAACGTGTTGGTGCCCGACTTAGTAACGACACTGACCGAACCGCCCCCCTGCCGGCCTTTGGTTACGTCATAATCGTTGGTCGATACCTCAAATTCGCGGATGGCTTCGAGTGACACCGTGTAGGGGCCGCTGCCGAGGTCGCCACTGGTGAGGTTGTTGCGGGCACTGGCCCCGTCGATGAGGAAGTTGGTGGACGAGGGCAGCTGACCCCGAGACTGATGCCACCGTTGCTCAGGGGCGATAGCGAGAGCAGGCTGTTGAAGTCGCGGTTGATAATGGGCAGTTTGGCAATGTTGTTGGCTGTGATAGCGGTCGATGCGCCCAGCCGGTCGGTACGGCTTTTGAGCGCGTTTTCGGTGACATTGACAACCTGCAGCTCCCGCGCATTCTCGTTGAGTGAAAAGTCAATGGCAAGCCGGTCGCCCTGGCTGAGCTGGTAGCCGGTGCGGGTTTGGGTCGTAAATCCCACGTAGGATACCGTAATGGAATAGGGGCCACCCAGCGGCACTTGTCGCATTAGAAACCGCCCTTCCACGTTCGAAACGGTGCTGGTCTGGAACCCCGTCGATTCGTTACGGGCGGTAATGGTTGCCCCCGGCAGGGTTTCATCGGTGGTTCCTTTCACCACGCCCACAATGCTGGCGTCTGTAGCCTGCCCAACTACCCTGACCGATACTGACAAGATTAGTAGTAAGCTAAAAAAGAGAATTTTACTGAAAAAGTGACGCATAACTGCACATAGTTAGTTTGGTAATCAGGGCCAAATCTCAGGCTGCGCAGTTGGGGGGATATGTTAGATTTTAACGTGATTTCAATCCTTTACAAATACTTAATCCGGGGTAATAAACCGGTAATACGCAAAACCGATGTCCGGTACTTATACGGCACAGACAAGGGTCTCTTTCAGCTTACGGGATATGGTTTGCCGGGTTGTGCCGGTGAGGTCGGCGAGGGTCTGGTGCGAGAGCAGGTCAAACACACAGTGCAGTCGGTTCTGACTGTCGGGAACGGGTTTGGTGTATTCTTTGCGGAGGTTTTCCAGCCGGGCGTCCACATCGTTGCGGGTCATGTACAACAGCCGGGTTTCGGCTTTCCACCACCGCCGAACCACCTGCTGATTGAACCAGTCAGACATAATTGGGTCATGCACAATAACGTGCCTGAAAAACGGTAGCGCAACAGACAGGACTGTGGCAGAGGTAATGGTCCGGGCAAACTCAAAAAACTCGACATTATCCGTATCGAGATAACTCAGATCACCAAAAAATTCGCCGGGTTGCAGCACGTCATAAACCACCCGGTCGCCTTCCGGCGAGTAGCTGCCAATTTTGACCGCCCCTTTCCCAATCAGCCGGATGTGCGTTTGTGGGTCGCCGGGCTGGTAAACCAATGTGTTTTGTTCAAATTGCTGTTTCTGAACGTTTCCGCCCGCTTCGGTATGGTTTTGCAGGTAGTCGTAAACTGTTGCCATAGTTATCTGCTCCACCCGTTAAAACCTGTTTCGTTCGCGTCAGATGTGGTTCGGCATACTAATTTACGGCTTGAAGTCAGGCGCAATGGCTGGCTTAACGATATGATAACATGGTTGAGCCGACTACTCTGGCTGTCCGGCAAACTTCGTTGCGAACACCGTAATGCTGAAAATGCCGTGGCCGTCCTGCTGATACGTTTTAAGCTCGTCGGGTGTCAGGTAGTTTCGGAGTAATTCGTCGGGTAGGACCGCAGCAGCTCGATGGACCGCAGCCGCAATCGACGTTTACGCCCTGTGTACTATCGGTCCGTGCAATTTCGCCGTATTTCTTGCAGACAATCTCTTTGAGGTCTTCGTTGGTGGTGGTTATGGTTTTAGTTAGTTTATTGTAATATTACGATTAGGGTTGGTAAAAAAAGTCAACAGCAATTCTGGGTAGTGCCAGTTAGGTCGAAAACTTGACCGAAAAGCTGCCGGGCTTCATTCCAGACGGGTTCGTTGATGCAGTAGCAAACGCGGGGGGGCGTGATCTCTCCTTTAATGATGCCAATACGTTTCAGCTCTTTGAGGTGCTGCGATACGGTTGCCTGTGCCAAAGGGAGTTCGTTTACCAGATCACCGCAGACGCAGGCGTTACGCTCGGCCAGGAGCTGTAAAATGGCGACCCGCGCCGAATGAGCGAATGCTTTGGCTAAATCAGCCATGCGATTCTGGTGGTCAGTAAACGGTTCTGTTTTCGTAAGCCCCATATTAATCGTAATGTTACGATTGATTTCTTTGCGAAACAACCTTTATTTTTGGTCATCACATAGCTAAACCCGTTTATGCACCTGTACAAAACCCGCTCCGGCATCGTTGTCGAACACGAGAGTAACTTTTACCTTAGCCTGTCCGACGATTGGGACGCGCTTGTTAACCGGCCCGATCTCCATAATTTTCTGCATCAACACCTGACCGATGCCACCCCATCGGACGGATACCGATTCTGGACCGAAGAGCAGTTGCTGGCTCCCATTGGGCAGCAGGAGGTCTGGGCGTCGGGCGTGACGTACCTCCGCAGCCGCAACGCCCGCATGGACGAATCGCGTAAATCCGGTGCGGATAACTTTTACGACCGCGTTTACGACGCCGACCGGCCCGAACTGTTTTTCAAGAGTACGGCTGAGCGCGTTGTAGGGCCTTACGAAAACGTCCGTATCCGGGCCGACTCGACCTGGAACGTACCAGAACCCGAACTGACGCTGTTCGTCAATTCGCTGGGCAACATTGTGGGCTACACCTGTGGCAACGACATGAGTTCGCGGAGTATCGAAGGCGAAAACCCGCTGTACCTGCCCCAGGCCAAAACCTACGACGGCAGCGCAGCTCTCGGCCCCTGTCTGTACGTACCCGAATGGCCGATTGAGTCCGACACTCAAATCTGGCTCGACATTGAGCGTAATGAGCAGTCGGTATTTTCGGGTAATATCGCCATCAGTCAGATGAAGCGGCAGCATACCGAATTGGTTGAGTTTCTGTTTCGCGAATGCTCGTTTCCGAACGGCTGTTATTTGATGACCGGCACCGGTATTGTTCCGCCTGACGATTTCACGCTGGTCACTGGCGACGTGGTCAGTATCACCATCGACGGCATCGGTACGCTGACGAATACGGTGGAGTAAGGCGGGTGCTTTTTTCGTAAATTTGACCAACAGCAGACTTGCCTTTCGCTATGATTACCGACATCTCGCAACTCGACCCCAACGGCACCTATACCTACGCCGATTACCTGAAATGGCAGTTCGACCAGAGCGTCGAACTGATTAAAGGCCGTTTGTACGATATGTCGCCCGCACCCCGTGCCAAACATCAGCGCATTCTGGTGAAGATATTGCGCGATTTGGCCAATCATTTCAACCAAAAGCAGTGTGAAGTGTATGTTGCTCCCTTCGATGTGCGGTTGCCTAACCCCGGGTACGAGCCGGGCTTTAACAACAAAGTGCATACGGTAGTCCAGCCGGACATCTGCGTGATTTGCGATTCGGCGAAGATTGATGAGTACGGCTGCGTGGGACCACCCGACTGGATTATCGAAATCACCTCACCATCGACGCACAAGAAAGATTTCAACGAGAAGTTTGACCTGTACGAAGCCGCCGGCGTGCGCGAATACTGGATTGCCGTACCCAAAAGTCAGGAACTGTACGTCTTTGTGCTGGAGAATGACCGATATACCCAGCGCGACGTATATGAACAGGGAGCTAAAGCAATACCGTCGCTTTTTCCTGACCTGATGCTGGATCTCGACTGGATATTCGGCTGAACAAACGCCCGTTAATCGAAAATTAGCGGGCGTTTTAGCGTTTTTTGAGTCGTTTTTTGCGTTCCAGTTGCCGGTACGTTTGCTCAAAACTTTGCCCGCTGGCCACTGCGTTTGCCAGAGCCGGAACGCCCGCCCGCCCCACCACCCGAAGCCAGTCCGATACCTCACTGGCAGCCGTCTGATAGGCCAGCATAACGTGTTCGTAGCTGCCCCCGAAGAACTCGCGGGTGGTTTCCAGATTCGTTAGTTTCAGCATGGGCGGCTGGGCGAAGGCCATCATATCGTCGTCGGTACCAAAATAGTTGGGTTGAGCCGTGCTGTCGGGGTGTTCCCAGAGGTCGGGTGGGCTGAAGCGGTAATCTACCATCAGGGCCAGCCCTTCGTTGAACCAGACGGGTATTTCGCGCTTGGTGCGCCACCAGCCGAGCCGGGCAAAGAGTTCGTCGTGGCAGAGTTCGTGGGCAATGACGTCGGCGTTGTTACCGTCTGGTCCCAGTACCAGAAACGACTCGCCCCAGGGCGTACCAAGGCTGCACCCTGCCCCTTCGCCCCCAATGCAATACTGTTCATAATCAGCTTGTTGAGGGCAGTAAATCAGCGTGGCCCGCCCGCGCCGGTCGCCCCAGAACCGAGCCAGCCGGGCGCGGGCCGTTTGCAGGTGTGTGTGTAGCTGAGCGGCCTGTTTCTTCGTAGCATTCCGGTTTACGTACACATTGGGCTGGTTGGTCAACCCCAGAAAACCTGGACTGTCCTCAATCTGCATACACCGCCATAGTTGCGGATACAGCAGCAGAAACCCAACGGGCAGGGCAACCAGTAACGGCAGGATATAACGGAGAAGGAAGCGCAACATCAGTTACGATTTACGAGTTATTCGGTTTGTCCTGTCCATAAACGCGGATCAATGAGCAGGTTTTTCTCACTAACAACCCGAATGGCTGAATACAGGGCGTGGGCCGGGTGAAGCAAATAGTTGATGCCATCGGGCAAAACCGACGAGGGAACGCCAATAGCCAGTACGTCGGGTTCAGCCAGCCAGTTGCTCAAAATATACTGACTGCGTCCGTAACTGTTGTCATTCCAGTAGGGCGGTAGCTGATCTGCCGTCAGTAGGTGCAGGCTGTTGTCAGGTATTTCCAAGCCAACGAGTCGATACCGGGGCAGGTCGGCGTAGGGTACTTGCGGCATATGCACCAGAATCTCGATGAGGGCCAAGGCCGAATGTTCGGCGGTGTAGAGAATGCCGCTGCCGGGGGGATTCCAGCGACCACCGTTCAGCCGTGTACCCGTTGTATCGAGTGGATAAGCCGCGTATTTCTGACGAATAGCCCGGTAAACAAGAGCCATGTTCAGCCGAAAATGCCGTGATCGATACGACCCAGCACCCGGTCAACCAGCGTGTATCCCGTCACGGTGTCGAGCGTTTGCAGGGGTGTTTGCTGGTCCAGTTCGAGCAGGGGCGACCGCAGCCAGCCCCGCACGGTCGAGGCTTTACCCTCGAAGGTATCTAAGGCGTGGCTGAGCAGGTTTTCCAGCAGCAACAACCGTTCAGAAGCGTCGCGGCTGATACGCTGGTCAGGTTTCAGCCGGTGCAGGTACGAAGCCGACAAGCCCAGAAGGGGGGCCAGTTCTTTGTCCGATAAACCTACGAGTTCCGCTACCCGGTCGGCCTCTGACCGGAGAACTCCCCGGCGACTGCGGGCAACGATTTCCTGCTCCGTGAAGAGCCGGGCCGGTGTTGGCTGTGTTGATAAAAACGGGATCATTACAGTGGATTTTTCCACTAAGATAACTGAACAAGTTCATCTTGTCAACTTTTCACAGCCAGCCGAAGCGTTCGGTCAGGCGGTCTTTGTAGCTGCGCGAAACAGGAATGCTCTGTCCGCCCGCCATGAGAAGGTAGCTGCCCTCGCCCCGCACAAATTTTTTGATCTGGTTCAGGTTCACGATGTACTGCCGGTGAATGCGCAGAAAATTACGCTCTTCGAGCAGTTCCTGAATGTCTTTGAGCGGTTTGGTTACCAAGTAATGCTGCCCGCCCACTACGTGAAATTTTGTGTAGTTATCGTCCGATTCACAATAGATAATATCGGTCAGGGCCACAAACGCCACGCCGTTCTGGTAGGGGAGGGCAATCGTATCGGGTAGGGCGCGGGCGGGTTCTGTCAGTTGCTGCCGGAGGTGCGTTACCTGCTCGGTGGTAGTACTGCGCTGCTTCTCGACCCGGTTCACAGCCTGAATCAGCTCCTGGGTATCAATAGGTTTGAGCAGGTAATCGACCGCGCTATACCGGAACGCCTTGAGCGCGAACCGGTCG
>Ga0105048_10014484_pt1 | contig 12285 bp, 8 predicted proteins | sample MAT05_FD_78382 | JGI IMG/M metagenome (GOLD analysis project Ga0105048, IMG submission 78382) | Freshwater microbial communities from Lake Fryxell liftoff mats and glacier meltwater in Antarctica - MAT-05 | ecosystem: Environmental > Aquatic > Freshwater > Ice > Liftoff microbial mat | place... | reverse complement strand
TCTCTAGAACCGCGTTCAATATAAGTAGGCTTGTATTTAGATAAATCCGCAGGTGTTATCCATGCAATTCCCGATTCAGCAAAATTTTCTGGATCATTTCTGTTAGGTGTACCACCACTGATAACTTCAGCCATATCCTTTGCAAAAGCCCATTTCCAGTTGACAGGAATATCCCAGCGTTCTTCAATATCTATTTGTTTTTTTCTTTCGATTCCCATTGGTAAATCATCATTGTCAGAAAGAATAGAAAAATCAGAACTCATAGACACCATAGGGCAAACACAAAAAACGTTATTGGGCTTAGATTTTTAACGCAAACACAAGCCTCTAAAATATCATCATCTCACCGCCCCGCCAAACAAATAGCAAAACGCCAAAAACAAAGGGCTTGGAAACCAAACCCTCTTTTAAATTCTCTAAGAACATAGTATCTAAATGCGATCGCCCCCATGCACCTTCAACCAAGCCGTCAAATCTCTCCTGACTTAAAATCAAAAATTGCCTTCAGTAAGTCATCTAACTTATCCGATGACAAGCTATTAATTTTTGCTTGTGACGTAGGAGATATCCTCTTAAAACGATGTTTTAACTGTTGAAGAAGTATATCTTGCCGACATACTCGAATATGATCTTGCTTAATTCGTTCAATAATTGACTCATATGCACGAGATAACCGCATATCTGCTATAGCAATCCCAAATCATTTGTGGAGAAACAAGGGGCTTAAGCCCCTTGTTATAAGCCTTATACTTCCACAACTCATTTAGGATTGCTATATAAGCCATGAAATCAAATTGTCTATTTTTTCTGGATCAGGCTGAGGTTTACTAAAATCGATTTTCATCATGTACCTTCAACCAAGCCGTCAAATCCGCCACAGACTTAAAATCAAAACTTGCCTCCAGTAAATCATCCAACTTACTTTCAGGGAGATGGCTAATCTTTGCCTTTGACTCCGCAGAAACCCTTTTAAAGCGACGCTTTAACACACGCAAAACAGACTCTTGTTTACCTTCTAGCTTACCTTCTAGCTTGCCTTTTTTCTCGCCTATTTTCTCGCCTATTTTCTTGCCTTCTAGCCTAGCCTCGCGACGATAATCTGCTGCTAGCTCTTGAAATAGCCTTGATTGTTTTATCTCATCAAAAGTCAACATAGTCTCTATTTCCTTTCGACTCACATTATTAAACTTATTTAACAACACTCCTACGATTAATGCTACTGCTTTTTTACTGACAGTAGCTTCACGCTCTTGATTACGCAACTTACGCATCAGATCCCGCGCCATATCCAAAGTAACCGAATCGTCCGCAATCATTAACTCCACGATGCCAACCTCTAACGAATTGTCAGAGCGATCGCGCAGCGTATCCAGATAAACACAGCGAATCCGTTGACTCACAAACAACTCATGAAAATGTCTGGGGATGCCATCATCCAGATTGCGAAATTATTATTAATGATCAAGTAATATGCTATGAGGTCTAAATGTAACCGCATTTGATAACAAATAAGTTCTGCATAATCTAGATTGATGGTTAACGAAAATCTAAAACTGATATTACAAGAATTAACTTCGCTTCCTCATGAGACTGAGTGGGTTGAATTTAAGGTGAACAATAGCAGCCCAGATGATATTGGTGAATACATATCCGCTATATCAAATTCTGCGGCATTACATGGAAAAGTGACAGGTTATATTGCATGGGGAATTGAAGACGTAAGTCATAACATATTAGGAACCATTTTTAAACCACGCAAACAAAAGATTGGCAATCAAGAACTAGAAAACTGGCTAGTTACCCAGATTTCCCCTCGAATTGATTTCAAAATCCACGAATTTACTATAGAAGGGAAGGATATTGTCCTATTTGAGATACCAAGAGCAAATCATACCCCAATCCGATTTAAAACAAGTGAATATATTAGAATTGGTTCCTGTAAAAAACTGCTGAGAGAGTTTCCTGAAAAGGAGAGAGAGCTATGGTCGATATTCTCGCGGAAGCCTTTTGAAAAGGATATTGCATTAGAAAATCTAACAGCAGATGCAGTTTTATCACACATTAACTACTCTGCATATTTTGAATTAATTGGACAGAATCTACCTGACAACAAAACAGGAATTATGCAACGTCTAGCTTCAGAGAAACTAGTGATTAAAAAATATGGGGAACTGTTTGATATTACTAACCTTGGCGCTATCCTTTTTGCTAAAGACCTGAGAGCATTTGATCGGTTGACTCGTAAAGCTCTTCGAGTAGTGATTTATAGAGGCAAAAATAGGGTAGAAACTTTACGGGAGCAATTGAGTAATAAGGGATATGCTGTTGCTTTTGAAGAGGCAATTAGATTTATCAACGATCAGCTACCTCAAAATGAGCAAATTGGGCAAGCATTACGCAAAGAAGTAAGAATGTATCCAGAACTTGCAATTAGAGAATTAGTTGCCAACTCAATTATTCACCAAGATCTTTCAATACGTGGCACAAGCCCAATAGTTGAAGTTTTTTCTGATCGCATTGAGATTACGAACCCAGGTGTGCCGCTAATTAACACGTTGCGATTTATTGATGAGCCACCGCGCTCACGTAATGAAGATCTATCTGATTTCATGCGTCGTATTAATATTTGTGAAGAGCGTGGGAGTGGGATTGACAAGGTAATCTTTGAAGTTGAGTTATTTCAACTACCCGCTCCAGATTTTGTGATAACTGGAGAAAATACGAGGGTAACCCTTTTTGCCTATAAAAAATTAGCTGATATGGATAAAAAAGATCGTATTAGAGCCTGTTATCAACATGCTTGCTTACAGTATGTATCAAATGATCAGATGACTAATGCTTCATTAAGAAAACGTTTTTCAATAAGCAATGAAAATTACTCTATTGCATCACGCATAATTGCAGATACTCTTGATGCGTCTCTAATCAGACTTTACGATCCTGACAATATATCCAAGAAACACACCAGATATGTACCATTTTGGGCGTGATTTTTGGTAAGTCACAGCTAGCTATATGACGGCTATGTGACGGTTATGTGACTGAAGAATGTATCAAAAAAACATAATTCCTTGAAATGCTTGCTACTGATGTTTTACAGCGCATAAAAAACAGACTTCTTATGTGATTGTCTGTCCCTTAGCTTTGGATAATAGGCTTTGCCCACTATCCAAAGCAATTTATCCAATATCGTGCCAGATCCCCTCATTAATACTTTCCAGCACCGCCAACAACTCACCGTTAAAAGTTTTATTTAACCTTGTAAAACCGCCGCATTCAGTCTTAAACGCCCCACGATCCAACGCCTCGCGATCGACAATCGTTTCCGCTTTTAATTGCTTTGCAATCCTCTCTAGCAACTGACGCTGTGGCGCAGCCCATGATCGACTTTTCAGGATTTTACGAATCGCCCGATCTACCCGATCGCTATAGGGAATCAACGCATCACCGAGCGCCGCCTGACGGATAAACCCAATAATCGAAGCTGCAATATCCTCATTCTTGCGATCGCGCCAAGCCCCTTGCAGATCGCTCTCCTTAAAGCGATTCTCCTCCAATAACATCTGTAACTCCTTCAACTGAGCACGAGTCAAATCCTTCGGACTTTGCACCGCCACCATCAGCGCAGGAATCAAATTGAGATTGTCCGTCAGAAACTTCTGGAACAACTGCAAATACTCATCAGGACGAGTGGAATAAATGCTGCCATCTTCCGCCACACCATAGCCACGCTGCACAGAAACTAGGCGATCGCTATGGTACGAGATTAAAATTGGATTAGTGCGATCGTCTGGCAAATCAATCGTAGATGCAAAATCTGGGCGATCGCGAAACCAATTAGCCAATTGCGAAGGTTGACTAGCGCGGAGATCGTCTAATAGATTATCAAGAGACACACCCGCGATCGCCGATAATTGTTCGCGCTTCGCAGGATTCGCACGCCGAAGTTTGCGATGGATTTTCGCAAAGAGTTGTGGCAAAATCTGTTGATGATGGCGTGGATCGCTAGTGCGGGTCAGTTCATCCACCAACTTCTCGCAACTGATTTTAGGAATCATCGCCACAGGTTTCATTTCCGTAAATTGCGACATCACCCCAAAGATATTCACCGCGTCAAATACTCGAAAACGATCTTTGCCAATTTCAGGACAGAGGCGAGTAGCCCGTCCTAGCATCTGCTCAAACAATATCCGCGAATTAACGCGACGCAAAAACACAATATTGCAAATCGTAGGCACATCGATTCCTGTCGTCAGTAAATCCACTGTCACTGCAATGTTAGGTAACTGCTCATTTTTATATTTGAGAATCAACTCCAATGGGCGATCGGATTCTCCCGTAATCTTCCGCACCGCCTCATCTTCGATCTCTCCATATTTGGCGATCAACGCCTCTTTGAGCAACTGCACCACCAGATCGGCATGATCGTTATTTGCACAAAAAATTAGAGTTTTCTCCGCAAGCATAGGATCGATTTGTTCGGCAAGGTACTCACAAACCACGCGATTAAAAGCAGGTGTAATTACCTTTTTATTAAAATGCTTAATTTCGACCTTCACCTCATCCGCCGTCTTATTCAGATCGCGCTTGCCAGTGCGCGGATCGAGAACTTCGATCTCTGCGCCTTTTTCCCAAACTATCCCCGACTTCGCCAGTTCCGTCTCGATTATATGCGGTGATTCATAATCAGTTAGACACTTGTCAATCACCGCCTCAGCATAGGTATATTGAAAAATTGGCTCACCAAAAATCTCTGATGTATGCAGCGCGGGTGTTGCCGTAATCCCAATTTTCACCGCATCAAAATATTCCACAACCCGTCGATATTTAGAAACATAATCGTCAAAATCGCGAAACTCTAACTCAATGCTATTTAGCTCGCGATCCAGCAAATAGCCGCGATGACATTCATCAATAATCACACAATCATAATCATCCACATTTGGACTTGAGGAACTATCGCTCGGATACATAATCCGCTTCACAAAGCTCTGCACCGTCGCCACATGAACCTTTGTATCGCGATCGCAACTGGCATCTTTTAGCTCTTTCACTTCATAAATATCCGTAAATACCTGCTGAAGTTCCATTCTTGTTTCCTTAAAAGCAGCGATCGCCTGTTGTCCTAGGGACGTGCGATCCACCAAAAATAAAACTCGCCGAAACCGCTTGGTTTTCAACAAGCGATAGATCAGCGCAATACAAGTTTTAGTTTTGCCCGTTCCCGTTGCCATCGCCAGCAATAGCGATCGCCGATCCTGTTTTAAAGCGTCTTCGATGGCAGCGATCGCTTTAATTTGGTAGTGTCTTAGCTCAAAGCCATAGTTAAACTGCTCTTGGGCAAGTTGCTCGTGGGCGAGATCGAAATCCTGCTCCAATAGATCGATTAACCCGACTGGTGAATACCAACCCGCGATCGCCCGTCTCTGATTAGTCGCCCGTCGTACATCCCGAAACCAAATCCCGCTTTTAGTTTCAAGCTGGGCAAGATATGGTCTGCCATTTGTGGCAAACACAAACGGCACTTGAAAAGGTTCGTCCTCACCCCAAGGTGCGCCCTTGGCAAATTGCAAATTGTCACTCACCCGAATCGACCTTGCATAGCGATGAGCCTGATCAATGTTCCCCGATACATCCTTACTCTCGCGTTTCGCCTCAATAATTCCCACCAGTTGCAACCCCACAAATAAAGCATAGTCCGCCGACCCTGTCCGAGTTGGATATTCAGCGATCGCCAGATTGCGATGTTTTACAGGGCGTGTCCCCTTCCCATAAGTCCATTCTTCTGAATCCACTTCCCAGCCCACCTCTCGCAATTGTGTATCAATCAGTCGGCGAGTTTCTCGTTCATCCAGTTCAACTTTCGCTTCGGCTGCTTGCGATCGCGCGATCGCAATTTTGACATTCGCATCGCTATTTTTTGCTTGCTGAGCCTGTATCTCCGTCAAGTGTTGCAGAGCATCTTGCAAATCCTTCGCTACTTCCGCTGCCAACTGTTCTGCTTGTGTCCTTGCCAGACGTTCATCGGCTAGAGCCGATTCTAACTGCCGTGCTGTCACTTCTGGAGGAGTCGGTTCGCAATATTCAGGCGCAATAAAATCCGTTGCTTTCCCCCAAGTGCGATGATACCAAATCCCTAACTGCTGAGCGTATTTGAGAATGCTCAGCGCCGTGCGGCGATCGCCAATGCTGTGATGTACCGCTTGATTGCCAGTTTTGCGAAGTTCGTAAAAAAAACGATCTATCTGCCCGTGAATAATCCCGCGATCGCGCAACCGATTCAACAACTGCACCTGCGACTCGTCTGCATCCTCGTAAAGCCCCACCCGCGCCGCAATCAACTTCGCCAAAAACTCCCCATACAACCGCAATCGAAATAAACAAGCCACAGGATCGCTATGATAAGAGCGTTCGGCAAGCGTCCCCAATCTCACCAGTTCGACATCATGCTCTCTTAGAAATGCAAAATTTGATGATGCTTTCATGGCATAGCGATCGCTAAAATAGATTACCTAGAATCATAGCGAATAAAGCCTAGAAATTTGTAGAGACAATTACAGGTGTTTCTATAACATTTGCTACCTTTTGATCATTTACTTACGCCCTTCCCAGTGAAAGATTAGACGGTGCGGCGCTTCGCGCCGCACCGCTAATTCTTGGGTTTTAATGTCTATTTTTCTACTGGGAAGGGAGTATGCCAGCAAAAGTTATAGATTTAGGACTTACGCAAAAACGCCTAAAAGCTTTAATTATTCGTAGGGGCAATTCATGAATTGCCCCTACATTTCGTAGCTAATGCGTAAGTCCTAAGATTTTAAGACCTTTTCCTAGATAATTAAGATAGACGCTACTAAACAGCGCCAACCCTAATTATCTAGAATCCAAATGGCTGCAACCTCCGACATCGTTCAAAAACTCTGGAATCTCTGTAATATCCTGCGTGATGATGGCATCACTTATCTGCAATATTTAACAGAGCTAACCTATCTCCTGTTTCTCAAAATGGCACAGGAAACCGATACAGAGACAGGTTTACCAGAGGGGTATCGGTGGCAAAATCTATCATCAAAAGATGGAACTGAATTACTTAACTTCTATCGAGCTATGCTAGTACACCTCGGCTCTAGTTCCTCCTCAAACCAAGTAGAAGCCATCTTTGCGAATGCCCAGACCTCACTCAAGCAACCGCGCATTCTCAAAAAGCTTGTCCAAAGCATTGACGAACTTGATTGGTTCTCCGCTCACCGCGATGATTTTGGCGATCTTTATGAAGGTTTATTGCAAAAGAACTCCGAAGAGAAGAAATCTGGTGCAGGACAATATTTCACCCCCCGTCCGCTGATTGATAGCATCGTCTCACTGCTCAAACCTCAAGCAGGAGAGCTAATCCAAGATCCTGCCGCAGGCACAGGTGGATTTTTAATAGCCAGTCATGCTTACATCAAACAGCATTTAGGAGGAGATATATTCACACTCTCCGAAGTCCAACAAGAGTTCCAAATCAAACGAGCATTTTATGGAATTGAACTCGTTCAAGATGCTCATCGGCTCTTGTTAATGAATCTTCTTCTCCATGGCATTGAGAGCGATGTCAAACTTGGTGACTCCCTATCTTCAGAAGGACAACACCTAGCTAAAGCCGATATCATTCTCAGCAATCCTCCTTTTGGCACTAAAAAAGGCGGCGGAATGCCGACTCGCGATGACTTTACTTTTGCCACTTCTAACAAACAATTAGCATTTTTGCAGCATATCTATCGTAATCTCAAACCCAAAGGACGCGCCGCGATTGTCCTTCCCGACAACGTACTTTTTGAAGATGGTCAAGGAAAATCCATTCGCGCCGATCTGATGGACAAATGCAATTTGCACACAATTTTGCGTTTACCTACAGGAATTTTTTACGCTCAAGGCGTAAAAACCAATGTGCTATTTTTTCAACGCGAAACAACCGAGAAAAATAACACTAACGAAATTTGGTTCTACGATATGCGAACCAATATGCCCAACTTTGGCAAACGTATTCCTCTCACTCGCGATCGCTTTGCCGATTTTGAGATTGCCTATGGCGCTGACCCAAATGGTCAAAGTACTCGCCAAGAACAAGAAAGATTTCGTTGCTTTAGTCGTGAAGAAATTGCCAAACGCGGCGAAAATCTCGATATCTCATGGTTACGCGATGATAGTCTACAGTCCAGTGAAGACCTACCTGAACCCGATCAAATCGCTACCGATATTCTGGATAAACTTCGCACCGCGATCGTGGAAATGGAAGCCTTAACCGATTTACTTAACTAACAAAGAGAGTTTCACAGCAAAAAGAGTTTCACAGCGCACAGCACTGCAAAACTCTGACTATGGCTAGAACCAGTCGCGATCGCTAATTGCAACTTGCATTTTACTGATCGCTTCATCAACAGTGATTGCCCCCAGTTCGCCGTGCTTACGACTGCGAATACTTAGAGTTCCTGCTTCGACTTCCTTCGCTCCGATTACTGCCATCACAGGGATTTTCTCAAGTTCAGCTTTGCGGATTTGCTTCGCCATGCGATCGCCGCTATGGTCTAGCTGGACTCGCAAACCTGCTGCCTTCATTTTCATAACCACTTGTTCAGCATATTCCAGTTGACCGTCAGACACTGCAATTAACCGAATTTGAGTAGGCGCAAGCCAGAGTGGAAAATCACCTGCATAGTTCTCAATCAGAACACCAATGAAACGTTCTACTGAACCAAACAGGGCACGGTGAATCATGATCGGCTGATGACGTTGACCATCCTCACCGACATATTCCATATTGAAGCGATCGGGTAGATTGAAATCTAACTGAATCGTTGAACATTGCCAACGACGACCGATCGCATCTTCGATTTTGATATCAATTTTTGGTCCATAAAATGCGCCGCCGCCTTCATCGACAATATAGTTCCAGCCCTTCTGATTAAGCGCCTGTTTGAGCGCATTAGTTGATTTTTCCCAAATCTGATCAGAGCCGACATATTTCTCTGGACGAGTGGAGAGATTGATTTCGTAATTTTCAAATCCAAAGGTCGAGAGAATTAATTCAGCAAGATTGAGAACGCCAAGAATTTCCTGCTCAATTTGCGCTTCTGTACAAAAAATGTGAGCATCGTCTTGAGTAAAGCCGCGCACCCGCATCAGTCCATGCATGGTTCCAGAGCGCTCATACCGATATACAGTACCAAGCTCTGCATAGCGAATTGGGAACTCCTTATAGGAATGCAAAGTATCTTTGTAAATCAACACATGAAAAGGGCAGTTCATTGGTTTAAGTTGATAAACCTGATGTTCCACTTCCATTGGCTGAAACATACTTTCGCGATAGAAGTCGTTATGTCCTGAGATTTTCCACAGGTCAAGATTTGCCATGTGAGGCGTAGCGACTGGCTCATAACCATTCTGAGCGTGAGTGTCTTTCCAAAAAGTTTCGATCAAGTTACGAATGATCGCACCGCGTGGATGCCAGAAAACTAGCCCTCCACCCGCTTCTTCTTGAATGCTGAATAGTTGTAAGTCTTTGCCAATAGTGCGATGATCACGGCGCTTCGCTTCTTCGAGCATTTGGTGATAGGCAAGAAGCTGTTCAGGCGTTTCCCACGCCGTGCCGTAAATACGTTGCAACATCGGATTTTTTTCATCGCCGCGCCAATATGCACCCGCAATGCTTTCTAAAGCAAAAGCATCAGGATTAATTTCACCTGTGAAGGCAAGATGAGGACCCGCACACAAGTCCCACCAAGGCTGTTTCTCAAACTTAGCGGGATCGCCAATAAAATAGCGACTAATATTTTGATCTTCAGGAATTACTGATAGCAATTCAAGTTTGTAAGGCTCATTAAGTTTTTCAATTTCTGCTTGCATCTCATCACGAGGTAGTTCTTGCCGCACAAGAGGCTGATCCCACTTGATGATCCGCTTCATTTCTTTGGCGATCGCCTTTAAATCACTAGGCGTAAAATGCTCAGCGCGATCAAAGTCGTAATAAAAGCCAGTTTCAGTTGAAGGGCCGATCGTCACCTTAGCATCGGGATATAACTTTTGGACTGCCATTGCCATCACATGAGAGCAGGTATGGCGAATCCGCGATAGGTTTTCTTTATCGGCTTGCCGCAAAATATCACTGGGTTTAATGTCGCTCGGCTTTATTGCAACTGCATCCATAACTTGATGTCGTGACCTTATATTGATTTAAAAAATGACAAATTTAACTTTAGGCTACCATCTTAACTTTTTTTGCTAAGTATTACGATTAATAGTACAACCGATTAAAAGTATTTTTATTTTGATAGGGCTGCTTTTCATCTTTTGAGTTTTGATTTTCCATAATGCAAGTTGCTATCGATATATAATCCAAATCAACCTTAAAGTAGTCAAAAAAAAATGGATATTCATGCACTAAGAGAAGACTATAAACAAGGAGAGCTTCGACGCAAAGATCTTCAGGATGATCCCTTCAAACAATTCGAGACATGGTTTCAACAAGCTTGTAGTGCTGATTTACTAGAACCAAATGCAATGACTCTAGCGACAGTCTCCGCGCAAGGACAACCATTTATGAGAACCGTATTGCTTAAATATTTTGATTCTCAAGGATTAGTATTTTTTACCAATTATGAAAGTCGGAAATCGGTTCAGATAGAGGGTAATCCAAGGGTTTCGATCTTATTTACTTGGTTACCTTTACAACGTCAAGTCCACATTACTGGAACTGCCGAAAAAGTAACTACCGCAGAATCACTGCAATATTTTACCTCCCGTCCTAGAGGTAGCCAGTTAGGAGCTTGGAGTTCTCAACAAAGCTCTGTAATTTCTTCGCGGCAGCTGCTGTTGATGCAATTTGAAGAGGTTAAGCGCAAATTTTTGGATGGAGAAATTCCGTTGCCTTCTTTTTGGGGTGGCTATCGTGTCGTTCCCAACAGCTTTGAGTTTTGGCAAGGTTGCACTAATCGCTTGCACGATCGCTTCTTATATACTCACCAAGAAGATAAATCATGGCAGATTCAACGCCTAGCGCCTTAAGCTTCCAAGCGCGAATCAAATAGAGCTTGCAGCGTAAAGCATTGCTCCAATTAGTCCCACTTCAGGATTGAGTACAATATGAATAGGAATGTCTTCTAAAACAGGGCTGACTCTTCCTTTACTTTTTAAAATCCGTAAAAACGTTCCATCTTGAAGCAACGGTATTATTTTGGGAGCAATGCCGCCAGCAATATACAAGCCACTATTAGGAATTAATTTCAAAGCTAAATTCCCAGCTTCGGCAGCGTATGCCTCTATAAACATTTGCATCGTCTCCATAGCTAAACAATCCTCCTTTGCGATCGCCGCATTAGCGATCGCCGCCGCCGCATCAGATTCATGATCTCCAGATTCCCATCGCCGCACTTTTTCGGCAATTTCTGCTGACTCAAGCACAGTTTGTTGATCGCGCAAAAACTGATAAATCGCAACAATTCCTGTCCCCGAAGCCACGCGCTCCACCGATACGCGATCGTGACGCTTTTGCAGATATCTCAACAATTCAATTTCCAGATCATTTCTTGGCGCAAAATCTGCATGTCCACCCTCAGTTGGATATACCTCGTAACGATAGCCATTCCATCCCAAAAAAGCCTCACCTAATCCTGTCCCCGCGCCAATTACCCCAATTGGCAAGCACGCCACTGCTCGTCCTGCTTGTAAGGTGTATAAATCATCAGACTTCAATCCTAAAACTCCATAGCCAACTGCCACAAAGTCATTGATTAAATTCACGTTAGCAATATTAAATTCTTCAGCAAGGCGATCGCTATCAAAAGACCACCCCAAATTAGTTAATTGTGATTTGCGATCGCGCACTGGGCCCGCAATGCCAAAACAAGCTCCTGCTATGGTTGGCAAATCACTTAAATGTATTTTTGCATTTGTTAGAAATTCGCGTAGAACATCTGAAAAACTAGCATAGTCAGCACCAGCAAAGCGTTGCTCATAAAGCGATTTCAATTCTACGGAACTATGGTCAGAAAGCCGCAAAAGCGTTTTTGTGCCGCCAATATCACCCGCTAAAATCATGGTCATTATAAATTACCTTTTGATAACAAACCCAACCCCAAATAGCGCTTTGCGGTTTAAACAGCCTTAAATTACCCTAATCCTTAGGTATAAGTCTATTGAGTGCATACCTTGCTGCCGCCGCAACCTGTGGATGTGGATCTTTAACTAAATAGTTTAAAGCTGACAGACTTTTATCACAGTTAAGATGTCCTAAAGCCTCAGCCAAACGTT
>Ga0105048_10014483_pt1 | contig 12285 bp, 12 predicted proteins | sample MAT05_FD_78382 | JGI IMG/M metagenome (GOLD analysis project Ga0105048, IMG submission 78382) | Freshwater microbial communities from Lake Fryxell liftoff mats and glacier meltwater in Antarctica - MAT-05 | ecosystem: Environmental > Aquatic > Freshwater > Ice > Liftoff microbial mat | place... | reverse complement strand
TGAACTAATTCCAAGTGAAATGGCTTTTATTGGAATGGTAGCAGATAGGGTGGTTTGTTTCCCTATTTCTGCACTTCTTTCTTTTTCTTTTGAACTATTGGCTTCACTTTCAAGCATTTTTTCTAATTCATTTGAAGTTTCTTGGTTAAAGCTATCCAATACATTTGAAATTTCTTTTTTGCTTTTGACCGTTTGTTTGTAGGTTTTAACTGAAATTGTGGTTTTCTCACCAGGTAGTAATGAAAATGTTTTCACTGTTTCACCTGCTCCATAATTTCCTAAAATAAGTTTCAACCCTGAATTTTTCAAGCATAAACAAAGCGGGTTTTGCTGTACCTGGGTCAGGCAGATATGTTACATACTGCTGTCCTGCCATATTGGTGCTAACTATTGGAAATGCTTCGGTTGCAAGTTTAGCTACTTCAACAATTGCTACATTGGCAATTTGTTTGTCCAATTGAACTGAGGATGTTCCAAAATTGGTAATTGCGGAAACCCCCAAATCGCCTCCTGTCATATATACAACTCCCTCGGTTCCGCCCGAAACGGCAACTGCTTCCCCAGTATTTACTACAAAATTGTTAGCAATATTTATAGCAATTTGGTTTTGCAAATTAATTACTTCTCCTATCGGAACATTAATTTGGTCGAAATACCCATTTGTGGGTTTCTGTCGAATACCTGGCTCATTTTTAAAATCGGCATCATCCAAGGGAATTTCCAAAGGACTGTTTACATTGAACCCATTGGTTTGAGGCAATTTGTAATCTAAATGGGGTGCATTTTCGATGCCAATTTCCATGAATGGCTTTTTTGAAATGCAAGAGGTAGAATTTTCTGCTGGCATAATTTTATTGTATTAGATGTTTTATTAACGAATTATTAGTCATTTTATTTTGTTTGAATTGTCATTTTTTTCAGTGTCGGTCTTTAAGGTATTGCCTAACGTTTGCAGCTACAAGAAGTTGGCGATTTTTACCACAAATGTTGATGCGGAGAACCAAACTTTGATTACCCACAAATGTGTCTGCGGAGCACTGAACCGCCAATTTCTTGTAGGTGATGTTACAAGCTGGGCTTCTTCGTTTTAGTGTCATATTGTTTGTTATTTTTCAAAATAAAAATCCAATTTTAGGTTGAAAAGTCAAAATATTTCTTGATGGGGTATATTTATAGTATTCAGGTTGAAATTCTTCGTACTTTCCTCTCTCAAATATAAAGTTATAATTCAAAGATGCACTTAATGAAAAATGTTTGTATGCAATAACCCCAATTTCATTGCCAAAACCAAAACCAAAGCCTTTGTTTTCTACCCCTACAGAGGCAAAATCAAATCTGTTTGGGTCAGGGTATTCATAAAGAAATACATGGTCATTGCCAAATGAATACACAGCAGAAACGGAGGGGCTTATATATAATTTTAATTTTCTATTAATCCTAAAATTAAAATCACGAAAGTAGCTTAACCCGATAATACCTTTAGATTTTCGCAATAAATCACCGTTTTGTGAACCTCTTATTTCATTCTGCCCTCTAAGTCTGTAATAATTATTGAGAGTATAAAATTGATAAAATATACCTATTGAACTTTTTTTATTTACTTTATAGTTAATTGAATAATTGAATTTTGGGTAAATAATTGAAAAAATAGAATTGTTATCGGAGGCATTAAATCCATAGCCATCTAAAAAACTCATTTTTGTAAGCCCAATTTGAATATGAAACTTTGGTTTAATTAAAGTATCAGTATCTGCTATTGCAGATACTGATACTAAAAAATTAATTATTAAAATTATTATTAATTTCATTGCTTAACAAATTTTAATGTCTGACTAAAACCACTATTATTTGATATTACAATTGAATATACTCCTGATGTTAAATGAGAAATAGATAATCCATTTTCTAAATCATCGTTTGAAACGGTTTTAGACATTTTTGTACGCCCCAACATATCTAAAATTACTATGTTGAAAATTCCATTTTCTAATTCGAAATGAGTTAAATCTGTAAATTTAATATTCAAAATATCTGTTGCAGGGTTGGGATAAATATCAATTTTACTAGTTCTGTTGTTTAAATCTTCTATCCCCATCATTGGTGATTGAGAATTTCCACATCCATAAGTCCAGCAAGGTGTAATTATTTCACAAGGCTCACAATACGGTCCAATATTACAAGCACTCCAAGCCCTACAAACTTGATTTTCAACATAAGAACAACGCCCATATAAAATTCTTGCAGCGGCTACAGCATGTTCTCTTGCTAATGGGTATGTTTCAGCAGAACCTGTCAAATTAGTTAAACTAAAGTATGAAACATTGGCAGCTATATCAACTCCAACACCTTGTACCCATCTTCCTAATTGAGTACCACCCATGCTCAATAAATAAAAATATCGATTTTGTACTCCTGCATTAGGATGAGGTGCACTACCTGTAGACCAAAAACCAGGTTGTTCAAACCACGCAGGATGTCCAAGCGAATTAGGGTTTTGCATGTTTCTTATAGTGAAATTAGCATCTTCACCCATAGTCCAATTAAATGAACCGCCTTTAGCAAATCGTTCGGTCATGAGTCCAAAAATATCAGAAAAGGATTCGTTTAATGATGCAGCGTGTCCAGTTCTATTAAAATTTGCAGTATGTCTTGAAACACCATGAGTAAATTCATGACCCCCAATATCATAAGTTGCTAGGAGATTACCCTGACTTGTACTTCCAAAGGACATATGGTCAAAACTAGAATTTTGGAAAGAATAAAATGCATTATTTTGATTACCTGCATCGTTACCTAACACTCTAATCTCTTTTTTAGAGTTATTAAATCCATTTCTAGAATAAGTGTTTTGAAACATTGCCCAAGATTCTTGAACAACATGATGGCAAGAAGTTGCACCCCAACGTGAATTCCCCCAATTATCATCTTTATCATCTTTATCATCTGGTAACTTGCTTAATCCCCAGCCATTAAAAAAATTGTGATCATCTTTAGTTTTAATATTTCTTCCATTGTCGTTTGCTTCTAAAAAGTGCTTTTGTTTAAGTCCTCCATACCATCTAGTGTCCAAATATTTATTACCATAGTACACATGATTAAAATTACCATTACATTTCTCCTCATATTCCTTAATAATCAAACCTGTATTGCCATCGACATAAACATAGGCATCGTAATGTGGTGAAATTGCAAAAATTCTAAACTTCCATGCGAGTTTGTAATTTGATGGCACTATAGATTGGTCACCTATCAGAGCATAAACTAATTCCCCTTGAGGGTAATAGGTTTGCATTTCTGGAACTGAATCTAATTGTAAGTAGTACTCCATACTATCATCTTGCCAAGCATACGATTCTGCATTTATGTGAGCTAAGGCATTTGATAAGGCAGCGGCTTCTGTAACTATTGGAATGTTTGATAATTCTAAATTTTCAACATACCTGCCATTAGATAAAACAACTTTATTAACCGCAGGGTCAAAATGTTCTCTAAATTCCGAACTTTCTACTAAAATACCTTTGTAATAATGTTGATAAAGAACATGTTGTAGACATACTTGTGGGTCGTCCCATTGTCTGACAATTGCCATACTATCATTGATTGTTAATCCAGTATGTGCCTTGTGGGTAGTAAATAACTGGAAAGGGCTCGTAGAGTCGCATTTCCACCAAAGAAGTCCCATAGCATTGTTTTCCTCAACTCTTGAGTTGATAAAAGTATTGTTAGGGTTATGTAGAGTTGGAGTTTGAGCAAAAATAGTTGTGCTAACTCCCAATATTAAGGCAATTAAGCCTATTTTGATATGTGATTTTTTCATTTTATGATTTTTTTAAAATTTGTTTTTGCAAACATGACTTTATTTATCCTCCAAGTCAGTTTGCTTTTCAAGAGGTCAAAAAGTGGTCTGTCAGACAAACCTATGCTTGTCTGGGCGGGCTTCTGTCTCTTGTTAAAGGTCTGTTTTCCGTTGTTAGTGTACTCTTCATTGCCTTGCACATAACGGTTTGCAGCTACAAGAAGTTGGCGATTTTTACCCCAAATGTTGATGCGGAGAACAAATGTTTGATTAACCACAAATGCGTCTGCGGAGCACTGAACCGCCAATTTTTTGTAGGTGCTGTTATAGGGTGTAGCTATTGTGGGCATGAAGACACTTTGAAGTCGATAATCTTTGTCGATTTTAAATGAAAATGAGGTCAATTTAATTAAAAATAGAACTCACTTAGTGAAACGTTTCGATGATTTCCAGTAAAGTTATTTAGCTAGTATTATTGTTACGGGACTATTTAAATCAGTAAGAATTAATTCTTTTTTTTGATTAAACGAAATTTGTAATGTTGAAATAGTGTCTATTTGCTCCAAAAGAAATATTACCTTATCATTTATGTTATAAGTACCCTTCTTTTTGTCATTTACAAAGTAGTCGTTATTTATCTTACTAAATGAAACTTTAACATTCACTGCGTTTACATTGCTAAATAATAAAGCTGCTAATTCAGATTGACTGTAACTAGAATCATTTGACGAAATTGATTTTATATACCAATCTCCATGAATATCATCCTGAATATCATTAGTACAAGAATTAAACTGAAATATAGCACCCAAAATGGCAATTATAATATATGCAGTTCTCATATTAATAGTTATAAGATTGTGCTGCGTATGTTGCTACGCCCCCAATTGCAATACTTGTGGTTAATGAGCATGTTCCAGAACAGACGCCCTCACACCAGCTTGCACTTCCTACAAAAGGTATTGTTTTTGTCTTAACAGTACAAGTCCCGTTAGTGCATGCGCAGGATGCGGTCGCTGAACCAGCTCCGCCAGCTATCATTGCTGTTTCTGGAATAACTAATGTTGTAGCTCTCCCGCAAATGTCTACCATTGCCATTAAGTAGCCAGCAGGTGCAATTAAATAATTATTTTCAATAGGGACTTCTGGTACTGTTGCTCCAGCATATACTTGGTCGAGAAATTGTTGTATTTTTGCTGCAACCTCTGGAACATTATTCATCTCTTTAAATGATGCTGGATAATTTTCAACTTCCAATATTATTCTAGGTTGGACGTTAAAATTTAAATATCCGCCACTAGAGAAGATTTCACCAGAAATCGTTGCAGATTGTTTCATATTACAGTCTGAACATCCACCAGCGCAACCGCTTGTCGAACCTAAAGGACCAGAAGCCGTAAATGGAAGACACGTTCCTGATGTTTTACAATCACATGAAACTGTTGCTTGTCCACCTGCAACCGTAAATGTTTCTGTACTGTTTTTAATCGTACCAACATAAATCCAACCTGTTGGCGGTGTAATTGATAATGTGGCGTCTTCATTTGTTTGAATTGTAGATCCCTGTGGAATCCAACCTTGAATGTTTTGCATATTTTTATTTGTTTAGATTATTCAAAATTACATATATGTGATGCAAGAAAATGTCACTTATCTAAAAATATGTAAGATTGTTTTATTTTTGAGTATTTGATTTTATGCCCTTGACATCTTAAAGTATCTATCATTCTCTTTATTGTCCTTTCGCAAACACAGAATTTGGATGCTAATTTCTTAGCGTTTCCAGTATTTTCATATTTACACATTTGTAAAATAGCGTCAAGTCTGTCTGTATATGTTAAATAATTTGTCATTCTGTGCTATACCCTATAACGGTTTGCGGCTACAAGAAGTTGGCGTCCGCCGCGGCGGATCGAAGCACTAAACTGTCTGCCACCACAAAACTTGATACGAAGCACAAAGCTTCATTTAACCACTGAACCGCCAATTTCTTGTAGGTGCTGTTGTGCGATGTTATTCTTTTCTTTATATTCTGGAATCCAAGCAGCCATATTTTCAATTATATCACTAAAAGTAAGTGAACTAATATCTTTTGGGTCATAACCTTCTACGTTTAATATGCTTTCATAATCAAATTCGAATTCGTTATATGCCAACCATATTTCTTTATGTCTTGGAATTGCAGGATTTGTTGGTTTAAACCAATCTCTAACAACCTTTATTATTTGTTCAGGGTCATTTTTATGAGCTTTTATATCATTTCCAGAAATATCTGAAATTACTTTTTGATAGCGGTGTTGTTCTTTTTCAAGAATTAGGAATTTTTTTTCGCCAAAATTTTCTTCATTTGACATTTTTAGTCCAAAATCTATTCCGCATTCAAAAGGCATATTGAATCTTGGATAGTCTTTAGTTTTTAATGGTTCCATTCTTGACAAGTCATGAATAGAATATTTGGATATTGCCATTAAATTTTTAATATTATTCAGTCTAATTTCTCCAGAATCTGAAGTTTCTGATATTTTAGGATTAAGTTCTACATATATTAATGTAAAAAGTAAAGGTTTTAATAGAGGGAAATAATAATTATCAAATGGACAATTTATAAATACATTTTCGGGACTAATCATTTTTTCTTTGTGTTAGAATGAATAGTCCCATCTTTTTTATGCACAACAACTCTTACCGCAGACTTTAAACTGTTTGCTGCTTTTACAGCACTTCCTTTAGTTGGTGTAACCACAGAAGCTCTTTTAGCGCCTTCTTTCTTTACTGCCCAGCCGTCTTTAGTTGGTACAACGTGAACTCTACCACTATTTGTAGAAGCGGCTTTACTGAACTTTTCAGTTAGATTAGTCTTTTTAATTATTTTAGCCATATTTTGTTAATTTACGGTTTTTTTTATAATATCGCACAACGTTTTGCAGCTACAAGAAGTTGGCGATTTTCACCACAAATGTTCATACGAAGCACAAATGTTTGTTGAACCACAAAACTGTCATACGAAGCACTAAACCGCCAATTTTTTGTAGGTGCTGTTAGCGGCTGGGCTACTGTTCAGGCGATGGTCTGAAGGTTGTTTCAAGCTCCAAAATAAATTCGTGTGTATTCCCCTACCGCCAAATCAATTTCGTATGATTCGTAGTCGTTCTTTGCTAATATACTTTCGGGTGTCAAAAACTCAACACTCTTAATTGACCTTAATCCCCAAGTTCCTCCTGCTCCATAACCTTGCGGAACAAGCACTACAAAATATTTATTGTCTGCTTTACTCAATGCTAAAATTGGACCAGCAAAGTAAAAAAATATTGCATAGTTATTATTCTCAATATGGGTTGTGTTTGCTTTGTATATTTCAATACTCCCGTAGCTTTCAATATCCCAAAGAATGCTTTCGTCATAGGTAAAAAAATTTACTCGTCCATTTTCGTTATTGTAAAAGTCGGGATTCTCAATATTCCATTTCTCAATGAAATTTTCTTTATCGTCAAGGTTATAATCTTTGGGTGTTCTATAAATGTATTTAGACTTTGATGCCTCTTGTTCTAAAATGAATTCATAAACTTTTGAGTTGGGAGTCTTGGCAAGAAGTTCAAAATTAAATTCTCCCTCAATTCCTCCCTTTCTATATATTCCTTGATATAAAAGTTTGCTGATTGTTTTTTTATCAAAGTCAAAGACTGCAAATTCAGCCACACCCATTCCTTGAAACATTGTCCCAATTTGCTGAATGAGCCGTTCAAAATAGAAATAGATTTTTTTGTCGTGAATAATTAATTCGCAATTGTCCGAAACTTCTGGGTAACATTCAAATTCATCAAGTTGTTCGTCATGGAAAATTTGCCACTTGTTAGCAAACATATTTAGCACACATAAATGCTGTGTCTTGCCAATAAACTGCGATTCTTTTTCATATACACCTATTATATATGATTTGTCTTCAAATTTGCATGACCTACATAAAATTGGTTTTCTTTTTACTGTGTCAGTGAAGAACGCAGTTGCATTTTCTTCGTCTTGAATCTTTTTGAGTAATCCTTTAAGTTCACTTCTTACCGAACGCCCAAGGGCTGTTGGAGAAATTCCGATTATCATTTCGCCTTCGTCACCAGAGTGGCGAAGAGGGAAGAAGTAAAAGAAGTCGTTTGAATAATTAGGTATTGGTTCTGAACCTAATATTTCTCTGAAGGTTTGAACATTTTCGGGAATTTTGTCTATGGCTGCTTGAAGAATTTCAGCACTAACAGTTTTGCTTTCTCCTAACTCGTAGTTTTTTACAAGGAAAGAAGCTGTTGAACCACTTAAAGCAGTTAATGGAATTTCACTTGAAGAAAGCTCTAATTGTGGTTCTTCCTTATTTAGAAGTGAATGTTTGGTGTCGTGAATGTTTTCTAATTTCTCTTTTACCTGAACAGAATTTTCAAATGGTTGCATCCAAATTCCATCTCCATGTTTTTGAACTTCATCTATTAAGTCAAAAGTTTTGATGTCGTCCGCAAAGAATGGTTCAAATGAGTTTCCTTTCTTTTGGTTGTGCCTACATGATTGTCTTTCATTAAAAATTTCCTGTCTTACAAAGGCAATAATCTTTCTTTTCGTTCTAACCGCTTCTTTGAATTCAGCCCACGTTATTGAAATGTTTTGGTCTTTGTAGTAAGGTGCTCCAAAACGTGAATCAATTACTAAAACAAATAAGTCGCATTGTCCTGCATTTTTAATACAAACATCATGTCTATGTGTCCCAGTAGGAAGCGGAAAATTTGCTCTGTCGCTTAACAAAAGAGAGTGTCCTTTGTCATGCAAGAATCTTTCAACCTCAGCTCTAAGGTCTTTCAAATCGTAGCAGGTTGATGAAATAAAAATTGTCATTGAGTTTGTCTTATTTTCTGTTTGTTTTATGCAGTCACTTTGATGTTAGCACTGTCCTCCTGCCATTACCGCCAACGTTTTGCAGCTACCCGAAGGGCGGGACTTTTACCACAAAACTTGATTTGAAAAACTAAACTTCCATTAACCAAAAAAATATCTTTGGAACGCGAAACCCCGCCTTTTGGGTAGGTGCTGTTAGCGGTTCGTTGTTTTATTTCGCTGCTTTTATCCATTCTTTTACAATTGTTGTCAGTTCAGCTTTTCCCTTTTCAATGTCTTGCAAATCTTTAAAAATTACTATTGCTCTATCATTTTCTTTCCAGAGTAACATTTTACTTTTATTTGCTATCAACTTGTCTTTGGGTTGAGTCTGCTTTTTAGCTCCTCTATGAAAAATTAGTTGGGCTTGTTTTATCGGTGGTTGTACTCGCATTGTAATTCTGTCTTCATTGTCAAAACAATAATTTGGCCCGTTCCATTTTATGTTTTCCGTCAAATTGGTGTCAGCTGATAGAATGCAAATCCGAAGCTGTTCAATTTCCTTTCTAAACGGGTGATTTATTTCGTCCAAAAATTGTGATACAGTTTTGTTTTTTGCCATTTTAGTATAATATCTGTTTATTTTTTAGTCACTTTATACACTTTTCCTTCTAGGTCGTAAGTCGTCCACTCGCCAATTGATTCTCCCTTTTCAAAATGTCCTGAACGTTTTATAGTCCCGTCAATTCTATACCACTCCCAATAGCCTTCTGGTTTTCCGTCAACTATTTTTCCTTCAGACCAAATAGTCTTTCCATTTGCGTGATACTTTATTGTAAAACCGTCAATTATTTCTTGAACTTTATCTTTCATTTTCTCGCTCTCTTTATTTGTGGTGTCGTCTTTTTACAATGACCGCTAACGGTTAGTATATGAAAAGTAGGCGATTATGATACACGAAACTTTGGGTTTACACATAATTTGATATGAACCAAAAGCTTTTAATTTAGTACTATCTCGCCTATTTTTTATATACATTGTTAGCGGTTCGGCTTTATTGTTGGTTCAATATCCAAATCATTTCTTCCAATAAAATACCTAAATCCAATTGTGTCATTTTTATTCATAAAAAGTTTTAAGGCGTACTTATTTTCGGTGTAATGTTCTAATTCTTCAATAACCCCAAACTGATATTTAATATCTTCTTGCTTCCCACGTTTCACAGTCTCGAAGTAAATTGTATCATTTGATATTCTATATGTTCCTTTAACTTCCGATACACCAAAGCAAACATTCCTTTCCTTAAAAGTAAAATTGTCTTTTAGTTTAAATGTTGTTGTGCAGTTTGCAGCACTTTCCCTTTGTGCCGTTAGTAGGTTTTTTCCTTCAAGTTTGTCAAAGTCAATAATTCCAAAAGGTTTGAAAAATGTGATTGTCAATACAAGCGTTAAAAGTCCTATTGTAATAAATCGAGATTTGTTTGATAATTTTTCTTTAACCGCTAAGTATGTTTGCATTATTAATGTAATTACAAGTCCGAAATATATTACCACTAAAAAAATAAACGCTGGAAATGCAAGAAGTCCAAGTTTCCCTTCCCAATAATAAGTAGTACTTATTGTCAGAAAAAAAATGATTGTTATAATTATTAGTCCTTTATTTTTCAATTTCGGTGTCTTGGGTGTTTTTTTGCTGACCGCTAACTTACTTATACGTCCTATTTTTTCAGACCTATACAACGAATTGTGTTGTATAGGCCTGGTTTTGGTCATACTTTTCAAATGTAAATAAAAGTGGGCAAACTTACAAATCATCAAAAGGACTGCGTGTGTTTTGAAGGTTTTTTGTGCTTACATCGTATATATTTCTGTTGTTCTGCTGTTATTGTACCCCGGTATTTTCTTGTATGTATCACAAATCTGTTCCCTTTGGCAATCTGCAATGTTGCACTTTGGCAAATATTTTTCAATTAGGGATAGAGGACAACCTCCTCTTTTTGTAACTTCGCACCTCTTATATGAGTAACCAACCAGAACATGTAGAATGCCTTATCATAGGCAGTGGACCCGCAGGTTATACTGCTGCAATTTATGCTGCCCGGGCAGACATGAAACCCGTTATGTATGAAGGTTTGCAGCCTGGCGGTCAACTTACCATTACTACCGATGTAGAAAACTATCCTGGCTATCCGGATGGGGTAGAAGGGCCTGAAATGATGGAATTGTTTAAAAAACAAGCCACACGCTTGGGCACAGACGTTCGTTTTGGTATGGTAACTGCTGTAGAATTTAAAAATGGCGGACCCCAAAAAGTAACGGTAGACGAAACATACGAAATCTTAGCAGAATCTGTGATTATTTGCACTGGTGCTTCGGCCAAATGGTTGGGTTTGGAAAGCGAACAACGCTTAAATGGAGGTGGAGTGAGTGCTTGTGCAGTTTGCGACGGCTTTTTCTACCGTGGCAAGGATGTGGCAATTGTTGGTGCTGGTGATACTGCCTGCGAAGAGGCTACTTATTTATCGAAAATCTGCACCAAAGTATATATGATTGTAAGACGTGGAGAGTTTCGCGCTTCCAAAGCCATGATGCACAGGGTAATGAATACCCCAAACATAGAGGTAATTTTTAATTCAGAAACCGATGAAATCCTTGGAACCAATGTGGTTGAGGGCGTGCGGATTAAAAACAACATTACTGGCGAAAAACGTGAAATTCCTATTTATGGATTTTTTGTAGCCATAGGCCACGAGCCCAATACGGGTATTTTTAAGGATTACTTGGACATGGACGAGCAAGGGTATATCATTACCCAGCCAGACAGTACTTATACAAACATGGAAGGTGTTTTTTGCGCAGGGGATGCCCAAGACAAAATATACCGTCAAGCAGTTACCGCAGCAGGGAGTGGGTGTATGGCAGCATTGGATGCCGAAAGATGGTTGGGCGCCAAGCAACATGCAGCCAGCATAACGCAATAATTTTGGGAGAGCTGCAACGCAAACCGCAACCGATACTTGTTTTTTCACCTGCCCTCGATTAAAAATATGACGGTCCTCAGAAATAAAATCTTTGTGATAATTTTTTCCCTGGCATTTGCATTTTAGATTTCAATGCCAGATTGTTTGTGTTTTTTTTTCAAAGTATGAAGACCCATAAGAATCCTGAATAAAATTAAACATATTTTGCCATTGCTGTTTTGCATGCCGCTTTTGTTTTCTTGTGTAAGCATTTCTAAAAAAAAAATAGAAAAAATCACCTGGATCCCGATGTGATTGCAATTTGACGGAGGTAGAAATGTCAACTATGTATACAGTGTGTTGCATAGGGGATAGCATTGTGCTTTGTAAAACAGGCAAAACGAAAGGGATGATTTGGACTGCTTTTTTGCAGAAAAACAAATTGCACGCTGGTTCACTCAATATTTACAATTGCAAAACCAACAAAGAAATAATAACGGAACATGGTCCGGGCTCTGTTTCCTATAGAAACAAATCTTTCGTTGTTTATTCTGATTGGAATTTTCCGTTTTTTGAACCCTTCTGAAAAAATTGGAAATCCGTTGTATTGGATGTCTATAAAGAGGTGTTTTATTCAGAAAAAGGCCAAATAAAAAAAACTGCACCAGAAATGATTTTAACG
>Ga0105048_10014482_pt1 | contig 12285 bp, 7 predicted proteins | sample MAT05_FD_78382 | JGI IMG/M metagenome (GOLD analysis project Ga0105048, IMG submission 78382) | Freshwater microbial communities from Lake Fryxell liftoff mats and glacier meltwater in Antarctica - MAT-05 | ecosystem: Environmental > Aquatic > Freshwater > Ice > Liftoff microbial mat | place... | reverse complement strand
GCCGAGCAGCTGCGCGAAAGCGTCACCCACCACCGCCGCGAGCACCACCGGGAGCACCGCAGCCGGCTCTGGTCTGCGCCCGCGCGAGACCAGCTCGAACGCGAAGACCATACCGGCGAAGGGCGTGCCGAACACCGAAGCGAAGCCGCCCGCGACGCCGGCCATCAGCGCCTGCCGACGCAAGGCGGGCCCCAGCCGCAAGCCCGACGCGGCGCGCTCAGCCAGGCTCCCGCCCATCTGCACCGCCGTGCCTTCGCGACCCGCACTGCCGCCGAAGAGGTGCGTCAGCACCGTGCCTGCCAGAATCATCGGCGCCATGCGGGTCGGCAGCACAGCGCCACCTTCGCGAATGGTCTCGACGATCAGCTCGACGCCCTGACGTGGTGAAGACGTCGTCGAGCGCTCATACACCCAGCCCAGCAGGAGGCCGACCAGCGGCAAGGCGAAGACGATCGCCTCGTTCGCTTCGCGCGTGCGAGTCGCAAGCTCGAGCAGCCCTAGAAAGACCGCCGAGGCGGCCCCGCACAGGAGCCCGACCAGAGCCCCCACACCGAGCGAGCCGCCGAGGCGAGTCATCACCTGCTAGTTGGTCGGGACCGGGAAGCCCTTGGCTTTGAGCAGAAAGTTGGGGTTCGGGTCGCGACCGCGGAAATTGCGAAACGCCTGCGACGGGTCGACCGAATTGCCCACGCTCAAGATGGTGTCCTTGAAGCGCTTGGTGGTGGCCTTGTCGTAGGCGCCGGCCTCGTCGAACGCGCCCCACGCGTCGTGCACCAACACCTCGGCCCAGACGTAGCTGTAGTAGCCGGCGGCGTAGCCCTCACCCGAGAACACGTGACCGAACCCGGGTATGCGGTGGCGCATCACCATCTGCGGCGGCATGCCCATCTCGGCGAGCGTCTTCTTCTCGAACTCACGCATGTCAAGCTGCGTCTCGCCCGCCAGGTGAAGCTTCATGTCGATGATCGCGCTCGCCTGCGCTTCGGCGGTAGCGAACCCCTCGTTGAAGGTGCGGGTCTTGGCGATTCGCTCAAGCAACACCGCCGGAATCTTCTCGCCCTTGTCGTTGACCAAGAACTTGAGCACCTCGGGGGTGGTCAAGAAGCTCTCGTTGATCTGCGAGGGGAATTCGACGAAGTCGCGCGCGGTCGAGGTGCCCGAGAGCGAGGGGTAGGTCACGTTCGAGCTGAGCCCGTGCAGCGCGTGCCCGAACTCGTGGAACATGGTCTGCGCGTCGTCCCACCCGATGGTGACCGCCTCGCCCGGCTTGCCTTTGATGAAGTTCGAGTTGTTTGACACGATGGTGGTCGACAGCTGATCTTTCTGCTGATCGCGGTACGCGCCCATCCACGCGCCGGAGTTCTTGCCCACGCGCGCATAGGGGTCGAAGTACCAGTACCCGACGTGCTCGCCCTTGCTGCCTTTGACCTCGTAGGTCGACTGATCAGGGCTGAACACCGGCAGGCCTTTGACCGGGGTGAAGCTGAAGCCGTAGGCCGCGTTCGCCGCCCAGAACATCGCTTCTCGCACGTGGTCGAGCTGCAAGTAGGGCTTCACCTCGTTCAGGTCGAGGTCGTACTTCTGCTTGCGGAGCTTCTCGATGTAGTACCGGTAGTCCCACGGCTCGATCTTGAGCTTGGCGCCTTCTTTGTCGGCGATGGCCTGCGCCTCGGCGACGTCTTTCTTGAACTGATCGACCGCCGGCTTCCACACGGAGAGCATCAAGCTCATCGCCGCGTTGGGGTCTTTGGCCATGGTGTTCGCCATGCGCCAGTGCGCGAAGGTCGGGTAGCCGAGCAGCTTGGCCTTCTTCGCCCGCAGTACCAGCACCTCGCTGGCCACCTTGTTGTTGTCGTGCTCATCGCCGTTGTCGCCACGGCTGATCCACACCTTGAAGCCCTTTTCACGCAGCGCGCGGTTGTTGGCGTAGGTGAGAAACGGCTCCATCGACGAGCGGGTATTCGAGAACACCCACTTGCCCTTGAGCCCGCGGCGCTCGGCCTCTTCGGCCGCACCAGAGATCGCTGACTCGGGCAACCCGGCCAGGTCGGCCTTGTTCTCGATGGTCAGCGCGGCCTTCGCTTCGTCAGCCAACATGTTCTGGCCAAACTTGGTGTACAGCTCGGCGAGGCGTTTGTTGTACGTCGAGAGCTCCTTCTTCTGATCAGCGTTCAGGTTCGCGCCTTCGAGCTCGAAGGTGGTGAAGGCGTGCCAGGTCAGACGCTGCTGCTCGGGGGTGAGCTTGGCTTTCGCGGGCGACTCGTAGACGGCCTTGATGCGGGCGAAGAGCTTTTCGTTTTGGTACAGCTTGTCGGAGTACTCGGCGAGCTTGGGCGACATCTCTGATTCGATCTTCTGAAACTCAGGCGTCGAGAGGCTGCTCGAATAGGTCGAGTAGATGCCCACCGCGCGGTTGAAGGGCTTGCCCGCACGCTCCATGGCGACGATGGTGTTCTCGAAGGTCGGCTTGGCGGGCTTGTTGGCGATCTGCTCGTACTCTTTGAGCGCGTCGGCCATGCCCGTTTCGAGAGCCGGGGTGAAATCAGCGGTGGTGATCTTGTCGAACGGAGGCACGCCGCCGTGGGGCCCTTGCCAGGGCGCGAGCAAGACGTTCACCGGCGCTTTGGCAGTCATCGGCGTTTGGGCTTTCTCCGCGGCGAGCGCAGCGGGCATCGAGAGCAGAACGAGAGAAGCGAGGAGTCTTCGCATGGGCAGGTCGTTTCGAGAGAGTGAAGGCGGCGGACCGTAGTCAAGGTCTTGGCCAGATGCGATTGATTCGGTCGAGAAACCAGGGTACCGCGCGTCATGGTGGAGCCCCGGGTGTCATGGCCACTTCGAGCCCTGTGGGCCCTGGTGGCGCTGGGCACGCTCGCCTTCGCGGTCGCCCTGCTCGCCTCGGTGCATCGCCAGCGCGGAGTCGACGTGAAGTTGCGTCGCATCGACGTCTTGGCGCACCAGGTGCGCTGGTCAGCCAGTCACGGCGAACCTGAAGAAGCCCTGGCCTCCCTGCGAGAATTGGCAGCCCTCGACCCGCGGCGACCTCGGCTGGCCTACGACCTGGGGCTCATTCTGCTCAAGCTGCACCAGGTGCCCGAAGCGGTCGCCTCCCTGGCGCAGGCGGTCGCGCAGGCCCCGGGAGACGGCGCCGCCTGGAGAGCCCTCAGCCACGCCCAACGCCAAGCCGGAGACCTGCCAGGCGCAGAGTTTTCCCTTGGCCGCGCCACGTTGCTCGACCCGTCGTCAGACCACACTGACGCAGGCCCCTAGCCGGGAGCGATCTTCACGTCGAAAGAAACAGCTCAAACCGGGGACTATCGCCGCCGCGCACCCGGTTGCGCACTTCAGTGGCCTCCCATGCCGAAAGAAAGCACCGCCCGCTCTCCCGCTCTCGCTGACCGTTCGCGCTTCGTGCAGGTTCGCGGCGCGCGGCAGCACAACCTGAAGAACGTCGACGTCGACATTCCGCGTGAGGCGCTGGTGGTGTTCACCGGCGTCTCGGGCTCGGGCAAGTCATCGCTGGCCTTCGGCACCATCTTCGCGGAAGCCCAGCGCCGCTACCTCGAGTCGGTCGCTCCCTACGCGCGCCGGTTGATCGATCAAGTGGGAGCGCCCGACATCGACTCCATCGACGGGCTGCCGCCGGCGGTCGCGTTGCAGCAGCAGCGCGGAGCTCCCAGCGCGCGCTCGTCGGTGGGCAGCGTCACCACCCTCTCAAGCTCATTGCGAATGCTCTACTCGCGCGCCGGAAGCTACCCCGCCAAGCAAGCGATGCTCTACGCCGAAGACTTCTCGCCCAACACGGTGCAAGGCGCCTGCCCGACCTGTCACGGCCTGGGTCACGTCTACGAGGTCACTGAGCGCACCATGGTGCCCGACGATTCGCTGACCATTCGCGAGCGGGCGATCGCAGCGTGGCCACCTGCGTGGCACGGGCAGAACCTGCGCGACATTCTGGTGACGATGGGCTTCGACGTCGACACGCCCTGGCGCGACCTGCCGAAGAAAGACCGGGAGTGGATTCTCTTCACCGAGGAGCAGCCGAGCGTGCCGGTGTATGCCGGGTTCACGCCGGCGCAGACCCGACAGGCGTTGAAGCAGAAGCTCGAGCCGAGCTACCAGGGCACGTTCACCGGCGCGAAGAGGTACGTGCTCCAGACCTTCGCCAACTCGCCTAGCGCGCTGATGAAGCGGCGGGTCTCGAGGTTCATGCTCGGCAGTCTGTGCCCGACCTGCGAGCGCGGTGCCGCGTCCTCACGCTCCACTGGGCGCTAGGCGAGATCGAACAGCAGCACTTCACCGCCGCTCGTGCCTTCGAGCTTTACCGCGGCCTCGTTCGAGAAGCTCGCGCCATCACCGCTGCGCAGCACCTCGCCGTTGACCTTCACCTCGCCCTTCGCCACGTGCACCCACGCGTAGCGCCCGTTCGCCAGAGAGTGCGTCACGACCTGCTTCGGGTCGTCGAGCACCGAGGCGAAGACCTTGGCGTCGGCGTTCACCTTCACCGAGCCCGCATCGCCCTCGCGCGAGACAATCAGCCGCAGCTGGCCCCGCTTCTCGTCGACGCTGAAGGCCTTCTCTTCGTAGCCGGGCTTCACGCCTTCGACCTCGGGCATCAGCCAGATCTGCAGAAAGTGAACAGGGTTCACCGTCGAGCCGTTTTTCTCCGAGTGCCGCACGCCCGTACCGGCGCTCATTCGCTGCACATCGCCGGGCCGAATCACCGAGCCGGTGCCCATCGAGTCTTTGTGCTCAAGCTCGCCTTCGAGCACGTACGAGAGAATCTCCATGTCGCGGTGAGCGTGGGTGCCGAAGCCCATGCCCGGCGTCACCCGGTCTTCATTGATCACCCGCAGGGCCCGAAAACCCATGTTCGCTTCATCGTGATACTCGGCGAAAGAGAAGGTGTATTTGGTGTTCAGCCAACCGTGATTCGCCCCGCCTCGCTCTGCTGCTCTTCGAATTGTCATCATGGTGTGCTCCTTGTTGACGGACACCATCAGCACGCGAAGTGCCACTGCCAAGCGCTCAATTATACTCGACAAAATCGACCAATAGAATCATTTCGATATGACTGTGTTTCGTTTTGAGAGTCTAGCCCGACCGATTACAGACCGGGGTGTGGAAACTTACGACCAGACCTGGCCGAACTAGGCTCTGAAACGTGCCGTTCGTACCCCTGCGCTCCCAATGAAAATGCCGTGGCTGCTCTCCATGCTCCTGGTGGCGGGCACGGTCATGGCCGAGCCCGAGAACAGCACGTGGAAAAAGTCGTTTTTGCTCAGCCGTGCTGGCGATGCCTGGGCGAAATCGCACTTCCCCGAGTCCGAGAAGCTCTTCGGCACGGTGCTCACGCTCGACGCGAATGACGAGGTGGCGCTGCTGCACTTGAGCGTGCTCGCCAAGAAGCGTGGCCAGGCGGACAAGGCCATCGCCTTTCTCACCCGCGGAGCGACCGCTCACCCCGAGAGCTTCCCGCTGCAGTTCGAGCTTGGCGCCGCGCTGCTCGGAGCCAACCGGGCCAAGGAGGCCGTGCCGCCCCTTCAGGCCGCGGTGACCGCCAACCCGAAGAGCCTCGATGCGCGGGTGAACCTGGGTGACGCGCTGTCGCTGGCCGGGCAGCGCGAGGCGGCCTACCCGCTCTACGAATCGGCGGTGCAGCTCGACCCGAACTCCGGTTGGGCGCAGCGGCAGCTGGGCTCCTGCGCCTTCGAGCTCAACCGACCCGCTCAAGCGGCAGCGCACCTAAGCCTGGCGAAGAAGACCTTCCCGAACGATTGGAACATCGAGCTGATCATCGGGCACGCCCACGCTCAGCTCGGCAATGACTCCGCCGCGCTCGAGGCGTATCAACGGGTCATCACCCTCGCGCCGCACAACGACGCGGGGCCGCTCTTCGCAGGCACCATTCTCGAGAAGCTGGCCCGCATCGACGAGGCGAAGAAGCGCTACGAGCAGGCCGTCGCGCTCAAGCCGACCTCGGCCTCGGCGCGCATTCACCTCGGCATTCTGCTGCGAGCGCAGCGCCAGACGCAGACGGCACGGGTGCAGTTCGAAGCGGCGGTCAAGGCCGAGCCGCAGAACGTGTGGGGCCTGGTGCAGCTCGGGTTTCTGGAGCTCGAGTCGAATCGGCCGGCGCGCGCGCAAGCGCTGTTGGTGCGCGCGGTGGCGTTGGCTCCCAGTGACCCCGACCTGGGCGTGGGCCTCGGCGACGCGTACCAGGCGCTGGAGAAACCGAAAGACGCGGGCCGGGCCTACGAAGCGGTGTTGCAGAAACACCCGACCCACCTGGGCGCGCTGATCAAGTCGGGCGACGTGCTGCGAAGCAAGGGCGACCTCGAGGGAGCGATGAAGCGCTACGCCGATGGCGCGAGGCTGCACCCCAAGAGCGCCTGGGCGCTGATCTCTTTGGGTGATGCCCTGCGCGGCCTGGGCCGGCTCGATGAGGCCAAGCGCCGCTACCAGGCTGCGCTGGCCGCCGAGCCGACCTCGACCTGGGCTCAGCGACAGTTCGGGTTCGCGCTCTTCGAATCGGGCGACGAGGCCGGCGCCCTCGAGCGGCTCTCACCGCTCGGTGGAGCAGACAGCAAAGAACCCGACCTGCTGCTGGTGCTCGGGCATCTGGCGCTGCGCCGCAAAGCGCTCGACGAGGCGCTCGGGCTGTACGAGCGCGCGCGCGCCCTGCGCCCACAGCACGCGCCCACGTTCTTGTACCTCGCCGATCTGCACAACCGCCGCGAGGAGCTCGCCGAGGCCGACCGCTCTCTGGCGCAAGCGCTCTCGCTGGATCCTGACTTTGTCGATGCGCTGATTCTCCAGGGCGACGTGCTGCGTCTCCGGGCCGCGCACGCGGCGGGGGCTGAAGCCGCCGACTCGAAGGGGGCGTTGGTTCAAGCCAGAGTCGTCTACGAGCGCGCGCTGGTGGTCGACCCCAAGAACAGGTGGGCCAAGCATCAGCTGGGCGAGCTGTCTGCCGAGCTGGGTGACAACGAGACCGCCGAACGGCTGCTGACCGAAGTTCGCGCGTCGTACCCCGCCGATGGCGAGTTGGTCATGCTGCTCGGTCACCTCGCCGCCAAACGCAACGCCTCGGCCGACGCGTTTCGCGCGTACCTCGACGCCAGCATGTTGATGCCCAAAGACCTGAGGCCGTGGGTCTTCGCTGGCCGCGCCGCGCTCGAGCTCAAGCGCTTCGCCGAAGCCGACACGTACTTCGTCGAGGCGCTGAAGCTCGAGCCCGAGTCTGCCTGGGCCAACCTCGAGCGCGGGTACGGCCAGCGCCTGCGCCGCGACTGGCCGGGGGCACTGACCAGCGCACAAAAGGCCTCCCTCGGCGACCCCAACAACCCCGAGGCATGGTTGTTTCTCGGTCGGTTGCGCCAGGAGCTCAAGGAGCACGAGGCGGCCCTGGCCGCTTACGAGAAGGCCAGCGCGCTCGCGCCGATGAGCGCCCTGACCGATCGCGCGCTGGCCAGCGCCCTGACCAACCGCGGCAAGCCCGCCGACCTGCTGCGCGCGGAGCTGCTCCTCAAGCGGCCCCTCGACGAGCTGGGTGACATCGGCTTCACCCACGCCATCGCCGGGTACACCCTGGTGAAGCTGGCCAAGACCGTCGAGACCAGCCTCCCGCCGCCTGCCACACCCGAGACCCGGGAGAACCGGAAGAAGCGCTGGAACGAGCTGGGCATCTTCGAGCTCAAGCGCGGCATGGAGCTGGCCCCCGAAGACCGCAACATGCGCCTGGCCGCCTCGGTCGCCTTCGCCGAGCTGGGCAAAGACCCGTTGGCTCAGGAGACCGTCGCGCCGCTGCTCGAAGGCGGTAGCAAGACCTGCCCCACCGACGAGTGGGACTGGAGGTGGGACGGCCAGGCGTATCAAACCGAGCTGGGGCCGGCCGCGACGCCAGAAGAGGTGTCGGCCCGTGAAGACGAGAAGATTCGCGCCGAAGCGCACCTCCTGATGGGCGACATCTACGCACGCGAAGACAGGCTCGGCGCCGTCGAGAGCGACAACCCGGGCCTGCGCTCACGCCTGCAGTACTTCTGCGCGCTCCAGTATTTGCCCTCCAGCGCCGAGACCCACCTGCGCCTGGCAGCGTCGTACGAGTCGGTGGCCTTGCTGCGGCTGGCTGAGATTCACTTCATGGCTGCCGCTCAGCTCGACCCCGCGGTGGCGGCGGCCCAACAGCTCGAACGGCTGAGAAAAGAAGGCGGTTACCCGCTCGGCCCGTTTCGCGTCTCGGGCGCCGTCTCGCTCATCTCCGAAATGATCCCCGGCGAGGTGCAGTCACGGCAGGCGCAATCGCTCGGCCTCACCGCTCCCACCGCGCAGCAGCAACTGCTCACCACGCCTCGCAATCTCGCGCTCGGTACCGAAGCGACCTGGCAGCGGGCCGCGTGGCTGAGCAAACTGCGCGTGGGGTTGGGGTATCAGTTCGCCTGGGGCTTCAACTCGTTTCTGAATGATCAGCTGGCCTTCGAAGATCGCCAGACGCATCGCGCCGAGCTCTTCGCCGCAGGTCGCTACGGCGAGTTCGATGACCGGCGGTATGAGCTGAGTTGGCGAGGCGGCTATCGCTTCAGCTTCGCCAACGCTGCCACCCGCTCCGAGGTGCGAAACCAGATCTACGCCCAGGCCAGGCTCCTGCGAGTCGACCTCGGCACCGTCGACGCCGACGTGGGCTACGAGCTGGGCTCGTACATGCCCTCGAGGGCCTCACCGCTGGCCGACACCGTCGGGCACTCGGGCGTGTTCGGCGTTCGCGTCAGCCCGCTCTTGCGCCGCTATCACGTGGAGCTCGGCCTCGGGTATCGCGTGCAGATCATCGGGCTGATGCCGTCGAATCGCTTCATTTGGCTCCACGAGATCAGCGCCGACGCTCGCAAGACCTGGGTGCATTGGTTCATCGGAGGCGATGTGCGCGGCGGGCTCTCGAGCGACACGCAGCCGCTGGTGCCTTCGAGCGCCGTCTCGGCCGGCTCGCTGATGGTGCGAGGCAACCTGGGCTACGGGTGGACCGGGTACACCCGGGTGCTGGGCCGCTCAGGCGTCTCGCTAGTGCCCGCACAACCTGTGTGGAACAGCGTGCTGATTGGCGTAGAGGGCGATCACCGCTTCGTCTTCAGGGGCGTGGGCGGCGCTGATCAGGGCCTGACCGTCGGGGTCTCGTACGACGTGCGAATCACCTACGCGCTCAACCGCGCGGAGCATCTGGTCAGCGCCGTGATCACGCTGGGTCGATGAGCGCTTCGGAGCGACCGCTCGACGCGCGCAGCTCGAGCAGCCCCAGCAACAAGGCCAACCCCAACACGGTCAACGGCACCAGACCCCAGAACAGCCCCCATCGGTTTTGCGGCCGTGGAGCGCTCGGCGGAATTGGCGTCACGTCGGCCTTCTCGAACAGTGTCACGCCGTTCGGCCACACGTCTTCGAGCGAGTACCCCGCCTCGAGCAGCGCGTCGTAGTAGCCGGGGTCGTAGACGTAGACCCACCGCAGGCTCAGCTCATCTGCGCGAGAGAGCACCGAGTTGAGCACTCGCGGGCCCTCGGGGTAGTACTTCGAGGCGTCGAGCGTGGCGACGCCGCTGGTGCGCAACACCGGGTCGTTGCGCGCCGTGTGGTAGTCGCCGTCGACGTTGGGCGAGTTGCCGTAGATGCTGAGTCGGCAGAACTGGTCGCCGAAGCCGAGCGTGAGGTGCCGGTACTGAGCCGCGTCGGGCCCGTTGAGCGGCTTGAGCATCGGCCCGATGTCTTGCACAAACTCGGGCTGCAAGAGATCAGAGCCCTTGTGACTGACTGAGAGCAGCGCCAGCGGCAGCAGCATCGCCACCAGCGGCACGGCGATCGCCCGACGCACGCCGCTGACCGCCTGCGCCACCAGCACGCAAAACCAGATCGCCGCCCAATTTTGAAACTTGTCGTAGGTCAGCCACCGATACTGAGAACCGAAGAGCGCCTTGGGCAAATCCGTAGTCGTGCCCATCGAGAGCAGCGCGAAGAAGGTCACTCCCGCGGCCAGCATGAACAGAGGTCGTCGCCGCAGCGCCGCGTAGATCATGCCGATGATCCCGACCACCGTGAACACCAGCTGCTCGACCACATCGAGACCGAAGGGGCGCTCCCAGAGCGGGTCGCGAGAGACATGCGGTATCTCGGTCTGCGGCTCCTGACGGGCGAACTGCCAGAACGGCAAAATCGTCACCACGATCGCCACTGCGGCCACGCCGGCGGCCAGCACCGAGCGCAGCAGCGTGGTTCGAAAGGGCACCTTCTCGGTCGAGAAGAAGACGTGACCCACGCCAACCATGGTGCAGCCCAGCGCCGCGAAGATGGTGGTCACGTGGTGGGCGGCGGCGGTCGCACCGACCAACAGCCCGAAGAGCATCAGCCGCCGCACGCCTCCCGAGACCAGGTACTTCTTGAGCATCGCCATCGCGAAGAGCGCCAGCGGGGTGGCGACCATCATCGGCAACTGACCGTAGACGTAGGCGAAGCGGTGCGAGGTGGGCCAGGCCGCCAGCAGCACGAAGACCCACGGCACCGCAGCAGGAGCGCCGATGGCCCGGGCGAACGCGGCCGCGGCGAAGGGCAGCGCCGTCATCGCCAGCGCCATGGTCAGAATGAAAGCGGGCTCGTAGCCGAGGAAGGTGGAGAACACCGCCACCAGCTGGTGCGCCAACGGCGGGTAGGTGATGACCGAGAACCCGCCGTACCACCGGGGCTCCCAGAGGTCGAACCACCCGCGCACGTAGTGGTCGGCCAGAAACATGTGCACGTACGAATCGAACGCGCGCTGCTGATACCCGCTGAAGAGGCTCAACAGAATGGGAGTGGCGACCAGGCCCACGAGAAACCACTGCGGCAGTTTCGCCGGCAGCTTCTCAGTGACAGGTAACATGAACGGTCATTCCCAACGGCACCTTGGCCAAGAGCCGTGACTCCCAGTACAGCACTCGCGACAAGGCACTTCGCGCAATCTTCAGCGGTGAGAGCCCGCTCGATTCGACGTGCTGCTGTCGAGCCTTGTGGGTGTCGAAGCCCAGGCCCATCGAGCCGAAGACCGCGAGATCGTAGAGCTGGCCCAGCCCGTGGTAGCTGTAGAGCATCTGGTCGACGGTGAAGCCGGCCTCGATCAACGTTCTCTTCAGCTGCCAGGGTGAGAGCTTCTGCACGTGCCCGGCGAACTTTCGCTTCAGCTCCGAGAGCGTCTTGAAGCGCCCATGCAACGTCGCCGGGTGCCCTTCACACGGGAAGACGAGATGAAAGACGCCGCCGGGCGCCATGATTCGGCGAACCTCGGCCAGGCCCGGGCCGGTGTGATCAAGGTGCTCGAGCACGTCGATCATCAAGACTCCGGCGAACGAGTCATCGGCGTACGGCAGCGCCTCGGCCGAGGCCTCGTCGAAGTGAACGCCGGTGCGGCTTTGCGCGGCCTCGAGCGCGGTCTTGCTCAAATCGCAACCGAAGGCATCGAGGTCGGGGCGCGCCGCTTTGACCGAGGCGATGAAGCGACCTGAGCCACACCCGATTTCAATCACCTTGCCCCGAACGTTCGCCAGCGCATCGAGCGCGTAGCGAAGGTGCAAGCTGTGGTCGAGAAAGTCGGGAGCCGTGGGAGAGACGACGTCGCCGCCTCCCCAGGTCACTTTTTCGTAGTCGAAGGACACCGCGCGGAGTCAACCACAGCTGGAAACGAAGTCATCAATGTGACTTCGGTGCCGCCACCCGAAAGCCCGGCACCTTGAGGCACTGGCAGAACGAGGCCGCCTGCCGCTTGAAGCGCTTGTCGAAAGTGAGCAACCCGAAGTCGTTCTCCACCGTCTCTGACCACCGTTGCGGCAGGTGGGTGATCGAGCCGACGGGGTGGTCGAACAGCTCCCAAAGACCCACCCCGCTCAATGAAGCCGCAGCAGCCCGCTGGCAGATGGCGTCGAGCTTCGCCGAGGCCTCGTCGTCTGATTCGTAGAGGCTGGTCACTCCGAACTCCTGGAGCACCAGCGGCTTCTGCAACCCGCTGCGGGCGCGCTCGAGCATCGGAGAGAGCTCACTGAGCTCACCGTAGAAATGAAACGAGACGACGTCGACGAAAGGCAGCGTCTCTTCGTCGGCGAACTGCGGCTTGTTCAAGAAATGCCCGGCGAGCCCAACCGTCACCAGATGGCTCGGGTCGGTGGCCTTCACCGCGCTGTTCATGAGAGTCGCCCACTTCGAAACGTCGCCGGGGGTGACTCCGCCGTCGAAGAGCGCCCACATGTGATCAGGCTCGTTCATCAAATCCCACATCGCGAT
>Ga0105048_10014481_pt1 | contig 12285 bp, 8 predicted proteins | sample MAT05_FD_78382 | JGI IMG/M metagenome (GOLD analysis project Ga0105048, IMG submission 78382) | Freshwater microbial communities from Lake Fryxell liftoff mats and glacier meltwater in Antarctica - MAT-05 | ecosystem: Environmental > Aquatic > Freshwater > Ice > Liftoff microbial mat | place... | reverse complement strand
TCGCCGAGCATGAGGCAGCGGCGCTCTACGAGCTGCTCGCCGCGAGCCAATACGTGGAGCCCGAGTGAGCACGCCGCCGAGCAGCGCAATGGCGCAGCCGATCAGCGCGCCGGACGAGCGCGAGTCATCACAGCGCACCAGCGACGACGGCTGGCGTGGTCGCGTCATCGACGACCGCTATCGCGTGATCGAGAAGCTCGGCGAAGGCGGCATGGGTGCCGTGTTCGTCGCCGAGCACCTAAAGCTGCGCAAGCAGGTCGCGCTGAAGATCATTCACCCGGAGTTCGCCGGCGATGGCGAGATCGCCGAGCGCTTTGCCCGCGAGGCGATGGCGACGGCGCAGGTCGAACATCCGCACGTCGCGAGCGCGCTCGACTACGGGATGTTGCCGGAGGGCGGCGCGTATCTCGTGATGCAGCTGGTCCGCGGACCGAGCCTGCGCGGAATGCTCGACAAGCATCAGCGCGCCGGCTGGGCGCGCGCTGCGCACGTGATGGCGCAGGTCGCCGATGCGCTCTCTGCGGCGCACGCGGTCGGCATCGTGCATCGCGATCTGAAGCCGGAGAACATTCACCTCGAGCCGCGCGACGACGGTACCGAGCTGGTCAAGGTGCTCGACTTCGGTATCGCGCGTGTCCCCGAAGCCGAGAAGCCGAGCGGCGGCGCGACCGTGGTGCCGCGCCAAGCGCTGACGCGCGTCGGCACGATCATCGGCACACCGGGCTACATGGCGCCGGAGCAGGCGATGGGCGAGGTCGTCGACGCGCGCGCTGATCTCTACGCGCTCGGCGTGATGTTGTGGGAGATGATCGCCGGCCGCCATCTCTGGGCCGACTCGACCGAGCTCTCGACGCTGTTCACGCGTCAGCTGACCGAGACCCCGCCGACGCTGCGCGAGGCGAGCGGTGACGTGACGGTGCCGCTCGAGCTCGAGCAGCTGGTCGCGCAGCTGCTCGCGCGCAACCGTGATGCGCGGCCGGAGCGCGCGGCGCAGGTGCGCGATATCCTGCGTACCCTGTCGTTTCAGGTGTCGATCTCCGCGGCCGCGCCGAGCAGCGGTGGCTCGACGGCGCGGCTGCCCGTCGTCGGCGGCGATTTCGCGCCAGAGCGCAACAGCCTCACGACCGGCGTCGGCGCGCTGCCGACGCTGCAGGCTTCAACGGGCACGGCGCCCGCAGTGCGCGGGCCAGATCCGCTCGCGCGCGCGCTCGAGGTGCTGCGCCCAGTGCCACGGCCGCTGCTCGCGCTCGGCTGTGCGCTGCCGCTGTTCGCTGCGTTCGCGCTGGTGCTCGCAGTGGCGTTCTCTGGGAGCGATGAGCCGACGGCCGACGCGACGACGACTCCGCCGCCAGCGGCCGCGGCGCCGTCGTCGTTCTTGCCGTCGTTCTTGCCGAGCGTGCTGCCGTCGCGTCCCGAGATCCCCGCAGCGCTCGAGGACGATGTGCAAGTCCTGCTGCACGGCGAGCAGCGTCAGCGCCGCCTCGCCGCTGCGCGCGTGATCCTCGCGTACGAACACGTCGCCGATCTGCCGCCGCATCTGCGCCTCGTCGCAGAGCTCGAGAAGGCGCGCGGCTGTCGAGAAAAGCGCCCAGTGATCGTCCGCATCGGTGAGCTCGGCGATGTGCGTGCGCTCGCGTCGGTCGAGCGCGTGGCGGCCGTGCGCAGCTCCGGCGGCGTGTTCGGCATCGGCGCGAGCGATCCCTACGACTGCATGCGCGACGATCTACGCGTCACGCTCGGCGTGCTGCGCGAAGCCGCAGGCGTGCCGAACGTCGACACGAACAGCCGCTGAACCGCAGCCGTTGAGCCAATCGGCTCTCGAAGAGCCGGCTCTTCACTCGCCGGCGCCGCGCAGCGTCTTGGCGAGCAGCACGAACGGCGAAGGCTCTGTCACGCGCACGTTCGTCTCGGCGGTGACCAGCAGATCGAACGGGCCGCTCACGACGCTGCCCTCGAACTTCGCTGCGCGCGTCGTGGCGTCGTATTGCAGCGTGCCGAGGTTCTCTGCGCTCGTCCCGCGCCGCGCCCACACGACGAACACGCGCGCCGCCGGGCTCAGGCGCTCCGCGGGCGTCACGTGGGTGAGCTCGATCTTCACCTGCGCGTTGCCGAACTCTGGCCGCGGCGAGAGGTCGACGGTGCCGTCGGTCGCTGGGCTCGCGGGCGTGCCGCTCACCTTGATCGACTCGTTCGACGGACCGCAGGCCGCGAGGCCGAGCGCGAGAGCGAGCACGAAACCGATAGCAGGGACACGCGTCATGGAGCGGATGCTAGCAGCCCGTCCAACAATCGCTCGCTCGGCCTCGAGGCCGCTCGCACCGCGTCTGGCGTTCGACGCGGTGCCACCCGACGCATCACCGCTTGCCGGCGCGAGGTCGGATGTTCATGATCGCGGCATGTTCAAACGCCTCGGCTTCGGGCTGCTCAAGGGGCTCGTGATCGGCGGCGTGATCGGCGCCGGGCTGCACTTCGGCCTCGGCTGGGCGACGGTGACGCCGCTGCTCGGCTACTTGATCGCGATGGCCGCGACCGCGAGCGCGAGCGTGCTCGCCGGCAAGCCCCCATGGCGCGCGGGCGCATGGATCGAGGCGCTGCTCAAGGGGCTCGCCGGTGTCGGCGTCGGCGCGCTGCTCTACTTCCTCGGCACGCGCTTCGGCAGCTTCGCGCTCCCGTTCGCGCTGCCCGGCACTGCGGTAGGCGCCGCCTGGCCCACGCTGCCAATCCTGTTCGCGCCCGTGTTCGCAGCGCTGGTCGGCTCGCTGGTCGAGCTCGACAACACCGGCGGCGACGCCGGCAAGAGCGCGCGCGGCGGCAGCGCGCCAAAGCTGCGCGTCGGCAGCGACGAGCTGCAAGACGCCGAGATCGACGAAGTGCCGCGCTCGCGCTCGCGCAAAGTGTAACGAGCGCACGGCGGCACGACGACGACATGCCCAAACGAGCGGACGTCGTGCGATGATCTCGACGATCTCGGAACGGCGCTCGAGATCTACAAAAAGGGGGGATTGATCATGGGGCTATTCGACATGTTCGGTGGCGGCGGAGGAAGTCTCGCGATTCAGCCGGGCTCGCTGAGCGTCTCTGCCAGCGGTCCGCTCACGGGGGTGGTCGCGTTTCAGGGCGGCTCGAAGGCGCAGCAGATCACGAACATCAAGCTGAAGCTCGTGGTGGAGCAGACGCGCATGGAGACGGCGCTCGTCAACGGAAAGCAGGTCGAGCAGGAGCGCACGCACGGGAGAGATGTGGTCCCGTTCTTCGACGTGGCGCCCGCGTTCCAGAGCACGCCCGGCCAGGTCACGCAGTTTCCGTTCAACGTCGAGCTCCCGATGGGACTGCTGAACTCGACGCCGAAGCAGGTGAAGTATCGGCTCGTCGCGACCGCGGACATCGACAACGCGATCGACCCGGGCACGAACGTCGAGATCCAGATCGTCGGCGGGGCGCCGGTAGAACAGCACGTCGCGCCGCCGCCCGCGGTCAAGCAGCCGGCGATGCCCGCGGCTCAGTTCGTTGAGCAAGCTGGCGCGCAGAGCAAGTTCGACAAGCAAGCCGCGCAGCCGCAGGCGACGCCCGCTGGAGGGAAGTTCGACAAGCAAGCCGCGCAGCCGCAGGCGACGCCCGCTGGCGCGAAGTTCGACAAGCAAGCCGCGCAGCCGCCCGCACTCGGGAAGTTCGACCAACAGCAGCAGCAGCAGCAGAAGGGGCACGATCCCTCGGCCAAGGGCGGCGCTCCCCCTCCGCAGACGAAGGGTGTGCCGCACGGCGGAGGTCCGGAGATCGGAGCGCGAGTGCAAGCGCAGCACACGAACGGTCAGTGGTACCCGGGCCATGTCGTCGCGCTGCAGAACGGGCTGCTCGGCATCGACTGGGACGACGAGAAGCTCGGCGTGTCCACTTGGGTGCAGCCGCATCAGGTGCAGCCGCAGGGCAAGTAGCGCGTCGTCGAGCGCCCCGCGGATCGTCTCGCGCAAGCGCGGCGATCCGTGCGCTCGCCGCTCGACTCAGCGCGTGAGGCTCGTCGCGCTGACTGAGGCGCCCTGCACGATCGTGAGTGTCTGATCGGCCGCAACCGCGCCGAGCGACTCTTCGGACCCGTCGGGCCAGCGCACGCGCACCTCGCCTGCACACGAGTCGCCGCCGAGGCCGAAATACAGCGCGCGCGAGGGCTGCGGGTTGTAGTGGCCATTGCCGCTCGTGAGCTCGCGCAGCTGTCGGCCCGCGCTGGTGTGGACGCTCACGCGCGCGCCGGTTGCGTCGCGCGGGCCGAGCGCCTCCAGGCGAATCACCAGGACGTGCGCGTTGTTCGCCGCGCGGTTCTCGTAGAGCCGTCCCTCGTCGGATTCCTCGGCGATGTAGAGGTCGAGGTCGCCGTCACCGTCGTAGTCGAGCCACGCGATGCTCTCTTGCGCTTGGTCGTCGACGCCGCTCACCGCCGTACTCTGCCGCTCGAAGGTGTGCGTGGGAGTCTGGCGATACACATCGAGGGTATTCTCGGCGGGGTCGCGGAATCCGGTGATCGCCAGATCGAGGAGACCGTCCGCGTCGATGTCGACGAAGGACGGGTGTTTCTCGTCTTCTCGGTAGCGCAGTCCGAGCTCGGTCTGCAGCGCGGTGAAGCGATAGTCGGGCGGGCCTCCGTTGACGAAGATCACCGTCGGGTCGCTCTGAAGGTAGTCGGAGTGCGAGATGCTTCCGACGATCAAGTCGAGATCTCCGTCGTTGTCGAAGTCTGCAAATTGCGAGGTGAACGAGTTACCGCCGATGGGCGCAAGGTAGTCTCCGCGCACGTCTTCAGGGCACTCGTCGCCGATCCTGAGCGTTGGCTCGTCGACGATGCCAGAAGGGCCGCGCAGCGTGGCCGCGACCCCGGTGAGCTCACCGACATCTACCAGTGTCCCAGCGTCGTTGCGCCAGAGCATGTTCTGGTCCCAATAGCGCGGCGGCTCGCAGGTGCGGCCGCTCGGCAGCACGAGCGCGGGTCGGCCTACGCCGTAGTTGGCGACGAACACGTCGAGATCGCCGTCATTGTCGTAGTCGCCCGCGGAGACGCCCATGGCGGCCCGACCGAAGCGCGGCGCGGTGATGCCCGAGCGCGGGTGTGCGTGAAATGGCAAGTTGAGCGAGTCGAAGCTGCCGTCGCCGCGATTCTGGTAGAGGCGATCAGCAGGTGGCGGGCTGTAGCGAGTGCTGGTCTCGCCGTCCGACCAGAACCAGCCGCCGGTGTAGAGATCGAGGTCCCCGTCGCGGTCGACGTCGAAGAACGTCGCGCCGATTTGCGCCGGCCAGCACGTGCGCGCGCCGCACGCGAGCGACTCGAGCGCGAGTCCGCTCTCGCCCGCGCGCGTGAAGCGTCCCGTTGCGTCGTTGCGCCAGATCCCGCGGTCGCCGAGGCCCTGCGCCTCGATCGTGCCGGCGTAGAGGTCTTGATCGCCGTCGTCGTCGACGTCGGCGAAGACCATCAGCCCGGCGCGCATCGCCGCGAGACCGCTCGATGCGGTCCAGTCTTCGAACGTCCCGTCACCTCTGGCGCGGAGCACGACCTTGGCGAAGTCGTCCGCGGGTATGCTGTGTGGACCGTCGTGCGTGGGTGTTCCGACGAGGTCGTCGTGGCCATCGCTGTCCACATCCACCACCAGCACGCGGCCAAAGCCGCGCGTCGCCTCGAGGGCGCCCGCCGCAGCGCTCACGTCGACGAAATAGGGTGTCTGCGGGGGGGCGCTCGGCGCAGTGAAGTCAGTGAGCGCGCACGCGTACGTCGGCAGCGTTCCGGCGTCTGTGCGCACGCCGCCATCGGCTCCGGCTCCGCCATCGACGGTCGCGGACGGTGTATCCGAGCCACACGCGGAGAGTCCGACGCAGACGAGCACGGCGCAGCCGAGTCCGAAGCAGCCGAGTCCGATGCACTGCGTGAGGTGCAGTGTCAGCGACGTTGAAAGCGTGCGCGCCATGGTCACTCGCCGACCCGATAGCTGCTGCCCTCGTAGCAGCCGATGAAGCTCGTCGGCCTGAGGCCGGTCGCCGTGAACAGGCTCGCGACGAGCCCCACCGTGTCGCAGCCGCCAGTGTCGCTCGGCCAGCGGTACGCGCATGCGATCGGTCCGGGGCCGCCGCTGCGGTTGTCGACGGGTACCGTCGCCGGCGCGACCACGGTCTGCGTGTTGTAGCCATCGAGGAGGATCCGCTCGACGACGGCGCCCGGCTCGATCACGACGTTCCAAGTCGTCGGCTCGTACGACGAGAGCGCGAGCACCACCGGCGCTCCGAGGCGCGCCACGGTGACCGTCACCGTCCCTCCGGCGGGCTGATATTGCCCGATGACATGCAGCTCCCGAGCGCCGCACGGACCGTCGTAGACCGATGGCGTCTCGCTGGTGCAGACGCCCTCGAGCGCGAGCCTACAGCCTGCGGCTGGCGCGTCCGTGCCGATGTCGCGGATCGGCCGCGCGCCATCGGGGAGCGCCGGTGGCGCATCGACCGGCGCGGCGTCGCGTGGCGCGGCGTCGGTCGGCGCCGCATCGAGCCGCGCGCCCGAGTCCATCGCCGCAGCATCGAACGTCGTCGCGTCCATCCCCGCGTCGCTCAGGACCCGCGCCGCGTCACGCGCGCCCGCATCGAAGGGCGTGCGCGTCGTGGGCTCGCGGGACGCGCATGCAGCGATCGCCAGCAAGGCGAGCAGCGCGCTGTTGCACGTGCGGGCAAACATACGCCCGGAGCCAGTCGAGCGGGGGGAGAGGGCCATTCAGCGAATGTGCCATAGCGCTTGCTAAGGTGGGTCCTAATGTCTCGCGTGAGCTCCGGCCTCTCGATCAGAGGCAGCCCACGCGATCGACGTGTATTTGGCCGATCGTCGGATCTGGGATGTCTGCCGTTTGCCTCGCACATGCGCGCACTGCGAGCCGCGCTGCGGAGCGATTCACGAGGTCACCCGTGCGAGCACCGTGCTGCCGGTGCCGACATCTTCGACGACCCAGCGACCGTTCACGAATGGCGCGTTGTCCGGGACGAGGCCAAGCGTCGCCGGATGCGGATACACGGTGTCGACGGGGCCCCACGGGTTCGGCGCGGCACAGTCGAAGCGCAGCGGCAGCTGAAAGAGCGGCGTATTGACGCCATCACACTCGACCGAGTCGCCAAAGCCGACCGACAGCACCATCAAGCCGCCGCCCGCCCAGACCCAGTCGGCGAGCGCGTCGGGATCGACGCTGGTGTCGCCGACCAAGACGAGAACGTCCGCGCTCGCATCGAAGCCAGCACCAAACGACGACCTCACCGTGAGCCCAGCCGCCGCGGCGTCCGCCACCACCGTGTCCGGCAAGGTGCGGTTCGACACGACCGAGGCTCCGGGCGCCGCGCAGTCGCTGCACGCGAGCCAGCCGAGCATCTGCGACCAGAACGGGCGGACCGCGTCGCCGTAGCTGTCGAACGTGACGTGCTCGTCGCCCCACACGACGATGCGACCTGCGCCGAACGCGACTGCGCGGCCAACGACGCGGCCCGCCTCGCAGTCTTCGTCGATGAGCCCGTCGCAGTCTTCGTCGAGGCCGTTGCGGCAGATCTCCGGCGATGGGAGGTCACCGGGCGCGCACGACGAAGCTGTGCAGTCCTCGTCGACGCCACCGTCGCAGTCGTCGTCGACGCCGTTGTCACACACCTCCGCGGACGCCGCGCCGGAGCCGACACACGCGCTCCATACGCCGAATTCCGAGCTGTTTACGCAGCTTTGCTCGCCGCGCACGCAGGCGCCGACGCCCGCGAGCTCCGCCGCGCCGACGAAACACGGCTGGGTGGCCTCGGCGACGCACGCGCAGCCCTCGTCGACCTCCGAGTCGCCGTCGTCGTCGACGCCGTTGCACGGCTCGCTTGGCGGCGGCTCAGCTCCGAGATCGCTCGTGGACGTCCCGCCATCGCCGCGCGCCGCATCCAAAGAGCCGAGGTCCGCGCCCGCTGCGCTGCCATCGATGGGCGGCGTCGACGCGGGTTCTTCGCCGCGCGAGCACGCCGAGAGCGCAGCGAAAAGCAGCGCGCTGGTGTACGACAGAGCCAACACACGCGCGGAGCCGGTGACGAGAGCGGAGTAGACCATCGGGCCAGCGTGCTCGTGCGCTTGCTAAGGTGGGACCTAAGATCTCGCGCGAGCTCGCCGTCGAAACAGGAGATTGATGCTCCGGAATCTCCGCGAGGCTGTTTAGAGTGGGTCGGTGGCCGCTGTGCGAGAGTCCAGTCTGATCGGCCGGGAGGACGAACTCTCTCGCGCGCGGCGCGCGATCGGCGAGGTCGTCGTGGTGCAGCTGCTCGGGCCGCCGGGGGTCGGCAAGAGCGCGATCCGGCGCGAGCTCGTGCGCAGGCTCTTCTCCGAAGGCCGTCGCGTGGTGGAGCCCGCGGACCCGCACAACGAAGACCTGCTCAGCGCGCTCGCGGAGGCGATGGGGCTCGTCGGCTCCGACGATGATCGAGCGCGCGCCATCGCGATGGCGCTCGCTGCGTCGGGGGCGGTGCTCGTGCTCGACGACGCCCATCGCCACGAAAAAGCGGTGGTGGCGCTGCTCGGCGTGATCGGTGCGCTCGTCGCCGACGCGCGGCGCGCGCAGGAGTGCGTCGCCGATGTGCGCGTCGTGCTGGTGTCGGCGCGGGCACTTCCGCTGCGCGAGGCGCGCATCGTCGAGGTGGGGCCGCTCGCACCGCCGCTCGCCACCGCGCTCTTTCTGCGCCGCGCGGCCGAGGTCACGGCGCTCCCGCTCGGCGACGACGAGCGGCCCTTCGTCGAGTCGATCGTGCGCGCGACCGCCGGGCTACCGCGCGCCATCGAGCTCGCCGCGCTGCGTCTCCGCGTGCTCTCGGCGCGCTCACTTGCTGCGCATCTCGCCGACGCGCGCGACACCATGATCGACAGCGTGATCGAGCACGCGCTCGACCACGCGACGCCGATGGAGGTGCGCGCGCTGGCCGCGCTCGCGACGTTCCGTGGTGCGGTGTCGAGCGACGACGCCGAAGATCTGCTCTCCGCGCACGCTCCAGGGGCCGATGCCGAGGCGCTGCTCGGCGCGCTCCGTGATCAGTCGATGATCCACCGCGACGCACAGGGCGCGTTGTTCGTCGCGGGTCCGATCGGGCTGCGCGCGCTGCGGGAAGTTGGCGCGGAAGAAGCGAGCCGCTTGCGTCTCGTGCACGCCGCCGCGACCGCGCGGCGCGATCGGCCGAGCGTGGAGGACCTGCGCGCGGCGCTCGCCGTCGCGGCAGAGCCGGCGCTGCTCGGGCGCCTGGTGGGTCAGCTCCACTTCGTACTCGGACAGGTCTCGCTCTCCTCGGCGGACCTCGCGCTGCTCGATCGCGCACACGCGCTCGCGAGCGGACGCAGCACCGACGCGCTCGCGATCGCAAGCGCGCGTGCCGAGGCGCGCGCCCAGGCGGGCGCAGCCGACGCCCTCGACGCGTTCCGCGCGCTGCTCCGCGCCTGCGAGGCCGCAGGGGATGAGCGAGGCGCGGCGCGCGCGCTCGCGGGCATGGCGGACCAGCACTTCCGAGCGTTCGAGCTCGTCGACGCGCGCGTCGCGTGGGAGCAAGCGCGCGCGAGGTACTTGGCGGTGCATGACGGTCGCGGTGCGCTCGCTGCCACGCATCGCCTCGCCGCGCTTCACGGCTCGAGCGGAGCGCTCGCGGAGGCGGAGTCGCTGGCCGAGAGCGCAGCGAGCGAGGCGACGCGGCTCGGCGATACGCAGACCCTCGCACATGTGCAAGCGACTCTCGCGACGCTCGCGTTTCAGCGCGGCGAGCACGCGCTCGCGATCAGCCGCTACACCGACAGCGCGGCGCGCGCGCGTACACTGTCGATGTCCTCGCTGCTCGCGGTTTCGCTCGGCTATCGCGCGCTCGCGGAGCTGGCGCGTGGTGTTCCACTCGCCGCGGTGACGCTCGCGGCGGAGGCCGTCGAGCACGCGCGCGCCATCGGCTATGTGCGCGCCACGGGCCTCTTCACGATGGTGCGCGCTGCGGCGCTCGCGGAGATCGATCCGCTCGACGACGCCGCCCGCGAGGCAGCGGCGCGGCAGGTCTCCGTCGGGCTCTCGCTGCTCGATGGTCTCTACGCCGTGGCGGGCGATCTGCTCGCTGGGCTGGTCGACCTCGCCGAGGCGCGCGCTGCGCTCGCCCGCGGCGAGACCGACCGCGCCATCGGCCGCGCGATGAGCCTCACCGAGCGCATCTCGCAGGCGCGTGCGCTGAGGGTCGGTACTGGGCAGCGGCGCTCGCGCCCGCACGCCATCGACGTCTCCGACGATCTGCGCATCGTGCTCGCCATCGTCGAGCAGCGCGCGCAGGCGCTCGCGCCCGTGTTCCGCGAACGGCTCAAGCGTGTCGGCGAGTCCGCGCATGTGAGGCTCCTCGTCGCGCCGGGAGGTGGCCGCTTCAAGCTCGCCGATCATGCCGTGTCTCTCGCGCATCGGCCGCTGCTCGCGCGCCTGCTCTGGTGCCTCGCGCAGCGCGCGCTCGAGGGACGCAGCACCACGAGCGCGGAGCTGGTCTCCGCCGGCTGGCCGAACGAGCGCTTGCCCGGTCGCGCCGGTACGACGCGCCTCTACGTCGCGCTCGCCGACCTGAAGAAGCTCGGCCTCCGCGGCCTCATCCGCAGCGAGCAAGAGGGCTACGTGCTCGCCGCCGAGATCGAGCTCGACCTACTCGGCTGACGCTGCGCGACCTCGCGCGCGCTTGGCGCCGCCAAGGGCCCAGCTCGAAATAGTTGGCCTCTAGACCGTTTCGACCAGTTTGGTGCGCTAGCGCACGTCTTCGATCGCGACGACGCGTCGAACGCCGTCGGGACCAATCGCCATTTGCACGACCACGTGCACTGCGGAGCGCACCAGCGCGTGTGCGCCTGGCGCCGAGACGCGGCCATCGAGCGCGGCGAGCATCTCGAGGTGGCGCAGCGCGTCGTCGGGCGACGAGGCGTGCACTCCAGCGAGCACACCACCACGCCGCCCGGCCATCGCGACGAGCACGTCGTAGGCCTCGGCGCCGCGGATGTCGTCGATGACGAGCCGCTCGGTGCGCAGGCGCTCGGCCTCGCGCAGCACGTCGCGAAGACCGAGCTTCGAGCCGACGCCGCCCGCGGAGAACGACACCGAGTTCGCGTGATCGACGGCGAGCCCAGCGACGTCCTCGATGATCGCGATGCGCTCACGCGCGTCGATGAGGCCAGCGAGCGCGCCGAGCAGCTCGGTCACGCCGCCGCTGCCGCTCACCAAGACGTTGCGGCGCCCGGCGACCGCTGCGCGCAGACGCTCGAGATCCGCGCCGCTCAGCATGCCGCGCTCGACCAGCGCGCTGGCTGGGCTCGCCCGGCGATCGATGCGCGTCAGAATCAGCACGGCGCCAGCCGTGATCATCGGCGCGCCGACCAGATGGGCGCTCCACTGATCGCCGATGCGCGCCTCCGATACCGGGCGCGACGGATCGAGATCGGCGCCGGTCTGCCCGAGGATTCGCCGCGCGGTCGTGCGCAGCGCCTCGTGCGACGAGAACACCAGCGGCGTCGCTACGAGACCTTCGCCGCTGTCGACGAGCACCCGCGACGGACCTTCGACGAGCACCTCGCGCACGCTAGCGTCGCCGAGCAGCGCATCGAGCACGCCGAGCCCGACGGCCTCACGTAGCGCCGCGCTGCCGAGCGACTCCCGATCGGCGCCGTCGAGCGCGCCCTCCGTCGCGAGCGCCGCAATCCCGGCGTCGATCGCGCGCTGCGCGTCACGCCAGCGCTGCTCATCGGCGAGCGCGCGCGGGTCGACGACGCGCACGTCGAACGACTGCGCCACGCGCGCGATCAGCGTGCGCAGCGCGACCTGCGGGACGCTGCGCGCGGCGATCGGGCGACCGCCGAATTGCGGCGGTGGGACGTACGCTGCGGCGACGGGCGGTGCGGCATAGGGCTGCTGCTGCGCGACGTAGGCGGGCACCGCTGCGGGCGGCGTGTACGGCGCGGGCGCAGTCTGCGCGGAGGGCGCCGCATAGGGCGCTGGGGCCTGCACTGGTGCGGTGTAGGGCGCGGGCGCTTGCACAGGCGCGGTGTAGGGCGCGGGCGCGGCGTACTGCTGACTCGACGGGCGCTCACGCGGCGCCGGCGGTGCCGGTGTCGGCGTGTCCGACGACGTTGGCTCGGGGCTGCGCAACATCGCAGGCACACCACGATCGGAGACGCGCGGCTGCGGTGGCACCGACTCGTCCGACGGATCTTCGTCGAGCGCGAACCGCTCGGCCGGCGGCTGCGAGGCCGGCATCGGTCGCGGCGGCTGCGCCTGC
>Ga0105048_10014480_pt1 | contig 12287 bp, 7 predicted proteins | sample MAT05_FD_78382 | JGI IMG/M metagenome (GOLD analysis project Ga0105048, IMG submission 78382) | Freshwater microbial communities from Lake Fryxell liftoff mats and glacier meltwater in Antarctica - MAT-05 | ecosystem: Environmental > Aquatic > Freshwater > Ice > Liftoff microbial mat | place... | reverse complement strand
TGCCAGACAACGATTACTTCGGTCATGGCTGTATCCAGCCGGCGTTCCACCGCGACGATTCGTTCACTTGCGTGCCCTGCTGCCAGCATAGCGGCTTCATTAACGGAGAGCAACCGGCTGGCTCTGAGGAGTTCCCGGAGATCGTGTCGCCCGTGAAACGATCGGTCGTGAAGCCAGCGAAAGGCCCGCAATAGGCATTCGACGGCCAATCCCGAACAATACATGGCAAGAGCGTAGCGACCGTGGGCGTACACTTCTCTCGCTTCAGAAATCCGCTCGCCCGCGGCGCGGAAGTAGTCTTCGGCACGAAAGTCCATCGACGTTTGCCTCGGGGATTTCGTGAATCACGATCCAAACGACCGCTGCAGAATCTCTGGCTCCCTTCGGCCAAACGAATGCGTGCGGCCGGTCTTCAGGTTGTTGAAGACGATCTCGGCCGGCGAGAAAAGCATGGGGTCGATCTTGTAGAAGTCGCCGCCGGCTCGGGTGAAAACTTCCGCGAACGGCTCCCCATGATCGGGCGAAGCCAGCGAGGGCGTCTTTGGGCCGACCGAGGCGATCATCTCGTCGTCGGCCTTCACCCACAGCACCACTTTGCCGCCGTAAAGAATCGCGTCATTCGTCCAGCCAATCGCCTTGATTTCCTCGGCCGCCACGGGGGGCAGAGGGGCGATGCCATATCCGGAGACGACCTGCGTGAGGTCGAACTTCAGTTCATGCAACTTGTGCAGGGCCGTCTCGAGTGCACGGGCCACCACCTGAATCGTCCCGGCCACGCTCGACGTCGGGGCGGCCAGTAAGGTGACTTTCTCAACGCTGGTTGGCAACTTCGCCACCAGCCAGGCGATGACATCTTCGGTCGGGTGCTTGCGTGTTTCGAGGACGCCAACCGCGACCGGTGGTTGTTCCGTCATTTGCGGGAGATGCTTGAAGATTTCTTCCTTCCCGTAAGCGGCTCGCATAGGTCCGGAACCCATCGCGAAGTAGCGGTCGACCTTGATCTGCCAGCCGGCGTATTGCGAGGCCAGGCACGCTCGCACGGGATCGTCGCTCGAAACCTGGATCGACGGTCCGTCCGGACCTGGCACGAGCGAGACGTCAGCCAGACCCGCGAGGCAAACGCGAGCCATTTGCAATCCGGCGTTCAAACCGCCGGTGACCGCCCCACCGCAATCAATGATCCGCGCCCCCGCAACGGTCGAGATGTGAACGCGGTGCTGGGCGGCGTTCGCGGCCAGATTATCCGCGAGTGTCAATGCTTTTTCGTTTAGAGTCATGGCGTAATGTCCGTGGAGAGGCGGTGAGTGTCCGCAGTTATGATACTTCTTTTTAGGACTCAGCGGATTGTTGTCGCGAAGCGACGGCGTACGAAATGGACGCCGCCAAGGCCCGCGAGTCCGATGAGCAGGATCGAGGTGGGTTCGGGCGCGGGGGCGGAGGCGTTCAGGTAGAAGTTATCGCCGACCGTGCTGAGCGAGAAAACATGATTCGGCAGTGCGTCGTAGACCATGAAGTCGGCTCCCGAGACGGTGCCGAGGGTTGGCGTGCCGGTGACGCCGTCCGTCGCGGTGGCGATCAACCAGCTATAGCTCTTGGAATTGTCCAGCCCGGTCGAGCCGATTGAGTTGATGTTCACCTTTGCATTGGTGTTGAAGCTGAGGGTGCCATAGATCTTCAGGACATCATGGTTGGTGTGCGGCAGGGCGGGGGAACTGCTGCCAAGGGTCGGCACGCCGACCAGGCCCGTTCCTGCCGCACCGAGTTCGAAACTGTAGATGGTTGTCGAAGCCGTGGTCACCTTGGCGACAACCGAACTGGAACCGATGGTGAGTGTGCCGGCCGAGTTGCCTGGGGCGACCGTGCCCGAGATCGTGACGGTATTGGTCGAAGTGCTGCCGGTGTTCGGGACGATGAAGCCGGCGCCGCTGAGTGTGGCCGACGAGGCGATGGTCACGGCGCCCTTGCCGGTCGCGCTGCCGGAGGTGTTATTCACCGTTAATTTTCCAGCCGATACAGTTGTCGCTCCCACGTAGGTGCCAGCGCCGAGCAACTCGAGAGTTCCCGAGCCCTGCTTGGTCAAGCCGCCGGTGCTGCCGCTCACGTTGGAGATGGGGGTGGCCAAGGTGGTGTTGAAGCCGTTGGTGTTAATGATGCCGCCGCCATCGCCGATGGTGAATTGAAAGACGCCGGTCGTGAGTTGCGCGATACTCGCGGAGAGAACCAGCGTTCCACCATTGCGGAGCGTGATGATGCTCGATCCCGAGCCGGTCGCCACGGTCCGTTCGAATCCCCGACTGGTGGTGAATGTCCCCGAGCCATCGCTGCTGCCCACGATGAGCGTCGCGTCGGCGGTGCTGGAGACGGACGGATTGATCTTGATCGTCGACGTGCCGTTGTAGGTTAATGTGCCGCCTTCGCTCACCGCCAGGATCGGCGAATAAGAGTCATCTCCCTTGCCGAAGATCTCCATGTCGCCGGTCTGTGTCCAACTCCCGGTTACTTTCAAGTAGCCGAACCGATTGACCGTCAGGTAGCCGAGGTTCGTCACCGTGCCGTCGGCATACACGGATTGCTGCAGCGATCCGGTCGCGGTGTCGGCGCCGATCCGGAACTCGTTGCCGGCAGCCACGCTGATCTTCGCGCTGGAAGTAAACGTGACGGACGTTACGTAGTCGTTATCGGGACCGATGCTCCAGCCGCCGTTGGCCGAACGCTGATCGCCGGAGACCTTGACGTTTCCATTATCGATCACCGTGCCGCCTGTGTATGTATTCACTCCAGAGAGAACGAGATCATGCGCGCCGACTTTTGTCAGCGATCCGCTGCCGCTGATGACGCCCTTGAATGTCAGCGTCTTATTGCTGCCGGCCGAAAGCGTGGTATCGCCGGGAAGGGCGAGCGCGGCATCGGTGGCATACTTGAACGTCGTGGGTTGGTCGAACGTGGTGAATGAGATCGTCGGCTTGCTCGAGCCGTTGGTGCTGATTTCGATCCCGACGGAGTCGCCGGCCCGGTCGCCGGTTGGCAGGCCGAGCTCGATCGTGGCGGATTTGCTGAATCCGTCCATCCAACTACTGCCGGTGCCGGAGAACTTGACGCTCGTTAAATCAATCGCCAGCAACGGTGAGTCCGCTTCCGGACTGGCGGCGGTGAATTTCAGCGAGTTTGTCGACCGTTGCATGATAATGGCTGACGGATCGCTGACGGAAAACGATTGTCCGCTGCCCAGGCTCAACGTCGCGGGGGAGTAAAACGCCGCCTGCGTCATGTCGAGCGTCGATTGACGAACCGCCTGATAGGTGCTCGAATTGTGCAAGACCTCAATCGGGTTAGCTGCCAAGTAAGCGTCCATTTGACCGACGGCGAGGCCCGGCGCCACGATGTACATGTAGGAGCCGCCGGTAAATTGATTGCCGTGGTTCAAGTACAGGGTGAAGACGTCGTCGCTGACGGAAGTGCTGTCGTAGCGCGCGTTGATGGACTCCCAAGTGCCGGTTCGCGTTTCGACTCGGATCGTCGCGTTATCAACCGCGGTCGGGAAGAAATAGCCGATGCCGTCGTGGAAGACCCACTTCAAACCATTAGGCGACACGGTATTGCCGAGCGCGACCGTCTTCACCGTGCTGCTGGAATCGAGTTTGTAGCTGACAGTCCCCTTCAGCAAAGTCTGGTTGAGCGTGGTGTTGACGTCGCTCGTCGCGTTGGGGGCGTTGATGCCGCCCCCCAGAGCGACAAACTCGTTGTCGAAGAAGAACCACGCCTTCTTGGCCTCGACGTTGTAGCGATCATACTTGAACGCGGTGGCGCCATACAGGTGATCCGTGACGCCGCCGGCATAGGTGGCCGTGCCCGCCACGCCGAATTCCGATGACGGGTTCAGCGATCGCGTGTTCTGTTCGACGGTCGTCCCCGGCAAGCGTCGCCAGTTCCAGATGGGCATGATGTTGTCGTACTCGTTGCCCGAGCGCATGATCAAGTTGACGCCGTCGCCCAGATAGAGATTCTTGATGCCCTCGTCGTTGCCCGATTCCGGCTGGATCGTCCGCGTCGACGACGTTTTCACCGATGCGTAATAGGTCGATCGATGATGGGTCATCAGGTCGGATTGCCAGAATTGTTTGTTGCCAACCAGTGCCAGGCTCGAGCTGGCCGATCCGCTGGAATTGGCCGCGTCGATGCGTGATTTGAAGGCTTGTAACTCGGTCGTACGGTAGTTGGTGATGGCGCCGAGCACATCGCCTAGATCACCCGATAACGAGTCGGCGTTATCGGAAAATCCTTTCCGGGTGACATAGCGTCCGCCGGTGGTGTAATCGAATTGCTGCCCGCGGATCATCCACTGAGTGCCGTCGAGCAGGTGATCGACCAAAATGTGCTGTTGCGTGGTGCTGTATGCGAAGCTGGTTCCTTTATTCAACTCCAGAGTGTTGGTCGTGGCGCCGAGCAGTTCCAGGCCGTAGCCGGAGTTGTAAAGCTGGTTGCCATGCTGGTGAAATGAGTTGTCACGCTGGATGCCGTCGCCGGTGGTCTTTACGAGCGTGTCGCCGATGGCGGCAAACGCGTCATCGGTGATGCTCTGGCTATCGGCAACCACGCCGCGGTAGATGCCTGCCACCGCGCGATCAACGCGATTCTGGCCGGTGTTCGTCCCGCTGTTGTAGCTCCGCGATTCGTACGCTCGGGCAAGGACGCTGAGGCCCGAGGTTCGCTGGGATGATGACAGGATGCCGTTGATCAGCACCATCGTTTCGCCTAGCTTCTGCGGAACGGAGATCTCGTTGTAATACCAGTTGCTGCTTTGCGGATTGCGCGAGATCCAGTAGTTGTACGCATTGAGAATGTCGGCCTTCAATGAGGCATTGTGGTAGAGGGAATGGCTGCTGCTGGAATAGGCCTCGGCCATGGCCTCGAGTCGGGTGAGATGCGTCAGCGGTTCCCAGCTCGTATTCGCCGTGGACGCATAAGCGACGTCGGACCAGCTTCCATTCGAATTCAGACTCGAGCTATAGCCGTTGATGGTTGATGCCGAAGAGACCGAACTGAGCAGGTTATCAGTAATCCGCTGCTTGACGGTATCGACGTCGTCCGCCACGGCGAAACGGCCGTTCGCTTGCAGCACCATCGCCACGGCAAGAATTGCCGTGATGAAGTGAGACTGAACGGCGATCATTCGCACCCCGCGGATGCTCATGAACTCAACTTCCCTGAGGATTCTTTGATTCCAAGGGTCCAATCAAGTTGGCTCGTCCACGTGCGGTATCGTGGGGGGAACCGAACGCTTGGGCCGTGAATTCGATTACGAAGTGGTCAACGTACAAACGACGAGTTAAATTTTGGTAGGGATTGAGAGAGGTTTCCGTGTAGGCGCGATGAACTTGAACTCGGAGCTCCACCTCATCGGAATTGGATCCGCATCGAGGATAGGGTACGATATGAGCGGGACGTCTCCTGAAAATGGTTCAACTCATCGATCGCGAGCGATACGTTCATGCGACCTAACCCTCTAATACTGATGTGCCCGCCGGATCATTACGGGATCGAGTACGAGATCAATCCCTGGATGAACCGGTCGATGGCTTCCGTCCGCGATCTGGCGTTCAAGCAGTGGCGGGAACTGCGTGACACGTTGCTGGGTCTAGGAGTGATTGTCGAGGAGATGAAGCCGCAACCGGGGTTGCCCGATCTCGTCTTCACCGCCAATGCCGGGTTGATGTATTGCGAACGCTTCTTCAGTTCGCGCTTCAAGCATGAAGTACGAGCCAAGGAATCGTTCTTTTTCGACGAGTGGTTTCGCGAACACAACTTCGAAGTGATCCACTGGCCAAGCGAGATGTACCACGAAGGCGCGGGCGACGCGCTCTTCTGTGGCGAAGCGCTCTTCGCGGGGTATCGCACCCGTTCTGATGCTCTCGCCCAGCAGTGGGTGGCCGAACAAGTCGGCGTGCGCGTGCTGCCGCTCGAACTGGTCAACCCGCGTTTCTACCATCTCGACACCTGCTTCTGCCCGCTCGCGCCCGGCGAGGCGATCTGGCATCCGCAGGCGTTTGATGCCTATGGTCGGCGCGTGATCGAGGCTCATGTCCCAAAGCTATTGGCCGTCCAGGAAGAAGACGCGCATCGGTTCGGCTGCAACGCGGTCGTGGTCGGCAAGAATGTCATCCACAACAGCAATTGTCCGCAGTTGGCGGAGGACCTGACAAAGGCGGGATACCGGTCGATCAGTGTGGAACTTGACGAGTTCCTGAAAGCGGGCGGCAGCGCCAAGTGTCTGACGCTCCGCATTGATGGCGAAGAGGCGGCCGCGTGGTGACTACCACATGACGCCGATGCGCGGCGGCGGCTTCGACCCGCGATGGATCAACACCGTCTCGCCGACGATACCCGCCAGGGCGAGGACATGGAACAGGATCGCGAAACGCAGCCAAATCGTTGTTTCCGGATGGAAGACACCCCGGATGGCATCGATCCTCATCTCGACCCGCTGGATTTGTTCGGGCGTCTTGGCCTTCGCCTTGTCCTCACGCAGTTCGTGCTCCGCCAAATTCGTCGCCGCTTTCTCGACACCAAAACCGCTTAGCGATTGGATGACGATCATGAAGAGCGTCACCCCGGCGCAGGCCGCGAGTATCGCGGGCTGATAGCGCCAGAAGATCTCCACAATCGGCGGAAGCTTCGCGCGCATCATCTTGAGGATCCGATCGGCCCAGGCGAGAATGAGGCCGATGATCATGAAGATGACATAGGGCAGCAGCCACCATGTGGAATAGAGGCGCTCGTTCAATTTCGCTTCCATGTTCAATTCAAGTTCGCTGACCGGGTTAACGCTCATCATCGCACAGAGCGACTGCCAGCCGTTCTGGGTGTAGCCGCTGTAGCCGCCGGGATACAGGCCCACCCAGTTCACGAAACTGAGGATGAAGACGAGCGTGAAGCAGATCGGTGTCAGCCATTCGCAAATCTTGCGATTGAGGGCCAGCGAACAGAGATGGCCATACCCTTCGGGCGTCGCGACCTTAACAGGCGGCGGTTCGGGAATAGTCGCAGACGGCGGAGCGACCGAAGCCGAGGCGACCACCGGCGCGGGCAAGGCCAGGACGGGCGGCACGACCGATGGCAGCGGTTCCGACGGCGGAGCGGTATAGCCCTGCGAGACCGTAAACGATTGCCCACAAGTCGAACAGGGGATCGACTTGCCGGCATCGGAATCGGGGATGGTTAAGCTGGCCTGGCAATTGGGACAAATCTGCCGCATCGTTCCGCCTACTCTGGTTCGAGTTCGATCGAAAAGGGGCGCTCCGAGCCCCGGTGAGTCAGGCTACGGGAAAGAGTCCCGATTCGTCAATCCATGACAATCAGCGGCGGCGCGGGTTTCTTCTTGCCGGCGGTGAGGACCCCCAGACGCTGGGCCGTGTCGGCAAGTGAGATCGTTTGGGTCAATGTATGCGTGACCGTCTTGGCAAGTTCGGCATCGGCCGTTCGCCGGAACTTGACGCTGTAATTGATCTCCTGGCCGCCGTTGCCCGCCCGAATCGGCGTGTACTCAATCTCGAGCATGGCAGGAGCTTCGCCCGGCGCTTCGGCGAAGATGATGAGTTCTTCGCCAACCGCATCGAGTATAGCCCGTGTGTAGGCATTCTGAACCGACTTGGCCCGTTCCTTGGATGTTTCGGCATTAGCGCCCTTTTCGGTGGCCCGAATCGTGATCAACGGCAACGGTTGATTGGGAAGCTCAAGCAAGATCTGTTCCAGACCTCCCAGCAGTTCGGGATGCGGCTTGTCTGGTCCGATGTTCTGACTCTTGATGCGAGCGATCGAATCCTTGTAGATGTTGGCAAGCAGTTGCTTGGCTTCATCGCGGTGTTGCGTGTTGCGTGAGTCATTCAAATAGGCCCGAATCCAAGGGGCTTTCTTCTCCGGCTGGGGAATATCCAGAATATGCTTCCAGATAGCCGCATCGCGCAAGGGGATATTCATTTCCTTGAGAAGAAAGACCCCGCCGACGGCGACTCCGACGATCAACAGATACCAGAGGATGCTCGAGGACGCCCGCCCTTCTTTTTTCGGCGTGGGGACGCTATCGACGCTAATCTTCAACGCCTGCGGTGATAGGTCGGCCGGGAAAACATTGCTCTCGTAAATATCGAGGGCGACGCCGCCCATGATTGCCGCCGGCATCTTGTCGACTCCCGCTTGCACATCCGCGGGCATCGGGATGCCGACATCTTCCTTCCCGCCGGAACGCAGCCAGGCTACCAGATTCAGGAAGATCACGATCTGCGAAGCGCCCGATTCGTTGTTTATGGTGAACTTGCGCGTGCCATCCGCCGTGCTGACTTCGATCGCGGTGTTCTGATATTTGTCGTTGTTGTAGTTCTTCGTCTGCCGAGCCTCGACTAACTCGGAGAGATCGGTTACCGTCACGGATGAACCACGGCATTCCCAGAGAGTCTGGGCGTCGGCGTAGATAAAATTGCCCGCAAAGCCTCGCCCTTTCTTGAACATCCAGACACGGATCGCGTAGATAATTAACCAACCGCCAAGCAAGATGCCCGCCGTCTGCAACATGGCAACCGCGAGCGGCTCTTTCGTCATCTGATTGGAAGCAATGGCCAGCGTGCCCCCGAGGACAAGAATGCCGCACAAACACCCGCAGCCGGCCAGATTGTTCGACTGAGGAACGTAGGCGCCGGGCATCCCATCGCCCTTGCTGTCGCGGATGGCCAGGAGATAATCGCGCGATTCTTGATCCAACTCTTCGACTTGGAATTTCTGGGTGGCCATGCGGCGTCCTTTACCCGAATGGGTTGATCAATCCACCATCTGATGAGGAACGAAACGGCTGGTGTTGCGCGTGATGATCGTGTCATCCTCGCGGATGCCGACTCCGCAAGAAACGCCGTTCACCACCCAACTGCCAAAGACGGGAAAGCGGCCGTCATGCGGTTTGATCGGCGCCAGTTGCTGGTAGACAACCGGGCAATCGGTGTACGGGCCGTCGGTTGTCTGCTGTTCCCGGCCGTTGACGACCAGCGTGATGTTCGCCCCTTCGCGGGCATGGATCGGCTTGCGAACATAGCTGCCCGTCTCCAGCGGCGTGAACGATGCCGGCAGAAGGAACTGACAATCGGGATGGCGTTCGTAGAGAAGCGGCAGGATCGCCTTACAGCTAAGGATCATCTTCCAGGCCGGCTCCATCCAGTGCGTCGACGACGCGGGAATGTGCTTCCCAAAGTCCTCGCGCACAAGCCATTCCCACGGATAGAGTTTGAAGCAGCGTTCGATCGGCAGGCCGGCCATGTCGATGAACTTCTTGCGCGGATGGTCGTAACCAATCTGCTGGACATCAAGGTAGCGCGCGTCGAGCCCGGCCTGGATGGCCGTGTCGCGTAGATATTCGACCGTGATGTAGTCTTCGACGGTGCTTTCGAGAGCGCAAAGGTGCAGCGGCGCGTTGGACCGTTCCTTCAACGCCTGCCAGGCTTCCAGAAGTCGTTCGTGAATGCTGTTGAACTGGTCGCCGCGCTCGTCGACATCCTTGAGCCACTGCCATTGAATGACCGCTGCTTCGAGGAGTCCCGTCGGCGTGTCGGCGTTGTATTCAAGGAGCTTGGGCGCGTTGACGCCATCGTAGGCGAGATCAAAGCGGCCGTAAATGGACGGCTCTTGTTCTTCCCAGGAACGGATGACGAGTTCTTCGAATTCACGTGGGATGAGGAACAGGCCGAACATCCGCTGGTTTATGACTTCCTGCACCAGATCAAGGCACATCTGGTGCAGCGCTTCCGTCGCGGATTCGAGAGTGTCGACCTCGTAGCTCGAAAGTTGATAGGCGGCCGACTCGTCCCAGTACTTTTCCCCATTCAGCGTGTGATAATGCAGGCCGTGCTCCTCGACCCGCCGTTGCCAGTTCGGCCGCGGATCGACGGTAATGCGGTGCATAAAAATCACCCCCCGCTGGAGGTGTGCGCCCCGATGCTCCCGAAGCCGCCGCGGGCGACCCCGCTGGCCATCGCGGGCGATGAGGAACGCCCGCCGCTGTAGCCGCCGCTGTGCAGGAAGATCAACCCGCCGTGGTAGCCGCTGCGGTTGTGCGAGCCGTTAGCCTGCGACTTGGCTTGATCCTCTTCCTTGGCGAAGAGTTTATCGTCCTCGGCAAATACGAAGTAGCCGGCGGTCAAGACGCCAGCGCCGAGAAGCACCAGAGAAAATTCGCGACTCATGCGAGCCATGGATCATACCTCGGATGGGGGCGCGGCCACAAACAGTTTAGCCGCTGTACGAAGGATATATTAGATCTATCATGAGTTCGGCCGTTCCGCTACTAGAAATCAAGAAAAGTCGTCCATGCTTTTCCCGGCAGCTGATCAAGCCTGAGCAAACTCCCGCCGAATGATTCGATCAAACGATCATCATTCTGACAGGCTCGGATTCTTCTGGCGTATATGGATAGACCCCTCGCCAGAAGAAACGAACATGTCCAGAAGAAACGAACATGCCCAGAAGAAACGAACATGCCCAGAAGAAACGAACATGTCCGGAAGGAAAACATAACGGTTCCAGAAGAAATGACGATTGAACGATTAGGCGAGCGGCGGCAACTGATGTACCAAGTAATGGTTGGGCAATTCAGCTTCTCGCGATGGCCGGCCCTTTGGAGTGCGGCGCTTTTCCACCGCTTTGGTTTTTTCAAGCGGCCTGAGAAAAACAAAAGCGGCGGAAAAGCGCCGCACTCCAAAATGGGTGCCGTATGTGTGCCCTCGCGGTAAATTTGTTTCTGCCGCTCGCCTTAGCAAAACAATAGACGGAGGGGACCGACGAGAAAGGGCAGGAAGATAAGGGGACATTCAACTTTTAGCGGTCGATTCCCGTCATGAAAACAGAGGTGCTTCCGAATCGGACTTCTATCGAGGCCAGCGGAGCGGTCGCGGGGCTTGCTTCCCTTCAACTCCGCAACAAAAATCTTGAATGTCCACTTTTCTTTCTAATCCCATTACTTCGAGCACTTGTAGGCAATAGTCAGGCAACGGTAAGGGAGAGGATTGACCCTCTCCCTTACCCATTCAATTCATAAATTATTCGGTGCCCCATTCTCGAGGATCGTCGCCGATGCCCGAACCCAAATCGCCGCCGCCGCCGTTGGCCGATGCCACGGACGCGCCCGCTGCCGCCAAGCCGACGCTGTCGCAGAGCGACCTGCTGACGACCGGGGAACCGGGCGCGGAGGAGTCGGCCTCGTCGTCGTCCGTCAAGATCGGCGAGAGCATCGCGGGCTATCGCTTGCTGAAAAAGCTGGGCGAGGGCGGCATGGGCCTGGTTTTCGCCGCCGAGGACATCAATCTCAAGCGCAAGGTGGCGCTGAAGATGATGAAGCCCGAAGTGGCGGTCAAGGAGTCGCATCGCGAGCGCTTTTTGCGTGAGGCCCGCGCCGCGGCGGCGGTCGAGCACGATCACATCATCCCCATTTTTCGCGTTGATCAAGAGAAAGGCATCCCGTTCATTGTGATGCCGTTCTTGCAGGGCGAACCGCTGGATGAACGCTTGAAGCGCGGCCGGCTCAGCGTTCCCGAGATTCTCCTGATTGGCCGCCAGACGGCCGAGGGCCTCGCCGCCGCCCACGCCAACGGATTGATTCACCGCGACATCAAGCCCGCGAATATCTGGCTGGAAATGAAAGCGGGTGACAAGGAGACAAGGAGACAAGGAGACAAGGAGATAAGAGAAAGAGACTTCGCATTATCATCTGGTCTTGGCACGATTCGCGTTAAGATTCTTGATTTCGGGCTCGCTCGTTTGACGAGCGACGAGCAGCACCTGACGCAATCGGGCGCGATCATGGGCACGCCCGCTTACATGCCCCCGGAGCAGGCGCGGGGCATCCAGGTGGATCATCGCGCCGATATCTTCAGCCTGGGCGTCGTGCTCTACGAGATGTGTACCGGCAGACGGCCGTTCACCGGACCGGATACTCTCGCCGTCATGTACAGCCTGGCGATGGATACGCCGACCGAGCCGATCAAACTGAATCCGGATCTGCCGCCGATCCTGTCGAAACTCATCGTCCGCATGCTGGCGAAGGAACCGAGCCAGCGCATTCAGAACGCCAGCGACGTGGCGGATGTGTTGCAACGTCTGACGCCCGACAAGACGGTGGTGGTGATCGCCCGCCATGAGCGGAGGGTTGAAGAGAATCCATTCGAGGGCATTGATGATCCGGATTACACGAATCCGGATTCGCCGCTTTCGGAGTCGCGTGATTCCTCGTTTAGCCGCGACGCGGAGTCTTCGGA
>Ga0105048_10014478_pt1 | contig 12287 bp, 14 predicted proteins | sample MAT05_FD_78382 | JGI IMG/M metagenome (GOLD analysis project Ga0105048, IMG submission 78382) | Freshwater microbial communities from Lake Fryxell liftoff mats and glacier meltwater in Antarctica - MAT-05 | ecosystem: Environmental > Aquatic > Freshwater > Ice > Liftoff microbial mat | place... | reverse complement strand
TGTTCCGCGCTGGCGCGGGTGTTCCGCGCTGGCGCGGACGCGGATGCGCCGGGTGTTCCGCGCTGGCGCGGGTGTTCCGCGCTGGCGCGGACGCGGATGCGCCGGGTGTTCCGCGCTGGCGCGGGTGTTCCGCGCTGGCGCGGGTGAGTTCGGGTGAAGGCTCGGTCGGGTGAACTGGGGTGTGCTGGGCCGGGGCCCGGCTCCGGGCTTGCGGATGGTCCGCCCAAGTTCGACACGGCCGACGACCTGACCGCTGCCCGGCTCCGGGCTTGCGGATGGACCACCCCGTCTCCTGCGGTTCAATCGAGCGACAGCTGGCTCCGCGCATGGGCCCAGTGCGGTCGCAAGCCGCCCGGCGGCGACACCCATGCGGTTCGGTGGAAATCGATCGCAACCGTCGAATTTTGTTGACGGGTTTTGGACGACAAAAAACGACGCGAGGTCGGTCCGATGCAAACAGCATGCTGCGAGCGCAGAATGCCGCGCTGGCGAGAGAACGCACGACGCAGCATCGAAATTGGTGTTCGGCTTCGCGAACAGGTGTTGGCGAGGCATCAGCAAAGCCAAAAAACAACGGTGTAGAGTGCCAATATGCTCTCGCTCGCAACGCTCACGGATGATCAACTTCTCGACGGCTTGCACGGCCTAAATGGCGAGCACTGCGCGTTGATGGCGAGCATCCTGCAGTACCTGGGAGAGGTCGACGAGCGACGTCTGCACCTGCGGCTCGGCTATTCTTCGTTGTTCGAGTATTGCGCGAAGGTCCTCGGGCTGACCGAAGACGAAGCCTATCGGCGCATCGCGGTGGCGCGGATGGCGCGGCGCTGGCCCGAGATTCTGGTGGGCATTTCGAGCGGCGAACTGACTTTGTCCGGTGTGGCGCTGCTCAGGCCCCACATGGAGAGCGAGAACTCAGCCGAGCTACTCGCGCTGGCGCGAAACTCGAGCAAGCGCGGCATCGAAGCGAAATTGGCTGCGAGATTTCCACGAGAAGACGTAGCGGATTCGCTGCGGCGAGCGTGCGAAAGCACCGAGCGTCCTGAGCGACCCAGCAAAGTTGCGCCGCTATCCGCTGAGCGCTTTCATCTGCAGCTGACCATCGGTAGCGAGACCCAACGAAAGCTGGCGCGTGCGCTCGACTTGATGAGTCACACGAACCCCGGGAGAGCGTTCGAACCCGTGCTCGATCGGGCGCTCGAGACGCTACTGACCGCGCTGGAACGGGAGAAGCGCGCCACGTTGAAGAGCGCGGCGAGGACGCGCGAGAGATCGAAGCCCGCAGTGACCGCGGCGCGTTCACTGTTGGTGCAGACCGAGATTCCGGGAGCAGGAGCGACCCCGATCCGCGCCATCGCGCGCCCGGTTCGGCGCGCGGTTTTCGAACGAGACGGCGCGCGCTGCACTTTCAAGAGCGCGGACGGCCATGTTTGCGGCGCTAGCGCGTTCCTGGAAATCGATCATGGGGACCCGTGGTCGCTTGGCGGCGCGAGCGGCGCGGCGAATCTGCGCGTCTATTGTCGCGCCCACAATCAGCTCACTGCCGAGGAGTTCTTTGGACGCCGGAGGCGCCGAGGCGGGTGACGCAGCGACGCGTGGACGACGGTCTTGCCGGCGCCGAGTTCGCAGCGCGTTCCAACCGCGCCAGCGCGGATCAGCAGAAAGTCAGCACGGATCAGCAGAAAGCCAGCGCGGATCAGCAGAAGGTCAGCGCGGATCAGCAGAAAGTCAGCGCGTGCCCCAGCGCTCGTCACGCACGGTCAGCAGCGCCCAAGGCAGGATCCACTGCAAGCAGAACACCATGAAGATTGCGTAAGCCACGCCATACAGAAAGCGAAAGCTCTTCTCGATGCGCAGGTAGTAGAGAGCCGTGAAGGCCGTGCCGACGAGCAAGACGAGGCTGCCGCGAAACAACTCGGGCAGGCTGGTGTCGAGCAACGAGGGCAAGCCGATCAGCACGTAGAACATCGCGAACACGCGCAGCGTCGAGATGACGAACGAGACCACGGGCAGCACGCGATTCTCGGTGCGGTAGCGCGTGAACATGAACTTGGCGAAGCTGAAGCCCTCGACGATGTAGCTACGGTCCCAACGCACGAACATCTTGGTGAGCGGGCGGTATTTGGTGGGCGCCAAGGTGTGGATGGCGGCCGTGCTCTGGTAGACTGTGTCGTAACCGGCCTTGAGCACGATGTTGGTCAGGGCCTGGTCCTCGCCGTGGCTGACAGGGCGACCGAGGAACTTCTGATTCGTCCACTCTTCGAGGTGCGGAAAGATGACTGCGCGACGAAAGGACGAAAGCGCGCCCGGGCAACAGGCGACGGCGCGGTAAACCGACTGGGCAGCGCGGCCGAAATCGAAGGCCAAGGCGTACTGCACCTCGAGCATGCGACTGATGAAGGTGTCGCGATTGAGCACGGCGACGCGACCGGCAACTGCGCCGATCTTCGGATCGGCCAAGAAGGGCGCAACCATCTCGCGCACGGTGCCGGGCTCGACTTCGCTGTCCGAGTCGATGGTGACGACGATCTCACCAGTCGACGCCTTGAAGCCCTCGTAGAGCGCCGCGCGCTTGCCGCGGTTGCCGCGGAAGCGCACCAGCTTGACCATATCCGGAAACTCGCGCCGCAGATGGCGCATGTGGAAGAAGGTGTCGTCGCGCGAGCCGTCGTCGACGACGACGATCTCGACCTTGCCGGGATAGTCGCTGACCGCTGCCGAACGAATGCTGTTCTCGACCATCGGACCTTCGTTGAAGGCCGGAATGATGATGCTGACTGTCGGCCACACCGAGTCCGGAGGAGCTTGGAAGGGGCGGTACCTCATCCACAGCAAGCTGAGCAGCGCCGTGTAAGCCGTCTGCAAGAGCACGACCACACCAACAGGGTGGAGGAAGCTGAGAAAGAGGAGCTTCACCGACTCGCCCACGGTGCCTTCCTGATTGCGCAGGTAGAAGGCCAACACGATGCTGACGACAGTCCCGACGAACGGAAAGACGCCAGCGAACGCGGAGCTGAAATCGCGCCGCGGAGTGGGCAGGTGGTTCGTCTCACTCATTGCAATGGCGCGTATCCTACATCACCGCCTAGGCGATGACGTGGCGTGTTTGAGACGATACGGAAGGTCGAGCTAAAAATTCCTAGTCAATTTTATCTGAAATTCCGCCCCTGCTGTCGATTACGCTTGGTTCGAGAAGCGAAAGGCCCGTCCAGCGACCGCTCCGGAAGCGCGCTCTGAAGATCAACGCCACGACGCCCGCGTCGAGCACGAACCAAGCCCACATCGCTTGAACCCCAAACCCGAAGTGGAGGAGCAGCAGCAACGGCAAGACGAAGCCGACGCTGGCCGAGAGCGCCAAGGTCCACATGATGAAGCGAACGTCGCCGGCGCCCTTGAGTGCGGAGGCGTAGAGCATCTGCACGGTGTGGCAGAAGCCGAGAGCGACGACGAAGCCGAACAGGCTCCGAGCGACTGGGGCGATGGCCGCGAAATCTTTCGCCCCAGCTGAAAAAGGTAGGAGCACGCAGTCACCGAGAGCGACGAGCAGCAACGCGAACAGAGACATGTAGACGAGCGCCAAGTGCAGCGCCGAGCGCGTGGCTCGGACTCCCAGCTCTGGCGTGCCCGCTCCCTGGAACTGCGCAACCACGATGGCGGTGGCTCCGCCCGCACCGAGAATCGGCATGAGGCCGAACGAATTGATCTGCCAAGCGACGTTGCTGCCCGCGAGCGTCGAGGTCCCGAGCCGTCCAACAATCAACGAAAAAGCCGTCCAAGCCGCGCCGTCGAGGAAAAAGTGCGCGCCGCTGGGCAAACCAAAGCGGAGCAGCCGTCGCACCTCGGCTGCATGAAAACCGAAATCGGACAGCACGCGATACTGCGCGTCGTGCTCTTTGCGAAGAACGAGCAGGGCCCAGACAAGACCACCGAGCCATTGGCAGACGAAGGTCGCCCAAGCGGCTCCTGCCATGCCCAAAGCGGGCAAACCGAAGTGCCCGAACACCAGCGCATAGTCGAGCACGATGTTGAGCGCCGCCATCGCGACGCCGATCCACATGAGCGGCCTGGTTTGGCCGCGCGCCGAGTAGAAGGAGCCGAGCACCGCGCCGCTCGCCATGGCGCCGACACCCCAACACGAGATACGGAAGTATTCGACCTCGAGCGCGCGGACTTCATCCGCATGACCGACGAGCGCGAACAGTTCGTCCGCAAAAAGACTGACGATGCCGAGCAACGCTTGGCCGAGCCAAGCGACGGTAACCCCGGCCCAGAGCGCTCGACCGACCAACTCGGAGCGCCCCGCGCCGTGGTACTGCGCGACGAAGGTCGAGGTGTAGAGAGCGGTCCCCAAAAATACGCAGAAAATCGCCCAAACCAGCCCCGAGGCTGGCCCCGAAGCGGCCAAGGCGGCGGGTGACAGCCAGCTCAAGAAAATACGGTTCATGGCCTGCATGAACGAGAACGCACCCATGCTGACGAGCATCGGCAGCGCCAACTCGACAATACGCTTGTAGCCGGCAGGGCCCTGCCAGTTGTCCCGGAGCTTGTGAACGACGAGGTTCATGCGGAATTACCCGCCTCCTCTCGCACTGAGCCAAGGTGCAAGTCAACAGATCCATGCCACGCTACAAAACCGTCAGAGCCGTTCGATAGCGCACTCATCGAGTGCACGTTGAAACGGCCTGCGGTCATCCAAATGCGCCGCCAGCGCGCGGCGAGATTCACACAAGCGTAGCGTGTGTAGATCCCCCATCCTCAACCCTGCCGCGACGTCGAGTGCGCCCTCCAGGATTGTGCCGTCCGCACAACGTGTGGCCGAGCCTTCCACGGCTTGCTTTCCGCAAAACCGTTTGATCAACGGATCTCCGCGATTCATATCACGAGGGCGGTATGTTTCGAACGGTAGACGACTAGCAAAGATCGAGGTCACCTGGAAAAGACCGGACGCATCAGTTTGCCGATTGACGATGCCTGGACTCAGAACGGTTACCCTTCCAGCATGGTAAGGCGTGTGACAGGAGGCGCAGTCGTTGAGGCGCCTCAGCTGATCTGCCGCCCGCTCACGGAGTTCGGTCGCAGCGGGGGCCGCAAGCTGGTTGCCCAAGACCAGGCGGCCCAGCGCGCGCGTTACTTCTTGCTGGTGCTCGCCGCGAGGCCATTCGATGCCTAGCAAAGCATTGCCGCTGGTGTCGGTGGGTCGCAGGACGCGGTAGCGCTGCGTGGACCCCTCGAACGAGATGCCGCGCACATCGAGGACGCGCCAGCTCGACGACGGAGCCGCATCGCGTGGCCCTTCTCCGTAGTATTCGACTCGGTCGGCTCGCGCGCCGCTTGGCAACTCGATCGACCAGGTTTCTCCGCCCTGTTGCACTGCTCGGATGCGTTCGGATGGCGGGATTCGAACGTACACCACAATTTTGGTTCGCCCGTCCTCCGAGCTCGGCGGTCGAAGAGGACCCACCATCTCGATGTAGCCGTCACGGGGCCAGTGGTCGGCCGTGAGCCGATGTGCCTGGTAGTGAGCGCCGGCTGGCAGGGGAGGAAGAGTCGCCCCCCTCGAGTCCGACTCGTAGCGGCTCCAGGCGTAGAGGACCGACGCCGCCAGAAGTAGGCCGCCCCAGCCGCGTCGCCAACGTATCACGGCGAGTGACCATCGCGAGGCTGAAGAGTCGGCAAAGGGGCCAACACCCCCAAGTCAACCAGCGCTTGGTCCTCGCGAACCACATCGCTGTACGAGATCCCAGGGGCCAGACTGAGGGGCGCCTCCGGTGCATCGCGCCGCCGTAGCGCCAACAGAGCGGCCAAAGACGGTCTCACTATCTCGAGACGCTGCGTATGGCGCGAGCGGCAAATAAGTACCGTGCACGATGCCGGTTCGGGTCGGGAGCCTACAGCGCGGTCTCCGCCCTCGACGGCGAGTGCGAAGTTCGGGATCTCGTGGCTGTAGCTGCGCACGAACAAGGCCTGTCCCAGCGCGCTACCGGAGGCGGCGAAACCTGTCGGATGGGCCGCCAGCATGGCTGCGTAGCGAATCCATGCGAAGTCGACGAGTTCGAGAACGGCAGCCGGGACGGGAGTCTTCGTCTGCTGGCGTGCTTCGAGGAACGAGTACATGCGCTTCGCGTAGTGGTTGGGCTCCCAGTGATCTGGCGCCACCTCCAGGATGTAGGCTTCAGCCAGGTTGTCCCACAGCTGGGGGTGGTGGGCCACGCACACAGCCCGCGCCGATGCGAAGAAGTGATCTAGAATGCCGCGCTTTTGGCGGCGTACAAGCTCCGGATAGAGCGCCAGCCGGGCGTCGCCGGATGCACTTGGTCCGAGAAGGCGGACGGTTTCTTCGACTCCGACACGCCGCTCGAGAAAGGGCTTCATGTGCTCGAAAAAAACAGCCAGAGGGGTCGCCATTCACTTCGCTTCTTCCAGAAAAGCGCGCGCCTTGTCAGCCTCATCCAGGACGGCGTCAAGCGACGGAATACGCTGGTCCCACTCGATCAGCGTTGGAACTTGGCCGATGCACGCCACAGTTTCGCGAAAGAGAGCCCACACCGGCTCGGCAATGGCCGAGGAATGAGTGTCGAGGAGGAGCCCGCGGTCAATACTGTGCCCAGCCAGGTGGATCTGCCGGACGCGCTCGAGCGGTATCCGTCGCAGGGCCTCGCTGGGGTCCTGCCCGTGGTTCCGCGCGTTGAGGTAGAGATTGGTCAGATCAAGCAATAATCCGCACCCCGATTGATCCAGGACTCCTTCGAGAAAATCGCCCTCCGTCATGCACGACCCAGGCATGACGGCGTAATAAGTGATGTTCTCGAGAAGCATGGGCGTTCCGAGCCTCCGGGTCAGGTATTTGGCTCGCCCCGCGGCGGCTGCGACGGCCTCTTCTGTGAACGGCAAAGGAAGCAGGTCGAATGACTCGTGGCCGCCCAGCGACGAGTAGCAAAGGTGATCACTGAAAAACGGCGGCGCTAGCCGCGCAATGAGTGCCGCTAGGGCGTCGTCGTAGACATCATTCTGACCAGTTCCGACCGACGCCGCGACGCCGTGAGGCACAATCGGCCACCGCTCCGCGCAGGCATCCAGCACGTAACGAGGCCTACCATCGAGCCCCATGAAGTTTTCCGAGATGATCTCTAACCAGTCGACGCGACGGCTGGTTTTCAAGATCGCATCATGAAACTCCCGCCGCAGGCCGATACCCACTCCGCGTAGGACAGGAGCTTCTGGTGGTGGGTTCACTCTGCCTGAGTGTACACGAAATCGTGTCCTGAGTGGTCGGCGTCGCTTCCGGCGCCCATGTGGCACCCAACGCAAATGTCCAACTCAGGCCCTTTTGAGCCGTACCCGTTTGCGATTGTGCCGTCGGCGTCGGTGACCTCAAACCAATACCAAGCCTCACCCTGACCCTTCTTCACTTTCCGGTACATCGCGTATCCGATGATGCTGGCGCCCTCAGAGTCGTACAGTTCCTTCACGCCGGCAGCACCGACTGGGAACTCGCCCGCTCCGTGACTACTCAGAATGTCGTTGGAGCAAATTCGGTTGATGCCGTGCGGAGACGGCGAACGCGAGTCGTGTGGAGCAGGCTCGCACTTCCATTCCTTGTAATCTCCGCCAGCCAACCACGCCGAAATGTCCGACTCGCTGCCGGTAGGCGGTGTTTGAGCATTGCCGGCCATGCCGGCTCCGCCCGCGGCCGGGCAACCCGCATCCGCAGCCGGGCAGCCCGCGTCCTCGGCCGGGCAGCCAGCGGCTGGCTCCGAGCTGCAGGCGGTGATGGCCACGGTTCCGGTAAGCGCCAGGGCTCCCGCTACGCATGCGGCCTCGAGGACGGAGAGCAAATCAGTTTTCATGATGACTCCTACGCTGAACCTTCCGTCTGGTTGCGGTCGGTCCGGTTTTTTTTGAGCCGCGCTCGGTCGGGCGCGCACAGGTCTGCTCCTTCCGATCAGATGCGCATTCTCCGACTTGCAACCCACGCTCCCAGCAACCCGAACACCCAAATAGCCGCTCCGTGACCCAGCAAGAAGTGGGTTAGGGAATCTCGCGAGCAGTGCAGACGAACCAGTACGGCCCCCAGGGTGCCGGATGCCGCCCCAAAAAGCGCCATCCTCAGCCACGCGATACCAGTGAGCCTGCTACGAAACAGCACGAACACCGCTCCAAAGGGCAGCGACGCCAGCATGGTCGAGTTTAGGGCGCAGGCAATCGTCGACGAAACCGTGAATCCCCCGGTGCCTTGGGTCGAGACCAGCGCGCTCGCCCCGAAGAGGCCGATCAAAAGGCCGAGTAGCGCGATCAGTCGCTCGACCCGGAAGCCTAGCCCCAGGCGACCCGGGCTCATCGCGGCGGCGGCGGCAAGAAGAGCGGCTCCAAAAGGGACCACGAAGGCGCCCAGGTAGGACCAAACCGAAAACCCGGGGCGCGGCGCCAGACCGGCCAGCACAACCCAGCTGATCTCTACAAGGAGCACGGCTACCAACGCGCCCAGTTGTTTGCCTCTGAGCGCGCGCCGACTGGTCCCGCCGGGCGCAAGCTCTGCAGATGCACCATGGGGCGTCGCTCCGGCGTACGGATCCGGTATCGCCTCTAGCTGCTTGAAATCGAAATCCACTTTACCCATTTAGCTGTCATCCTGGCCCTCGACTGCGTTCATCGCCAGGCGAAGGGCCTGGTACGCTCGAAACGCGCACGACTTCACCGACGCCTCCGTCGTGCCCATTACCTCGGCGGCGTCGCTGACCGAGAATCCCTCGAACCTGAGCAGAACGAACGCTTGTCGCTGCGACGCTGGCATCTCCTGGAGGGTCTCGCGCACACAGTCGAGCTTTCGTCGCGACTCCAAGATGTGATCGGGGCGCCGTTCCGCAGCATCCCGGACTTCGGCGAACGGAGCGTCTACGACCACAAAGCCCCCTGCCTTCTTTTTGCGTTCGCTGTCCAAAAAGACGTTCCGTGCGATGGCGTAGACCCAAGGCAAAGCGGCGGCGCCTCGGTTGAAAGAGCCTCGCGCGCGGTGAACTCGCAGGAAAGCCTCCTGCAGGAGCTCTTCGGTGACGACGGAACTTCCCGACAGTCGCAGCAAGAAACGGAACAGCCGAGGGGCGAGGCGCGAGTGGAGTTCGCCAAACAGGCCGTCCTCGCCATCGGCATAACGATGCATGAGTTGGTTCAGCGCGGTCTCGCCAACCTGGCCTGGTTGGACCGGTTCCTCCACTACACCAGTAGCAGGCAAGATATTCGCCTTTGTCGTCACGACCCGGCGCCGACACTACATGAGCGGTCAAGTGCCGCCAACCGGTCCGCGAGAGGCCTTCACCACAATCGGTCATTCGCACTTCATTCCTACGCAAGTGGCGCGGCTTGGGCGCGGGAGCACAAGACCTTTCGCTGACGCCGCTAACAGCGGTCACCAAACGTTCAGTGTGATCAATCACGATGCGTTCGAGACCCAGGGGCAGTCGTACGTGCCCACGGTGACCTGCGCGGATCGAGGGGCTCGCGTAACGCGTGCCAGCCGCGGCTGACCACTTCCAGCCGGTCGCGCGCGTCGTGCTTGTACTCGGTGCGCTTGTCCGCGTTGTCGTTCGCAGGCGTCAACTCACCGAGTGGCGGAGCGAAAGGCAACGGCCAAACCGCCGCCCCGCTCACGCTTCGCTCACTCATCAACTTCGCCGCCGCGGCCATCTCCGAACTTTCTCCCTGCGGCAAGCGAAGAGTCAACTCCCCTGGAAAGAGCCAAGGCGCCGCGCTAGCCTGGCCACCCCAGGCACACCGCGATGTCTCTCGACTCTCCGCACGACGCTCTCTTCAAAGAGATTTTCTCCAACCCCGAGCATGCTCGGGTCGAGCTACGCGCGGTCCTTCCTCCGGCCCTTGTCGCCAAACTCGACTGGACAACGCTCCACGTCGAGCCCAGTTCCTTCGTCGAACTCGGCGACCGCGACCGCCACGCGGATTTGCTCTTCAGCGTCGATTTAGAAGGACGCCCTACCTACATTTACGTCGTTTTCGAGCATCAGAGTTCGCCGGACGCCTTCATGCCGCTCCGACTCCTCGGTTACGCCGTGCGGGTCTGGGAGCGGTTTAGGCGCGAAAACGAAGAGGTGCGCTTTCTTCCGCCGATCGTGTCCGTCGTTCTTCACCACGGCGAAAGCGGCTGGAACAAGCCTGTCTCTTTCCACGATCTGTTCGACCCCGCTCTCCTCAACGACTTACATCTCGCTGAGTTCCTCCCTGCGTTTCGTTTCGTGCTCGATGACCTGAGTCACGCTTCTGACGACGAGCTACTGCGGCGCGCCGAGCGCGAGTTCGAGAGCGTCGTTCCGGTGGTCCTTTGGGCCCTTCGGGATGCCCGAAACGGCCAGAAACTCCTCGCCTCTTTCCCACGATGGGCCGAGGCGCTTTCCCTCATCCTTCGCGCCCCCAGCGGAAAAGATGCGCTCCTAGCCGTTTTCGGCTACATTTCCATCGTCGCCGAAGTTCTGTCGCCGGATGCTATCATTGCTGCCGTTGACGCCGCCGCCCCCGAAACGAAAGACACCGTCATGACTCTCGCCGAAATCTGGATGCAGCAAGGGCTCGAGAAGGGCATCGAGAAGGGCCGCCTCGAAGGCATCGAAAAGGGCGTCGCAAAGGGTGAGCGTGCAATCCTCGTCAAGCTGCTCACCTTCAAGTTTGGGCCCCTGGCCGAGACGCATCGGGCTCAGATCGAGGCGGCGTCCCCAGCGCAGCTCGAAGCCTGGACGGAGAAGGTACTGACCGCGTCTTCCGTCGACGAACTTTTCGGCTGAGTGAGGCTCATCTCGAGGTGCGAGCCGATCACACCGTGCTCACTGCTTAGCAATTCGCTATTTCGCGCTTCCCCGCGTGAACACCCTCCACCTTCCCATTCCACTCCCGGAAACCTGGCCTCGGCAAACCAAGAGCGCCCTTGTTGCCGCCACTTCGCTGGCACATGCGGCGCTCACTTTCGCCCGCGGCTGGTGCGTCAATAGCCCGCTCGAACGCGTTCGACTCGCCGCAGAGTGCGAGCGCCTTCGCTCCGAGGTCGTCCTGTTGCGCGAGGAGCTTCGGATCAAGGATGCCCGCATGCACAAGCTCGAGCCCGCGCGGCGCCCTCAGTACGCCCCCGTCGAGCGGCTCGCAAGCTTGTCGCGCAGCAGCTATCCCTAACGCTGCCCCTTTGCGGCAGAAGGCGCATCGCTGAACTTCTGGCTCGCGGAGGTCTGCATCTCTCGGCCTCGACTGTGAGAAGAATGCTTCACAAGCCGCCAGCCAAGCCAACAGAGCCACCTCCCGCCCCACAGAAAAACACCGACTCCGCGCGCTCCGTTTTGCTGGCACGTGGTCATCGTCCTCGACCACTTCTCCCGAAAGGTCCTCGACTTCGAGGTCTTTCCGCAGGAGCCCAACAGTCGAAGCATCTGCAACTTGCTGGATCGCACAGTGGCGCTCACGCGCGCGCCTCCGACGTACACCGTCACCGATCAAGGCACTCAGTTCCGGGGAGAGTTTCGCGATTGGTGCGCCAGCCACGGCGTCACTCCGCGTTTCGGCGCCGTTGGCAAGAAGGGAAGCATCGCGCTCATCGAGCGCTTCATGCGCACGCTCAAGCATGAAGGGACGCGCAGCATTCTCGTACCCTACGGGGTCGAAAACATGCGAGACGAGCTCAGATGTTTTGCGACTTGGTACAACAACTTTCGTCCGCATCAGAGCCTTCGCGGAGCGAGTCCCCGCGAAATCCACGAAGGCTCAACGCCAGCAAACGTTGGCGCCCGCGTTGAGCCACGCGCGCTCTATCCGCTCGCTCGAGCTTGCGAGCGCGTGAATCGCCTCGCGCTCCGTGTGTCGTACCTCGAAGGCAAGCGACACTTGCCGATCGTCGCACTCGATCGCGCTGCGTAGCTTCGCGCGGTCTCCAAAAAACATCGTCAGCTGCAGTGCCCGCCGGTAAGACGGATGGAAGTCGCGCGACTTGCGTCCGACACGCGAGCTAGTGCCTCCCTGCTGGCTTCGAAGGTGGCAACTTCCGACTCCCAATTCACTCACTCTTCGGTCCGAAATACTGCTCATCTGTCCGGCCCAAAGGTCGCTGGACACCTACAGGAGCATATTGGAAGGTGCGGAGATAGCCGCTGCCGTTGCAATCGCGTCCGTCGTCGACGGTTGCGATTCGCCGGTTCTGCGCGTCGTAAGCATGTTGAACGCAGTAGCCTTCAGGGTCCTTGGTGAGGACGACATTTCCGCGGGCGTCGTACTCGATCTGGTTGGTTGCACCGTTCTTGTCATTG
>Ga0105048_10014476_pt1 | contig 12288 bp, 8 predicted proteins | sample MAT05_FD_78382 | JGI IMG/M metagenome (GOLD analysis project Ga0105048, IMG submission 78382) | Freshwater microbial communities from Lake Fryxell liftoff mats and glacier meltwater in Antarctica - MAT-05 | ecosystem: Environmental > Aquatic > Freshwater > Ice > Liftoff microbial mat | place... | reverse complement strand
TGGCGGTAGAAAAGTTAGGAGCCGCTCAGCAAAGTTCAGCGCAGGATCTAAACCACAGGCAAGAAGCGATTGCCTTGATGGTGAAGCCCGTGCACGAATCACTTACCAAGGTTGACGCCCAGATTGCTGCGCTTGAAACGGCCCGTGGCGAGGCTTACGGAAGGTTAACCGCACAGGTTTCTTCGCTGGCTGAATCCCAGAACATGTTGCGTACCGAAACAGGCAACTTGGTTAAAGCGTTGCGCGCACCTGCCGTGCGGGGTCGATGGGGTGAAATGCAGCTAAAACGGGCTGTTGAAATGGCTGGCATGCTTGAACACTGCGACTTTGGTCAACAAGTCACTTTAACCACCGAAGAGGGCCGATTTCGCCCCGATATGGTTGTGCGTTTGCCCGCAGGCAGGAACATCGTGGTTGACGCCAAGGTTCCGTTGGAAGCCTACCTTGATGCGGTAAGTGCTACCACCGACGAAGAGCGTGCAAAGCGCTTGCGTGATCATGCCCAACAAGTGCGTAACCACGTGCAAAAGTTGGGTGCCAAGAGTTATTGGGAACAACTTGCAGGCTCGCCTGAGTTTGTGATCTTATTCTTGCCTGGCGAAGCGTTTTTTAGTGCGGCACTTGAAGCTTCTCCGTCGTTATTGGAAGAAGGCGTTGGCAGCAAAGTTTTGATCGCCACACCCACCACGTTGATAGCGTTGCTGCAAACCGTGCAGGTGTCCTGGAGGGAAGAGCGGTTGGCCGAAAATGCGCAGAAAATCAGCGAGCAGGGGCGCCAGCTTCATCGCGCGTTGAGTTCATTGTTTGAACATTGGTCAAAGTTAGGGCGAGCGATTGGCAGCGTGAACGAACACTTCAACCGTGCCGTGGGTTCATTGGATCAGCGGGTGATGCCTGCCGCCCGAAAGCTGCAAGAGCTAGGGGCCGGTAGCTCAAGGGAGCTGGCTGAGCTAGAACAACTTGATGTTCGTCCCCGTCTTGTAGATCCTGAGGAAAGCGCCTTTCCTGCACCGCAGTTGGCGTTGCCCTAACGTATAGGCGTAAGATGATCTGACCGTGAGTGACCCTCAAGACGCTTTTGTTGAACAGCTCAAGAAGATTGTGATTCAGCGGGTGGCCGATGATGACGTTCCGTTGCCTTCGTTGCCCCAAGTTCTGATGAACAGCCTCAAAGAGTTGCGCAAAGAAGAGTTCGATCTAGCCAAAGTGACTGAGTTCTTGGAGGCCGATCCCCTCGTTACCGCGCGTGTTTTACGTTTGGCCAACAGCGCTGCCTATGCCGCCCGCCAGCCGACCGTCACGATAGCTGGCGCCGTGGGGCGTGTTGGTGGTTTGGCCTTGCGGCCGTTTCTGACGGAGCTTGCCGCTGAGCAAGTGTTTGCTTCTAAAAACAGTGAAATTAACAAAGCCTGCCGAGGTCTTTGGCAACATTCAGTTGCCACGGCAATGGTGGCGAGAGAACTCGCTGGCAAGGTTTTTCGCTTGGGACATGGCGAAATCGCCGAATCTGCATATATGGCCGGGTTGCTTCACGATATCGGCAAACCCATTTTGGCGGCTGTGTTGTTGGACGCTGAAAAACGCCTTCTGGGGGTGAAATCGGCCACTTGGTTATCCGCCGAATCGTGGCTGAATCTGTTGGGCAGCGCTCACAGGAGTGTGGGTTTGTTGGTGGCTGCGCTGTGGGATATGCCTTTGATGGTGCGGCTGGGCATCAGCAACATCACGGAGTTCGACCGAAGGGAACCATATGCAGTTGGAAACTTCGTGCGGTTGGCCAACGGTTTGACCAAGCGGGCGTCGATCTACGTTGGGCCATTCGATGAGAACCAAGTTGATGCACTCATTGCCCAAGGGCAGGAGCTTTTGGGATTCACTCCTGAGGTCCTTTTTGAAGTTTGCGAGGGGTTGGTTGGGAAGGTGGCGGGGCGCTTGGTCTAAATGGCTCGTTGCGTTGTTCTTAAATAAGGTGTCGCCTCGACGCACTGTTAGGAGTAAAGTCAGGCTCAAATCCTAAGGTGCAGACGTGAGCGAGCTTAAGACTGAATCGTTAGAAAACTTGGTGCCACCAACTTCTTCGGGGCAAGGGCCACCCACGGGCGAAGGGGGGGCAGCTCCACAATCAAATGCTGCGAGCGCCGATTCTGGTCCATCCGCTGGAGGTGTTGGTGGCGGGCATACGCCTCCTACAGGTTCGCTTGCGGAAGTTGTTCCCGGCACACAACTTGGTCGATACAAGATCATTCGCCGATTGGGCGAAGGTGGAATGAGCACGGTTTTTGAAGCTGTGCACATAGACATTCATAAGCCCGTGGCGATCAAAGTGCTTTCGAACGCTTTAGCGCAGCAGGAAGAGGCTCAGGTTCGCTTCCTGCGTGAGGCCGCTGCGGCTTCGCGGTTGCAGCACCCGCACGTCGTTGACGTTGCTGATTTCGGTACCGACGCTGGCCGTTCGTACTTGGTTATGGAGTTGATGCGAGGTGAAGATCTTGCACAACACATTCAACGAAAAGGCGTCCTTTCGGCTGAAGCTCTCGCCGACGTCATGCTGCCCATCTGCGCGGGCGTGCAAGCCGCGCACGACATGAAGATCGTGCACCGCGATCTGAAGCCCCAAAACATTTTCATTTGCAGAACCCATATGGGCGGCACAGTGCCCAAGGTTTTGGACTTCGGCATTTCAAAAGTTGTTGATGCCGAGGCCGCAGCGCTGACCCACTCGGGCATGATGATGGGTACGCCTTACTATCTTTCGCCCGAGCAGATCATTCAAAATCTGGCCGATCATCGCAGCGATCAATACGCCCTTGGCGTGATCCTTTACGAATGCGCCACAGGCCGAAGGCCGCACGAAGCCGAAACACTTTACGGGATCTTGAACAGCATCACCCAAGGATCTTACCCAAGGCCACGCGCGCTGCGCCCTGAAATGGCTGAAGCCTTTGAAGCTACGATCCTGCGTACGCTGGCTCAGGATGCCAACCGTCGCTTTCCCACGGTACACGCCCTTGGGGCGGCGTTGATGGCGTTCGCTTCAGACAAGCAACGCATGATCTGGTCCGATTACTATTCGGGCGCAACGATGGGCGATTCGACGGAATTCGTGCCCCCCGTTGTAACGCCCTCAGCAGGAAAATCAGGATCAACAGAACTGCTGCGCAACGACGGTTCGGGGTCGATGCCTCACAACGCAACCCGCATGTTGCCGGATGCGATGCAATCGGGCTCGGGCGTGCGCAAACAAGTTTCTGCGTCGGAGCAAACCGGACGTGTTTCTTTTGCTGACAACGATGACGAAGCTATCTCGGCCCTGCGTGGCCGCCCTAAGGGCATGATCATTGGCGCGGTTGCCGCAGCGGTGGTGCTTATTGGGATCTTGATCTACGCATTTTCGGGATCGAAGCAGGCGGTTGAACCGCCCGTGCAGGCTGCTGCACCTGCTGCAAATGACGAGCACGCTGCCCCGGTGGCGGCGATACCCGATCCTGTGGCCACGAAGCCTGCTGCGCCATCTGAAACTTCTGCAGAGCCTGTCCGTGCTGAAGTGCCGAAGGCCACGGTTGAACCCACGCCTGTGGCTGCTGCTGAGCGTGCAGCCGAATCAGGATCGTCACGCCGTGAACGAGACAGTGCAAAGCACAGCCACAGTGAAAAAACGGCGACCTTGCCTACGGGCAAACCAAGTGCTGATCCTGCTGCCGCTTCGACCCCAGGGAAAAAGGGCGTTGGCAGCGAGAAGAGCGGCAACGTTCCGATTCTTGATTAGGCTTGCGTGAACACGAGGGCGCCGTTGTTCAGCTGAACACTGTGCGCCCCGAAAGCTTCGGCGCCAGGCGAGCTGCCACGGAACAGCAAACATTGTTTCTTCATGCGCTGGCTGTGGCGCGAAGCAAGCTCTTCGACTTCCGCTGCTGCTTCTTGATGAGCGACAATGGCAACCGTGCCACCACTGCCGCCACCCGTGATGCGACCTCCGTAAACACCTCGTTCGCGAAGCTTACGAACGTCGTCCACGACGGCATCCGTGGCCGCACTTCCGAGACCCACCGCCGTATAGCTTTCGTGTGATGCAAGCATCAGTTCGCCAAGCAGCGATGGCACGTTGGCATGGTCGCTTGAAGAGAGGACAGCAGCGAACAACCGCGAACGATGTGAATCAGCAATGGCGTGTGTTAGCGAGGCCCGCACTCGGTAGTGCAAATCCGGATTGACCCTTGTGGCCGTATCGGTGGTGCCTTGGTACGTTTGAAGAAAGTCACAACCCTTGAGCTGTTCGGGAACAAGGTGGGCAAGGGAAGCCAGTTTTGATGGTGATACATTGGCTAGAAATCCACCAAACTCTTTGTCGTCAATTTTGGCGACCTGTTCTGTGTTGATGACAGGCATGCCGAGTACGGATGCAAGGATCCTGTAGCCCATAAACGTGGCGCAACGAACTGTGCCGTAATCTGCTCCCGAGACTGCATGAGATACGCCTGAATCGATTCCCCAGAAACACAGCTCTTGCGGAACAGCAACGGCACCCTCAATCGAGCCCGGCTGGCATTTGATGCGCATCAAATGATCTTCAACGCCGTGAACGACCGCCATTTGGTCCATAAGGCCACATGGTGCTTTGGCCAACGTGTGTTCCATCTTCTGTGCCAAGTGTGCCACCTCGTTGGGCGCAAGCGAAATACCCATTGCATGCGCCACTGCATAGAGGCATGCCACCTCTGCGGCCGCGGAAGAACTCACGCCGCGGCCTTCCGGAACGTTGGAGGCAACCAACAAACCAAGACCAGCTGGCAGAGGTAGCGAACGTTCGCTGTGCAAGACGAAGATCGCGCCCAAGACATAGGCGGCCCAATGATTTTCGGGGGCCTGAAAAAACGCGGCGCACGCGGCGTGTTCCGAGAGCAACGTTTCAAGTTCGGTGCGGCTTAGAATCAGTTCGCGGAAGGGGTTCGATTTATCCAACGGTGCGCTAACCGCGTGAAAATTTGCGCCGCGAACTTGGGCCACGCAAACAGTGCCTTCTGCCAGGGTTCGTTCAAGCACAGTGGCACCGGCGTAATCTGCGATGCCACCCATGACATCGAGGCGCCCTGGAGCGCGCGCCAGCGAGCAGGCCTTGCGCGCATCGAATAGATTGGGCGACCGCTGTAACGCAAGGTTTAGTGTGGGCAACAGCGGTTGGAGCAGGTTTTGCTTGTTCACTCGTCTGACTTTTCGCTGAAGTTCATTCGGGTGAGTACCGCCTTCAAGGCCGGGGCCACCAACGCTTGAAGATGTTTGTTCGCGTATCCGACCCACGCGACATCGCTGTGCAGATCCAAGATCGGATTCAATGTGTTTCCTTGCGGGTCCGTGATCACCACTCCTGCGGCTTCGGCGATTAAGGCAGTGCATATGTCGTAGGGATGGCAACACAGCGGCGCTGGCTGCCCACGTGCTTCCATGGCGTTGATAACCAAGGGGCGAAGATCGGCAATGAACCTGTCGTGGCCCATGATGAGTTCATAAACTTGCCCGCCCGTAGACGCATACTGGTCCTCGAAACCGAGCGCCTTGCCTGGTTGTGGTGGTCCCATCGCTTCTGCCATCAGATGTTCATCGAGCTCACCCAAGATATCGCGGGCACCGGGAAAGAAGCGGCAAACGGTGGCGAAACCATGCTGCAATGTTTCGGCGCGCGAAGGCGAAACCGCCAACGGCTCCGTTGCGTTGGTGATCAAGTTAAGACGCTCCGCGAACAACTGTTTGGTTTCGTTGATACGCGTGGCCCACAGTTGATCGGTGAGGTACTGCTTTAGCAGGGGCAATTCTGTTTGAACCGCGAGGAAGATGTCGCAAAGGCGAGGGGCCACATTGCCTTCAAGCGCTACACCCGTAAGTATCCATGCAGGGCGCTTTTGGTACATGAGGCCGCGTGTACCGTCGATGGGATCAACGATTATGCGCAACACGGGCGCCTTCGTTGTGCCACGGGGAAGAACCAACGAGGCTTCACCTGTGTCGTCGGTTAGCCCTTCGGCCACGAGGCGTAGCGGCCAACGCGTGGCGATGGGAGTCAGCGCCGCGATGAGCAGGTTCTCGCTGACCTTATCGACGGCGTAAATCGTATCGCCTGGTCCATCGTGCGCCACGGCCGCAAGATCTTGCGACGAAGCGCACGCGGCGCACACAGCGCTGCGAATGTCCGCATGCAACTGGCGTAGCAGGGGCAACAACACCGTGCAGACTTCTGCGATATCGATTGTGGTGCTGTTCATTTGTGGCCGTAGTGAAGGGAAGAAACGGCTTTGAGCTCCGCGGCTTTGTCTTCTGGGGTGGTGTCGTTCAGAAAACACCCACCGCCGATTTCAGGGCCCGCAAGGTACTTAAGTAACGTGGGCGCACGCAGCGGAGGATGCAGCTGGATATGGAAATGAAACCCCGGGTGCGCGTTCCCGTCAGTTGGCGCCTGGTGAAGCACCATCACGTAGGGAAAAGGTCGCTGCCAAAGATTGTCGTAGCGGGTTAACAATTCTTGCAGCGTTCCCGCAAGATCAACCAGCTCGGTTTCATCGAGATCCGCAAGGCTTTCACAACTGCGCTTGGGCGCCACATAGACCTCGTACGGATAACGAGCGAAGTAGGGAACGAAGGCTAACGCACTTTCATTGTTCACCACGATACGTGGCGCGGTGTTCTGCATTTCCGCGGCTATCACGTCTTGGAACAGCACGCGACCGGTGGCCTCGAAGTGTGAACGTGCGGAATGCACTTCAATCTCAAGTGTCTTGAAGACGAAGTTCGTGCCGTAGATTTGGCAATGTGGGTGCGGGTTCGAAACGCCAACCTCAACCCCTTTGTTCTCGAACACCAAAACGTGGTTTACCTCTGGTCGCGCTCCCAGTGAACGGTATTGGGAAGCCAACGTTTTGAGCAAAGCAACGACGTTGCTGCGGGGCAATTCGCACAACGAATTGTTGTGCCGCGGGCTGTAACAAACCACCCGAGCGATGCCCACGGCGGGTGCATTTTTATAGATGCCTGGCGGAACGGGCGGCGTGAGTGGGGCGTTGCTTCCTACACAGGGATGATCGTTGTCGAAAACAAAGACCTCTTCGTAGTCCGGGTTTTGCACTCCTGAGATTCGTGTGTTCCCAGCGCAGAGGTGGCACGATGGATCGTGTTGGGGCGCTGATTCGACGGATGGTGCCAAAGTTTGCCCTGACCAAGGACGGCTTTGACGATGGGCTGCCACCAAGACCCATTCTTGCCGCAAAGGGTGCCACCTTTGCTCCCAACGTCCTACGTGTTGCTGGGAAGGATCTGAGGCTGCCTCTGCGCTCGACATACAATTAGTTTAGAATATTAACTAATGCAAGCAAGCAAAAAGAACCCGAGGGCAATCATTGGGAAAAGGGCTAACGGTCTGCGTAGCCTTGGGGGTGCGCCAGATGCCAGTTCCAGGCGCTGGAAAGCACGTTCGCAAGTTCGCTATGCACCGGCTTCCACCCCAAAACGGTCTCGGCCTTCCGTGGGTCGGCCACCAAGCGGGCTGGGTCGCCGGGGCGGCGTGGCGCCACTTCGATTGGTATCGCCTTTCCTGTAACCCTGCGCGCCGCTTCGACGATCTCTTTGACCGAATAGCCGTTGCCCGTACCAAGGTTCACGGCCACCGAGTCGCCGCCACGGCTCAAGTAATCAAGCGCCAAGCTGTGTGCCGACGCTAGGTCTAGGACGTGAATGTAATCTCGAACCGCGGTGCCATCAGCGGTTGGGTAATCGTCGCCAAGCACAGGCACGTGGGGGCGCTTGCCTAACGCCGTTTCAAGGACGATGGGAATGAGGTGTGTTTCGGGGTGATGATCTTCGCCCAATTCACCCGCAGCACCGCAGGCGTTGAAGTATCGAAGCGCAACCCAACGCAGCCCGTAGGCGCGTTCGTAGGCCGCAAGCGCGTGCTCGAAAACCAGCTTGGTAAAACCATAAGGGTTCGTCGGGCGCTGAGGGTGTGCTTCATTGATAGGCACGTATTCGGGTTCACCATAGGTGGCGCAGGTGCTTGAAAACACGATTTCCTTAACCCCGGAATCAACCAGCGCACCTAAGAAACTCAACCCCTCTACGACGTTGTTTTCAAAGTACTTACGTGGTTCAGTGACTGATTCGCCTACATAGGCCAAGGCGGCGAAATGCACCACCGCGGATACGTTGTGGTCATGGCAAATGCGGCGGACCAAACCAGCGTCGCCAATGCTGCCTTGGTAAAACGGCACTTCGGCGGCTATGGCCCCCCGATGGCCCCTGGCCAAATCATCAAGCACCACGATCGATTCGCCTGCGGCTTGGAGTGATTGCGCTGTGACGCTGCCAATGTACCCGCCGGCGCCAGTAACAAGGATGGTTCCCATGGTGCAGTCCTTTCGCACAGTCGCTCCCTGCGTGCAAGACCTCAGTTTTTCGAGGGGTGCCGTGCTGTGGTGTCGCAAAAACTGCTGGTGTTTGGTGGTGGCAACGATCACTAACCCCTTGGAATCGCTGACGAGCCTTGACTTTAAGGGTGGCAATTGAGGGTCGGCACGACTCTTGCGATGAACGTCCCTGTACCTTTGGGGAGGCCATCTTGAAAAAACGAACTATTTCAAAAACGCTTAGTCTTTGTTTGTTGTTGTCGGCCGCTGCGTGTGGAGGAAACGCAGCGACACCCGGTCCCGATCCGCAGCACCAACCTGGTGCGACGGATTTCGTTACGGATGAAACGGCAACCAACAGTTTTGGGCGCGGAAGCAAAGAAGCGGTGGCGGACAACGCTGCCGCAGGCGCTCCCAATGCCGCACCTGGTGCGCCCATGGGGCGTACGGGCGAAGTTCAGGAGGGCGACATCTACCGCATCTCCGACAACCACTTGTTCTATCTAAATACGTACCGTGGCTTTGTTATCTACGATGTGAGCGATCCCAAGAAGCCGGCGCGTGTGTCGCGTTTGCCCGTCTTCGGGTATCCCGTAGAAATGTTTGTGCAGGGCAACACCGTGTACGCCTTGCTACGTGACGCGCTTTACCTGACGCAAGACAAAGGCGCCATGAAGTTCCAGCGCCACAACGTTTCGCAATTGGTATCGATTGACATTACCGATCTCAAGAACCCCAAAGTGCTCAAGACCGTTGATATCAACGGAGAGTTGAAAGAAGGCGTGGCTCGCAAGATTGAAGACACCATCTACGTGGTTAGCTACATACCGCAGTGGTATTCATGGGGCTGGAACTACGGCGGAAATACGCCTGCAAAAAAAGAGCAGGCGTGGGTTCATTCGTTCAATGTGGCTGATCCGAAGGATATGAAGCTGGTTCAACAGCTGAAGGTCTTTGAAGGCGGTAGCGTTGATTTCAACGATCCAAAATTGGGAATTTCACTTTCGCGCAGCTTCCAGGATGTTTCCATCTCGGCCACGTCCAACGCCTTGATGGTGGTAGAGAACTGGCATGTTTGGAGTTCGGTGAACAACCCAACCCCCAATGGCAAAACGTACAACTGTGGCAGCTACGCAAGCGATCAGCAGTCAATCGTTTCTTTGATCGATATCTCGGATCCGAATGGAAAAATCAGATTGCACAGCCATTTTGAAGCAACCGGGCATGTCACCGATCAGTTCAAAATGACCTATGCTTTCGACGACAAATCGAAAGCCGCTACTTTCTACGGCATTTTCAAACGGCAGGCGTGGTCGGGAGCCAACTGCACAGGAACAGCGGTGGTACAGAACACGATTGAATCGTGGGACGTCACGGACGGTGCCGCTCCGTTGAAGTTGTCGTCACTGGATTTCGGAAAACCCGATGAAACTGTACGTGGTAGCGCCTTCGACATCGAACGCCAAGTGGCCTACGCGATTACGGCACGGCAGATTGATCCAATGTATGTGATCGGCCTTTCGGATCGAAAGAATCTGAAGATCTTGTCCCAGATCGACAACCTTTCGGGCGACATGAACGTGTTTCGTTTGGTGGCCGAAAAGAATTTCTTGATTGGCATTGGCACCGACGCGAGTGACACCTGTGCGGGGCAACAAGACTCTGGTGTACGCAGGACCACGCAGGTGGCAGTGAGCATGATTGACGTGCGCGACTTGAACGCAATCAAGTTGGTGCAGCGCAAGTGCGTGGCCATAGATAGCGCGGCCTGGGTTGGTTCCGAGGTGAATTGGAACTTGGATCAAGCTCACAAAATCATCGGCATGCACAGTGATGGCAAAGTGAACGTCGTGACTGTGCCGGTTTACTATTACAAGGAAAACAAAGAGAACGCGTGGTGGTGGTACCACTACGAAACGGCCGTTGGCCTTATGTCATGGGATGTAACGAAGTTTGATCCAGCCAAAGCGCCCGCAGATCAGAAGGTGCTTACCAATTATGGCACCGTAATTCACCCGAACGGTGAAGTGCGCAGGTCCATTGTGTTCACCCACAAAGGCGCCACGGAGCGGCGCATGATGATCAACCTTTCTGACACGCACATCAGCGTTACGGATATCGAAGATCTGTCGAATCCGGTGGCGCAATCCCAAGTGGAACTGGCGCCGTACCACAGCCAAATCTTTAAGTTTGGAAAATACATTGTTGAACACGTACAAGAGTCGCCCTACTCAGGATGGGGGCCAAATAAAGGTGGTTCAGAATTCCGCGTGAAGTTGGCTGGAGGGGATCTGGAAGCAACTGCGCCCGTAGCCACGTTCCGCCTGGGTCAAATTACACGTGTGATAAAGCACGGCGAAAAGTTGGTGCTCTTTCGCCAGAAGTGGTCACCTAACAAGGATCCGAACAATTTTGTTCCGCCTTCGAATGAAGCCTTGGTTATGGATTTAAGAGATCCAACAAAGCCCGTGGCTGCTGGTTCTCTTGCCCTTCCCCAGAACCTTGAACCGCAATACCGATTTTGGTGCGGCGTAGGCGGCTACTGGGGCGGCTACTGGTTCGACCAATCATCGAACTGGGTAACCACCGCAACCGGCTTGGTCTTCTTGCAAAGTGATTGGGACGCTGCCACACAGAAGCCAAGAGTGACTCTTGCCGTGGTTGATCTCGCAGTGCCTGGTGTGCCTTCATTGCAACAGGTCAATCTGCCGGGCGATTTGTGGGAAGGTCTTTACGGCGTGGTTGCAGATCCGGTGGATCCCGCAGGCTTTTATTTGGCCTACCGGAAATCGATTGGCACGATCACCAAGAGCAAACAGATGTTTACGCAGTACCGCTACTTTGCCCAGCGGTGGGCTCCACAGGCAGGCGTGTGGACTGGTGGCGCTAGCATCAATTTGCCAGGCAAGATGGTGCGCACTTGGGCCAACACGGCTGGCGCTCGCTTGTTCCTCACGCAGGACTATCTTTACAAAGAGCTTCCGGTTCCAGCGGATGCGGGCGGGCAGGGCACCTATTGGCAAAGCGACTACCAGTTGAACCTGCTGCGGGCTGTCACGAAAGAAGGCGCCGCGAAGGCAGAGCTTCTAAGCACACATCACTTCGTTGACATGTATCTGCGCGACTTGGTTCCCGACGGCGACAAGTTATACGTCAACGGTGGACCTGCCTTCTACGGATTCTACGGGGGCGTGGCAGATGGCATTGGCATTGCGCGGCCAGGAGGGTCCGTGGCGTTTGCTACGACAGAAGCCGATCCCAAAGACCGATCCGATCGCTTCATGATTTTCGATCTGTCGAAGCTGACTTTGTCGAAGGTTTACGATCAGGCCACGTCAACCTATAACGCGCAGTTGATGGGCACATACCAAGGTCGGCTGTTCATCAACTTGCCAGGCGACGGTATCTTGGTGGTGGATGCCAGCAACCCAGCGAAACCTGTGGGCCAGCAATTCATGCGAACCCTGGGATACGCTTCGCACATTGAGTTTGCAGGCGACAACGCCTACGTTGCGGCGGGGTACTTCGGTATCTATCAGATGAAGCTGAACGTTCCCGCGTTGCTTGCGCAAGACTAAACAAAGACAGCGCAAAACGAAGCCAACGGCCGCCCGAAGTTGCAAGGGCGGCCGTTTCTTTATGTGGATTCCAACAACCCGCGTTTGGTTGCCACGGTCACGGCTTCGGTGCGGGTCTTTGCTTCGAGCTTCGCCAGGATGTTGCCTACACAAACGCCGATGGTGCGATACGAGATATCGCCTTGTTGCAAGCCGCTGTACGAAAAATGAGCTTCGTCCTTCTGTTCCCGCGTCCTTATTCTTAAATGTCCGCTTGTCTATGTCCTGCCGCGTCGTACGACTCCGTGTTGCCGGAAGGTATGTCTTTCATCCGTGCGGCAGGGCGA
>Ga0105048_10014475_pt1 | contig 12289 bp, 13 predicted proteins | sample MAT05_FD_78382 | JGI IMG/M metagenome (GOLD analysis project Ga0105048, IMG submission 78382) | Freshwater microbial communities from Lake Fryxell liftoff mats and glacier meltwater in Antarctica - MAT-05 | ecosystem: Environmental > Aquatic > Freshwater > Ice > Liftoff microbial mat | place... | reverse complement strand
GCAGCACTTGCAGGTTGAGGATCAACCACCAGAGCAACCTGGGCACCTCGATCACCCGGCGATCGTTGAGGAACTGCCGCAGGTAGTTTTTGAGAGCCGGCGCGGTGGGGGCGTCCGGGGTGCCGAGCTGGATAAGTAGTATTCCGGTCATGAGGGATTGTTAGGAGGCAAGCCGGGGGTACAGCAAGGCCGAACAAGAAAGAACCCGAGCGCGAGCGTGATGCAGGCGAAAAGAACATTGCGAATGGTCAGCAGTCCCAGCCCGAAAGTGTTGGGCCCTGATAGAGGACGCTGCCATCCAGCAGCGTGGCTTTGCGGATGATGTCGGAATGGTAGTGATTCGGATAGATCATACGGGTCAGGAGGGCGAGCAGAAAGAAACCGGTGAACATCAAGGTTCGTGGCGTACCGGTCAACGGGCAGACGGCCACCAGCACAGGCAGCCAGATCAGGTACTGCGGCGAAAACACTTTGTTGGTGGCGATGAACACCAGCAGCAGGAGCAGTGCGGTACCCGCAAACAGGCCGGGTTGCGACTGGGCGCAGGTGCCGGCCGGCCCGGCAGCCCGCAGCTTTCCAGTGTAGCCGAGCGTAACCAGCACGATAGCCAGGCCGGCAAACAGCGGAGCCAATCCCGCCAGCGATGTACCCAGTGGTTACGACACGCTGAACGAACTGTGATCATAGCCGACCGTCGCGGGCATGCCGGCCGCACGAAGCAGGAGAACGATGTTGGCGTACAGCGATTCAATCTGCAATCCGCGACCGCTGTGGTAGACGAGGAAATCCAGTGAACGCGGTCCGTACCAGAACCAGGCCGGCAGGAACATGGCGACGACCATGGCGACCAGCACCAGCGATCTGCCCGCAATCAGGTACACGCGGGACAGGACCCTTCCATCCGCGGGGATCGAGCCGATGACGAACAGCGGCGCCAGCACCATCGGCGTCAATTTGAAGTGGATGCCCAGCGCAAGAAAGAGGAAACCCCAGCCCCAGCCGAGGCGCGTCATCATGATCAGAATCGCCATGGCGACGAAGAAAGTCACTCCGAGGTCGAGGTGACTGTAGACGTAGGGAGCCAGCACCCATGTCAACACGACGTAGTAGACCAACCGGCTGCCGCGTTCCGACGGCGATTCGCTCCGGGCGGTGAAGCGCAGCGTCGCAAGCAGCAGCAGGTTGCCGAGATCGAGCGCGAAGATCAGCACGCGGAACTGAATGTCGTACAGCCGCAGCCAGCCGGCATGGGTCGATTCATCATCCCCGATCGGTCCAGGCCAAGTGCCGCCAGCTCCAAGAATCCAAGCGACAGGGGCGGGTACTCGACGTTCTCGTATTCGGTTCCAGGTCGAAGGCGGCAATGGTACTCGTGGAGAGTCAGGCCCGCGCGATCCGCTTGCTGGCGCTCGTTGACGTAGCGGGCGTAGATCGCGACATCGCTGGCGGCCGGAATGACTGGTGACCGGACCGACAAGGCACGGCTGACCCCGAAGATCAACAGCGCGATGATCAGCCAGCGACGATCGATGAATGGAGTTGCGCGGTCGGCCATGTGCGACGGGGATAACGAGGCCATAGTCGCCCGGAGGTGTGGTGACGACAGCAATGCCGCCCGCGTTAAACCGAACGCGGACGGCCGTTAACGGCACACTACGGCTTCTTGCAGGCGGGGCCTTCTTTGGCGTCCTGCTTTTCGGTGATATGGCCATCGGTCTTCAGTGCGATCGACTTGTCCTTGTTCAATTGGACATAACTCGTCCATTGATCGGGCACGTCGTCCTGTGAGAAGATCGCTTGCACCGGGCATTCCGGGACGCATGCTTCGCAGTCGATGCATTCATCCGGGTCGATATACAGCATGTTTTCGTCTTGATAGAAGCACTCGACCGGGCAGACAACGCAACAGTCGGTGTACTTGCAGTCGTTGCAGTTCGCGGTAACAACGTGAGCCATGGTGAACAGGTTCCTTTCGTCCATACGTCTTCCAGGCCAGGCGACTCGCGCCGGCGGGAGAACGCGCTTGAATGATAACATCCTTACACATCGCCACAAGTGGTGTCCATAGTAAGTGATGGGAATTCGTCGGCGATTCGAGCGAATCTGCGAATCACTTCGAATCGGCGGTGTTGCCGAACAGGCTGTCTTTGACGGCTGGCTTGCAGATCTTCAGCCCATCGACGATGGGCAACCCGTTCAGCTTGAGAAGTTGATCGTCGAGCGTATGGAACTCGTCTGCTTTGTGAATGATCGCTGCGGCGAGGAAAGTGGCATCGGGCGTCTTGATCTGGCGCTTGTTAGGGCGATCTTGTTGGCCTCGCGCGCGGATCGTTCCGGCTCGCTCGGCGATGACTGTTGTTGTATTGGCGAGAACAATATTCGATCGGTCAAGGAATCTTCGGAACTTGTCCATCTGCTCGGGGCTGTGTTGTGTCTCAAGAACTTCCGAGTAGGCAGTCACTGATACGACCAGAACCACTTCACCCGCATCGATCAGATTCGCCACCAGATCGATACCTACCAGGTCCGGAGACTCTTCTTCCTTCAACCAGGCGATAAAAACTGTGGCATCCCACGAGTAGATGGGTTTTCTATTCATCGGACAGTGCCCGGATGAATTCCAAAGTGGTCAAACTGCCTGTCGCATCGGGCATCAAGCCGCGCAATGATGCCAGAGGCGGCAGTTGGTCATCGGGAAGATGGATGTCGATCGACTCGACTTCCACACGTTCGGGGAATGGGCCATCAGCCATGTAGTGCATCCGCCCGTGAACGGTGACGTTGTGTTTAATCGCGCCGCGAACCTTTTCAAACAACGCATCGTTGAACCGGCAAATAATCGAGTATCCAGTGATTGGCGGGTACAACGTGAATTCGTTACAGTTGTGAACATTCAGCCGTTCCGCCCGGCCCTTCACCGAACCATGCGACGGCATCGAATCCCTAATCAACTTGTCAACGTTGTTCAGAAATCGGGATGTCGTTTTGATCCCTGCAACTTTCAAAGACTTGCCGTTCCCCTGGAACGGTTCCACCAGCTTTCGAAACAGAAGGAGTTCCTTTTCGCGTGGCCGAGGCTCAATGACGCCGCCACTTTCCAGTCGACTTATCGTGTTCTTAAACTCGGCAATGACTATGCCGCCCAGCGCTTCAGCGTCATTCGTTGCAAGCGGAGCGAGGCAAATCCGAGCGCTCCCAATTTCCAGCTTGCTGACTACTAAAGGCATTTTCGCCGTTCCGGCGACGCGTCTCTCAACTTCTCGAAGGCACTGTGTTAGATTGTCCAAAAGATTGCGGAAGTCGACGAACAGCACCTGCCCTGTAGTTTCAGGCGAACCGGAGGCAACGATGTCGAGAGTTGCGGACTGCGGCATGAATATTCCCCATCAGCTGAAACGTTAGCCGCAATGGTGCGGGAAATCAAGTTTTGATTGTGAACGAGCAGAGACTCGTAAGCAAACGCCACTGTCACATCAGGTTGTACGGGTCGATATCGACCTGGTATTCCACCGCGTGCGGCGGCTTTACGGTGGCCATCACTTCGCGCAGCACCTCGTGAAGCAGGGCCGGGCTGGCCGACTGCAACTGGAAATGGAACCGATAGTAGTCGTTGAGCCGATAGACGGGGCACTCCGCCGGGCCAAGAACTCGTACGCCCGCTCCCCGCGGCGGCATCCGCTCGGGGAGCGTCGTCGATTTCGTGAACGCTTCCGCCATCTGGTCGGCGAACGCGCTGACCGCCTCTTCCCTCAAACTACGGATGATCACGCGTGCGAGACGCTGGAACGGCGGGTAGCGATGTGCCTTGCGTGCCTCCATCTCCGTGCGGGCAAAGCTCAGGTAATCGTGCTTCGTCGCCAGGAGTATGCACGGATGCTCCGGCGTGTACGACTGGATCATCACCTGTCCGCCGCGCGGCCCTCGACCGGTCCGACCCGCGACCTGCGCCAGCAGCTGGAAGCTGCGTTCCGTGGCTCGGAAGTCGGGCAAATGCAGTCCCACGTCCGCATTGATGACTCCGACGAGCGTTACATTCGGGAAGTCCAGGCCCTTGGCGATCATCTGCGTACCGAGCAGAATCTGCACCGAGCCTTCGCGGAACGCGTCGAGCACCTTCTGATGCGACCCGGGCCGGGTCATCGTGTCGCTGTCCATCCGCTGCACTACTTTGCCGGGGAATTTCTGCAGCAGTTCCGCCTGCAGCTTCTCGGTTCCCAGGCCCTGATAACGCACCGCCGGTTGAGTGCAGACAGGGCACTTCTCGTAGGGTTCCTGCTCGAACCCGCAGTAGTGACACAGCAGCGAGTTGCGCGCCCGATGAAACGTCATCGCCAGGTCGCAGTGCTTGCAGGTGGCCACGTAGCCGCAACCCGCGCAGTGCACATGCGTCGAGAACCCCCGGCGATTCAGCAGCAGCATCACCTGCTCGCCTTTGCCGAGCACGCGCTGCATCGCATCTTCCAGCGTCGGGCTGATCGCATGGTAGATTCCGCCGCGCTTCGGCTCATGCCGCAGATCGATGGTCCGCACGAGGGGCAGCGGGCGTTCCATCACACGGTTCGGCAGACTCAACAGCGTGTAGTTGCCCTTGTGGGCGTTGTGCCAGCTTTCCAATGACGGCGTTGCCGAGCCCATCAGAATCGGGATGTTCTCGATCTTCGCACGCATGACGGCGACATCCCGGGCATGATAGCGCGGGGTCGATTCCTGTTTGAAGCTGCTTTCGTGTTCTTCGTCGATGACGATCAGGCCGAGCTTGCGTGTCGGAGCGAAGATCGCGCTGCGCGCCCCGACCACGACGTCCACCTGACCGGCCGCCACGCGCCGCCAGTGGGCACCGCGTTCGCTGTCGGTCATATGGCTATGGAGCACAGCCACGTTGCCGCAGCGGCCGCGGAACCGCTCGATCGTCTGCGGCGTCAGCGAAATCTCGGGGACCAGCACGATCGCTTCCCGGCCGAGCTTGATCGTCTCTTCAATGGCGCGCAGGTAGACTTCGGTCTTCCCCGAGCCGGTCACGCCGCGCAGCAGGAATGATTTGTAGGTCCCCTCGCGAACGGCCAAGTCAACGGGTTTGAAGACCGTCGCCTGCTCGGCATTCAGTTCCAGCCGTTGTTGAAGCGGCAGCGGCGAATCGTCCGGAATCTCCAGCCGTTCGACGCGCTCATGAAACTTGCGGATGTAGCCCTTGTCGATCAGGGCGGCGATCACGCCGGTTGAAACCTGGGCCAGCTTCGCCAGCCGGCGCTGTTCCATCGGCTCGCCTTCGCGTCGCAGCTTGTCGAGCGCGGCCGACTGCTTGGTCGTCAGTTCCCAGCGTGTTTCAGGCAGTTCGCTTTCGGGCACCGCTTCGACGAAGACCACTTCGCGCGTACCGGCCTTGTCGCGGACGCCGGCCGGCAGCACCGCCTGCAGCACCTGGCCCCAACCGCACAAATAGTAGTCGGCCATCCAGCGAGTCAGCCGCAGGATCGGATCGGTCAGCAGCACTTCGTCGTCGAGGATGCGCGCGATCGACTTCACCGTGCGCGTCGGCTTCTCGTCCGTCAGGCGGACGCAGTAGCCGACGGTGCCGCTGTCCCCGCGGCCGAAGGGGGCTTCGACGCGCTTGCCGATGGCGATGCGCTCCCGCTGATCGTCGGGCACGCGATAGCTGTACGCCTGGTCGAGCGGCCGATCGAAGACGATCTCCGCATACAACGTGCCAGGCAAACCGCTGCCGGTCGCGGCCGGGTCGAGTTCAAATAAACTGTCTGTGAGCATGGCACGCATTACTCTACAGTACCTCTGCCAATCTTGCCCGCAATGTCAGCAGCCGCCCCGGAGGATCGCATGACCAGGCCCCGAACGCCAAGGCATCTGCACATGTTCGGCATCAGCCTGCTGGTCATCCTCACGGCGCTCCTGGCCCTGTTGTTCGGTGTATCGATGGAAGCGAACGTCCCGGCCACAGGGCTCGCGGAAGCCACTGTTGCCGATGCCGCTCCGCTGATCCGACTGGAACTTGAAGAGAAGCATTTTGGTGCCATCGCGGTCGGCCAGGAAGTTCGCTTGTACTGCACGATGTACCCGCATCGCACCCACGGCATCGCACATGGAGTGATCGAGCATCTGGAGAAAGTGGGTGTCGAAGGACCAAACCAATCGCGGCGATTTCACGCCATATGCCGGGTCACCGATTCCCCGTTCCCGATCCTGCCGGGATCAAGCTCCCGCGCGGAGGTGGTGACGGGAAGGAAGCCGACATATCGGATTATTCTCGAGCATTAGATCCGTTAGCCGGAAGGTGGCAAGTCCCCGATTCAATTGAACAGTGATGAATCACAACGCCATGGACTCTCGGCGAATTCCTTCCTCTGCCCCTTCAACGCATTCCCTCTTCGGGTTCTTTCAGGTCACAGCGAAGATGCATCAACTCTTCGGCCGCGTATCCGCGGGCCCCGGGGACGGCGACAGATTCAGTGCCGTGTTCACCAGGCCAACGTGTGTGAATGCCTGCGGGAAGTTGCCCACCAGGCGGCCGGCGTGGACGTCGTATTCTTCCGAGATCAGGCCCACGTCGTTGCACAGACCCAGAAGGCGTTCGAAGATCTTTCTTGCTTCGGCTTCACGACCCATCAGGTGCAGGTTGTCGGCCATCCAGAAGGTGCATGGCAGAAACGCACCTTCGCCGGCAGGCAGGCCGTCGACGGCTTCGTGCGACAGGTAGCGGGCGACAAAGCCATCGGTCATCAGGCCCTTCTCGATCGCAGCCACGGTGCCCTTCACACGCGGGTCTTTCGCCGGCAGGAAGCCCACCAGCGGAATCATCAGCAAACTCGCGTCCAGTTCGGTTGATCCATAAGATTGCGTGAACGAGCCGAGCTGAGCGTTGAACCCCTCGGCGCAGACCTGGGCATGAATCTGATCGCGAGCCTGCCGCCAGCGTTCGACGGGGCCATCAAGGCCGAACCGTTCCATCGCCTTGACGCCGCGATCGAATGCGACCCAGGCCATCACTTTGGAATGGGTGAAATGCCGGCGCGGGCCGCGAACTTCCCAGATTCCTTCATCGGGCTTCATCCAGGCAGTTTCGACGAACTCGAGCAGCGCCCGCGCGTTGTTCCACGCGTCCGGCAACGCTTCGAGACCCAGTACGCGAGCGTGGTACAGAGCATCGATCACTTCACCGTAAACATCGAGTTGGAACTGCGTCGACGCAGCATTGCCGATGCGCACGGGTGCGGAATTCTCATAGCCGGGCAGCCAGTCGAGCGTGGATTCGGGCAGTCGCCGTTCCCCGGCAATGCCGTAAAGGATATGCGTGCTCGAGGGTTGCCCGGCGATCGCCCGCATCAACCAGGCGCGCCAGGCGCGGGCTTCGTCGAGGTAGCCGGTTTTCATCAGGCTGAACAGCGTGAAGGTCGCGTCGCGCAGCCAGCAGAAGCGGTAATCCCAGTTGCGTACGCCGCCGATCTGTTCGGGCAGCGATGTCGTCGGCGCGGCGACGATGCCGCCGGTCGGCGCGTAAGTCAACGCCTTCAGCGTGATCAGCGAGCGTTTCACCGCTTCGCGATACTCGCCACGGTACGTGCAGCGGTCCGACCAGTCCCGCCACCAGCGCTCGGTACCGAGTACGGCCCAATAGGGGTCAATCGGCGCGGGCAGTTCCTCGTGGGATGGATGCCAGAGCAGCGTGAACGACTCGCGATGCCCGGCCGTGACAGTGAACTCCGCTACAGTGGTCAGACCTTCACCGTGCAGCGGTACCGGAGTAATCAGCACCAGGCGGTCGGGACCGGCGATGGCAGAGATGCCGCCATCAATGCGCTGCACCCAGGGCACGGTAGAACCATAGTCGAGGCGGATGATCAGTTCCATCCGCATCGCCACCGTACCGCGTTTGCCTTCGACGGTACGGATCAGGTCCGGGGCCTGCCCGCGCACGGGCATGCAGTCGGTGACGGTCACCATGCCCGTGTCGGTCTCGTAATCGGTTTCAAGGATCAGTGTGCCGTCGCGGTAGCGGCGGCGGATGCTGCGAACGCCGCCCGCAGGAGCCAGAAGCCAGCGGCCGTGCTCGGGCGTGCCGAGAAGCGCGGCGAAGCACGCCGCCGAATCGAAGCGCGGCAGGCAAAGCCAGTCGATCGAGCCATCGCGGCTGACAAGCGCCGCCGTGTGACAATCGCCGATCATCGCGTAATCTTCAATGCGTGCGGCCATGGAAGGTCCATCTTGCCCGGGGTATCACGGCAGTACCGTGCGTGACCAGTGTAGTCACGGGCGCAGCGGCAGGAAAACGTGCAAAAGAGCATTCCGAACGGAACGCGAAAGAAAAGATCGACTTGCGCGGTAATCAGCTGACAAGTTCGAGCGCAACGGCGGTGACACGTTCGCGGGCGGAGGTGGCGCAGGCGTGGGTGTCAAGGTAGCCCTGCAGACGCCGTCGGCAGGCCATGCAGCCGTCGCCCGCACCGGTCTGGAACCGGAGTTCCCGCAGGTCGGCGATGCCGTGGCTGACGATCATCGCCACCAGATCTTCTTCCGTCACCTTCATGCAGGTGCAGACGTAGTGACTGATGCAGTCGGAACAGCGATCAGAGTTACAGGAGCCGTTGTTCATGGCCGGTTCGGTGAAAAACCAGTGTTTCCGGGTTGGCAGGACTTGTTGAGACATTATCTCAACAAGCTCTTTTAATCGTACCCGCTTTCAATCGCATGTCAAGCGGTCGAACGCAAAATTGTTGGTAAGATGAAACTATCAATCTGCCACTCTCTGCGGAGGTTTCCCCGTGCAACGAATCATTGGTGCCTGTTTTGTGCTGGCCATGCTGTCCAGCCTGTCGTTCGCGGCCGACCCGACACCGGCCGATGCCGCCAAACTGATCGAAAAGCTCAAAGGGAAATCAAGGACGGATAAGAAGACTGAAAAGATCCTGGCGGTGGAGCTGGGCCGCAAGAAAGTAACCGACGCCGACCTGAAGACACTTGGCGTTCTGACCAGTGTCCGCGAACTGAACGTCGGCGGTGTGTCTGTCACGGACAAAAACGGCAAGTCGGTCTATTCGCCTTCCGGCATCACCGACGAAGGCTTGAAGAGCATAGCCAACATGACCGAACTGCGCAAGCTCCAGTTGGACGGTGCCAATGTAACCGATACGGGGTTGAAGCATCTCTCCGGCCTCAAAAATCTGACCGACCTGACGCTGAGCAATACGAAGGTGACCGATGCCGGAATGGAAACCCTGTCAAAGCTGCCGAAGCTGGCAACGCTGATGGTGTTTGAAACTAAGGTGACCGAATCGGGCGTTGGCGTGCTGAAACGCGCGAAGCCGGACATCAAAGTCGGTAAGTGACGCCGCGGAGAGTCCTTTCGTGCGGCAATACCTCGAACTACTCGCCCATGTACGGCAGCACGGCACGCGCAAGGCCCAGCGCGCCCGCCTGGCCGATGGTCGTCGACCCGAAGTGCTGAGCATCTTCGGCTGGCAGTTCCGCCATCAACTGCGCGACGGCTTCCCGATGGTGACGACCAAGCGGTTGCCGTGGTCGGCCATTGTGCATGAATTGATCTGGTTCCTCAGCGGTTCCACCAACACCGCGTACCTGCGTGCGAACAAGTGTTCCATCTGGGATGAATGGGCCGACACCTCGGGCGAACTCGGCCCCGTGTACGGCAAGCAATGGCGGCGCTGGCAGAAGGCCGATGGCGGCAGCGTCGACCAGATCGCGAACCTGATTGCCGGTATCCGCAAGGTGATCGCCGACCCGAATGCCTCCGAATCGCGAAGGCTGCTTCTCTCGGCCTGGAACCCAGGCGACATGCCCGACCCCAAAGTGCCGACCGGCTGTCATACGTTCGCCCAGTTCAACGTGACTGACGGCAAGTTGTCGTGTCAGATGTATCAGCGTTCGGCCGACCTGTTCCTGGGTGTGCCGTTCAACATCGCCTCCTACGCATTGCTGACGCACTTGCTGGCGAAGGTGACCGGCCTGCAGGTGGGCGACTACATCCACACCTTCGGCGACGCCCACATCTACGACAATCATTTCGAACAGGTCGATGAACAACTTCGCCGGGAACCTCGCCCGCTGCCGACACTTGAACTCGACCCGGCCATCGACTCCATGGATGGCATCCGCGTCGAACAGGCCCGGCTTGTCGGCTACCAGCCTCACCCGCCGCTGCGCGGCGAGGTGGCCATCTGATGCGCGTCTCGATGATTGTTGCCATGGACTGCAACGGTCTGATCGGCAATGGCAGCGCGATGCCATGGCACCTTCCCGCCGATTTGAAACGCTTTCGCAAACTGACGACCGGCAGGCCGATCGTCATGGGCCGTAAGACGCTGGAATCGATCGGTCGAGCGCTACCGGACCGGGTGAACATCGTGCTGACCCGGCAATCCGGCTGGACGCATGAAGGTGTTGAAGTCGTTGATTCCGTAGAGCGGGCGCTGGCAATGGCTGGCGACGCCGCGAAACGGCTGGGAGTGGACGAGTTGTTCGTCATCGGCGGGGCCGAGGTTTACTCCGCGATGCTCCCGCATGTGCAGCGGCTGTATCTGACCATCGTCGAAGGAGAATTCACGGGCGACGTGTATTTGCCGAATGGAATGCTGGAGCGGTTCACGACAACCATCGGCGAAGTGGAGAACTGCAAGGCGGACGATCGTAATCGGCACGATCATCAATTCATGGTTCGCGCACGAGCTTGATCAAATACATCAACCACGAAATGCACGAAAGAAGTCCACTCTCTGTCGTCTTTCGTGTGTTTCGTGCATTTCGCGGTTAAAGGCCTTCTCGGCTCTCGCTTACCACCCGAACCGCTGGTACGAGTAAAAGCTCGGCGTATTCAAACGCCCTGTGCCGTAGCGGTAAGTGTTGGCGAACGGATCCCAATAGACCGAATGCACGGGGCCGACGGAGTAAGGCCGCACGTAGGTGCCCTGCGACTGATATCCGCTCCAGCCCCAGGGTGTCTGTGAGTAGCTGTAGTTGTTGAAGGTGCGGTACCCGTAGGGTGACTGGAACGAGTTAAACCCGGAGACAGTCGGCCCGAACGGGCTAACCACAGTCCCGCCCTGGTAGAATCCCGGCGGTGCCGCCTGGACCGAAGCCGAGGCCGCGAGCATACCCAACCCGATGATCAGGGCGAAGCAGAACTTTCTCATGGCAAGTCTCCTCAGAGGGTGCGGGGGCTTCAATCGTGTATACCGGCGGTTGATACTATTCTGACACACAGCGCGGCATTTTGTTGGTAATTCATCAAGTTGACGCGTGCCCGATGCCGACTTGCGCGAGCAAAATTGCCTTGATTCAACATTCATCCTGCTCCATCATCAAGGGATGAAGTTTGCCTCTTCCGCTATTGCGCTGCTTGTGACTGCCTGCATGTCGTGTGCCGTGGAACCGAAACGCGCGGGGCCCGACTGGTGGTCGCTGCAGCCGCTGCGCGCGCCGGCAACCAACGATTCGATCGATCGATTCATTCGCACGGGGCTCGATGCCAGGGTGTTGAAGCCGGCCGCGGCTGCGGACGCGCGCACGCTGATCCGCCGGGCGACGTTCGACCTGACTGGTCTGCCGCCGACTCCCGCTGAAATCGACGCGTTTCTGGTGGAATCCCGCACCGATGCGGAGAAAGCTTACCGCGAACTGATCGACCGGTTGCTGGCATCGCCGCGATACGGTGAACGCTGGGGCCGGCATTGGCTCGACGCGGTGCGCTTCGGGGAAAGCCACGGCTTCGAGCGTGACCAGCCACGCGACCATGCCTGGCACTACCGAGACTACGTCATCAAGGCGTTCAACGACGACAAGCCGTATGCCGACTTCATGCGCGAACAGATTGCCGGCGACGTGTTGCCGACGCCAAGCCGGGAAGGGGTGATCGCCACCGGTTTCCTTGTGGCCGGGCCGTGGGATCAGGTGGGCCAAACCGCCGCCAGTCCATCGGTGCGATCGCGCGCCCGCGAGGATGAGCTGGAGGAGATCCTCGGCACAGTGGGACAGACGTTCCTGGGTCTGACCGTGAACTGCGCCCGCTGCCACGACCACAAATTCGATCCGCTCACCGCGGTTGACTACTACCGGATGAAGGCGATTTTCGAAGGGGTCGCGCATGGCGACCGCCCGCTGCCGCTCCCGGCTGACTTGTTGGCGACGTCTGTCGAACTGAAAGCGTACCAGGCCCGGGTCGACCAGTTGCTGGCCCGCATTGCCGAGATGGAAAAGGCAGGCCGCGCGCGTATCGGGCAGGCCGCTCCCGAGACGGTCCGCCCGTATGCCCAATGGCGATTCGTCG
>Ga0105048_10014473_pt1 | contig 12289 bp, 11 predicted proteins | sample MAT05_FD_78382 | JGI IMG/M metagenome (GOLD analysis project Ga0105048, IMG submission 78382) | Freshwater microbial communities from Lake Fryxell liftoff mats and glacier meltwater in Antarctica - MAT-05 | ecosystem: Environmental > Aquatic > Freshwater > Ice > Liftoff microbial mat | place... | reverse complement strand
GCCGATTTAGGTGCAGAAAACGGCGATGAATTTTTATCACTCTTCAATTTGGAATTGGCAAATGCGAATGAAAATCCTTTCAGTAATTCTAAATTGTTTCCCATTCTTTTCCCCTTCGGGGAGATGGGAGTGCAGGTCAAGAATATTCGTAGCGTCACAGGAGCCAGTGTGAATACCGTACACGGAGCAAGCGCAAGTATCATGGCTTTTCAAAAACGTAATGATGCTCAAATTGAAAGCATGGAAGGCGCCGCTTTTTTTTACGCTTGCAACATGGCCAACGTCCCCTCACTACAAATCCGTTCCATAAGCAATTACGTCGAACCGCGTAACCGCAACAATTGGCGAATGGATTTAGCATTAGAATCACTCCGTATTTTTATACAAGGAAATTTTCCAAGCTTAAAGAAATTTTAAATTATTAAACCCTGCGTCCCCGTCCGATATCTATCGGCTGAAGGGAACAACCAACAACCAACGAGCAACAAAAACGACCAACGAAAACGACCAGCGAAAACAACCAACGACCAACGACCAACAACCTGCTACCCTGAGCGAAGTCCGATAGCTATCGGACGAAGGGAACAACCAACAACCAACTACCAACTACCAACTACCAACGACCAACTACCAACTACCAACTACCAACAACCAACTACCAACAACCAACGACCAACGACCAACGACCAACTACCAACGACCAACCACCAGTTCTTCATAACTTTTCAAATCCCCTTCATATAGTCTCCTCATATCCCCGAAATTTGTACCCACAATGTGTAGCATGAACCGGAACAATTTTGTAAGTAGAAAAAACATCTTTTTATCAATGATGTTATTACTTTCACTGCATTCATTCGCCGGTGGGGGAGGCCGTCAAAACATTCCTACCGGTCAAAAACCTCTCGACATCGTTTTCTGTGTGGACCTCAGTGGTAGTACCAACGGACTTATCAACGATCTTCGCGATAATTTATGGACGATCATCAATCAGGCGCTGCATATGGATCCCAAACCCGATTTGCGCATTGGTGTCATCGGTTTTTCTCGCCCTAGCTTCGGGAGAGAAAACGCCTACGTGAAAATTCTTTCACCACTCACCAATAATTTCGATTACATCGAGATGGAATTGTACAAATTGCGTCCTTCCATCGAAAAAGGTGATCAAATTGTAAGTGAAGCTTTGCGTACTGCCGTTAACGTGATGAAGTGGTCGGAAAGAGAAGATGCAATAAAGATGATTTATCTCGTGGGCAATGGCATGGTAACAGCTAACGGTTACGAGTATGTGAAGTATTGTGAGCAGGCCCGCGCTAAGAACATACCCATCCATGCATTATACGTGATGAAATCTGCGAACTGGTTCAAGGAATTGCCTGGTTATCGTCGCATCGCCGGACTCACCAACGGAATGCAAACTGAAATTTCTGTCAATAAACATGACGATGTAAAAATTTGGAAAACATTTCCAGAAAGCGCAGAAACATTAAGCAATAAATTCAATACTACTTTCCTCTGGTCGGGAAGCGACAGCAGCAGTTGTCGTTGTGCCATGTCTGCTTCCGATTCCGGTGCATTCGCTGCGTGGCCCGATGCTTTCTACAGTCGACTCTACTACAAAACCGGCAACTCATTTCAATATTCTTACCGGCACTGCGACGCCATTGCCAACAATGAAGTTACAGCCTCCGATAATTCAGCCGACTCCGTCAACTCCTACCAAACGCGCCTCCGCGAACTCTTACAGATCCGCGAATCCCTCCGCAACCAAATCCAAAACCAATTCTCCCCCCTCGACCTCGATCACATCCAATCTCTCTACACCACCGGCCAACTCCCCGATGATAATATTTTACATAGAGCGGTGTTGAATATACTTTATAGGTATTGGGGAATGCGCTGAAGCGGTCGTTGGACTTTGGTCGTTAGTCTTTAGCTTTTTTTGCGTCAAACGCAACGATTTCTACTCAAATCTAAATTTTTTATATGCCATCTCCTCAGCCTAAGCTATGGTGATTAAAAACTAATTTCGGAATATGATTTATGGCGGTTAACCGGAAAGTACTAGCAGCTTACCACCAACAACCAACGACCAACAACTAACAACCAACAACCAACAACCAACAACTAACAACCAACGACCAACAACTAACCACCAACAACCAACGACCAACAACCAACAACCAACAACCAACGACCAACAACCAACGACTAACAACCAACGACCAACCAACGAACAACGACCAACGACCAACAACTAACAACTAACAACTAACAACTAACAACCAACGACCAACGACCAACGACCAACAACTAACAACCAACGACCAACGACCAACAACCAACGACCAGCAACCAGCAACCAGCAGCCATTTACAAACGTTTGTAGTCGACTATAAACGTTTATTATACGACTACTTATTTTGAGATTCCGAGTTTTGCAAAAAAAAGAAAATGAAAATTTTTAGAAAATTACGAGTATGGGAAATGGGAATGACATTGGTGGAAGACACATATAAATTGTGTTCTGATTTGCCTCCAGAGGAAAAGTATGGTTTGGCAAATCAAATGCGTAGATGTGCAGTTTCAATTCCTTCCAATATTTCTGAAAGTTGTTCTCGATCATCAGATTTAGATATGGCTCGATTCATTGAAATTGCTCTGGGTTCAGCTTTTGAATTGGAAACACAATTTCTTATCAGTGAACGACTAGGTTATTTAGAAAAAAATAAATGCGAGAATCTAATTATAAAATTGACAGAACTTCAAAAATCCTCTTCTGCTTTAATAAATAGTCTGAAAAAAAAATAGTCGACGACTAACAACTAACAACTAACAACTAACAACTAACAACTAACGACTAACAACTAACGACCAACGACCAACGACTAACACTAACACTAACGACTAACGACTAACGACTAACGACTAACGACCAACAACCAACGACTAGCAACCAACGACTAACGACTAACGACTAATCAATATTCCGCAATAACAGTAACCCCACCAGTAGTTTTTTGCCCAATCTCAACATTGATCTTTGCATCCAAAGGCAAATATAAATCTACACGCGAACCGAATTTAATGAATCCTAATTCAGATCCTTGTTTTACTTTGTCGTTTTCGTGTGGGTAGTAAACAATGCGTTTTGCTAATGCGCCTGCAATTTGTCGTACTAAGACAGAAAAACTTCCTTTCTCAATCACCATGGTTGTGCGTTCATTGTCGGTGCTGGCTTTTGGATGCCATGCCACTAGAAATTTTCCTTCGTGGTAACGCAAATATTTTACGAGTCCGGAAATAGGGTACCAGTTGATGTGCACATTCAATGGCGACATAAATATCGAAACCTGAATTCTTTTCTCTTTGTAAAATTCCGTCTCTATAGTTTGTTCTATCACCACCACTTTTCCATCGCAAGGAGCAATAACCAATCGATCGCCCATCGTTTGATCTCTCTTTGGATGGCGGAAGAATTGTAAAATCAAATAAAGAAATATCAAACTCAAAAATCCAATGATACCGAGTAATAACGCAGCATTTGGGAAAAAATAAAAGAGACTTCCGTTGAGAAGTCCTAGAAAAATAAGTGTATAAATGATGCTGGGTGTCCCTTCTTTGTGTAGTGTCATTTGTTATGATATTAAACATCTACGCAGAGAAAAAGCGTGGATTCCGCTTCGTCTCTGCGTAGATTTATTTTAAACTATTAGTAAGATCCGCGTGCACGAATTGCTTTCGCTACAATCGTTAAGGCATGTATGTAAGCACCTAAACGCATAGGCACTTTGTTAGCAACTGCAACATCCCAAACATTGTCAAAGGCATTGATCATCCATTTGTCGGCGCGTTTGTTGATTTCTGCTTCGCTATGGTAATAGCCGGTACGGTTTTGAACCCACTCGAAATACGATACCGTTACTCCACCACCGTTAGCAAGAATATCCGGAATAATAATTACTCCTTTTTTGTTGAGAATATCATCTGCTCCTGAACTGGTAGGACCATTTGCTCCTTCTACAATTAATTTTGCCTTGACGTGTGCAGCGTTGTGTGAAGTGATTTGATTTTCTAATGCACAGGGTGCTAAAATATCACATTCTAATTCCAATAGCGCTTCATGAGTGATTGCAGTTCCGCCTTTAAAATTTTTCAAATTCCCGCTGTTCTTTTCACAATGAGCAATCGCTTTTATTATATCAATTCCTTTCGCATTATAATAAGCTCCGGTATGATCAGAAATTCCAACTACTTTAATTCCGTTGGCTTCAAAATGTTTTGCAGAGATAGAACCTACGTTTCCGAATCCTTGCACGACAGCGCGCATTTTCTTCGGGTTTAATTTCATCTTTTTCAAAGCTTCTAAAGCAGCAGTGCAAACGCCACGTCCTGTCGCTTCAACTCGGCCGTGTGAACCGCCTAATAATAGCGGCTTTCCCGTAACAACTCCCGGAGTGAAACTGCCGTTGACTTTACTATACTCGTCCATCAACCAAGCCATCTCACGACCACTTGTATTTACGTCCGGAGCAGGAATATCTTTATCAACTCCGAAAATATCGGCCATAGAAACGGTATAGGCGCGTGTTAAACGCTCCAATTCACCAACACTCATTGTTTTTGGATCGCATGTGATTCCACCTTTTGCTCCTCCGTAAGGAATTTCTGCAATAGCACATTTGAAAGTCATCCAAGCAGCCAAAGCTTTTACTTCATGCTCGTCTACTTGTGGATGATATCGGATTCCACCTTTCGATGGGCCTAATGCAGTAGAATGAATGACACGGTATCCGCCGAAAACTTTTACGCGGCCATTGTCCATTTTGATGGGAAGACTCACCTCAATAATTTTTGATGGTGATTTTACGATTTGGTAAACATCGTCTTCCAAATTCATGATTCCTGCAGCCTGATCTAGGCGCTTCATCATTGATTCAAAAGGGTTTGAAGTGTCGTGAATAAGTAATGTACTGGCTGGTTTAGCCTTTGTCTTTCTCGAAATTTTGGTAAGAGCCATGTTTAACGTTTTGGCTGACGAAATTAGATAAAAAGCCAATAGCAAATGTGAAAAGGCTGCGATATATTTTTAAAGTTCAATCAATTTGTGTTTGATTATCAATCCTTTGAACCTTGAATATGCTTTAAAACGAAATGCTTCAAGTCCTTTGCACTTTTAATGGGTATTAAAGCAAACTCATTTTGCTGCTTTCGGTAACGATAAAAGCCCATGAAAAAGGTATTATTGGGCAGTTCTTCCTTTCTAAAGTCAAATGAATATACCTGAGACCGATGTAGCTTCAATTGATCAATTCCTTTCATGATCCGAGCAACGGTTCGGTATTTCAAACGCAGTTTTTCTTTTACTGTAAGATGTGTCCCGAAGTTTTTATAAACTTGATCCAGTTTTTTTACGGATTGAATCATGTATTCACCATAAATTTTTTCGTCTTCTTGATAATGTAGATACTTCGTATAGGCCTCGCCGTTAAGTCCGTATTTCGATTTTAAATAGTGAATAGCACCTTGCTCTCCAACAAAGGTGGCAAAGTTTTCATTGTAGTCAACAGAGCCGGGAAGGTAAAGTGTAGCATGCGTAAGTTCATGGATGATGAGTTCTGCCAATTGCCCCTCGCTGCGCCTTAACATATTGCTTAAGATGGGATCGTTGAACCAACCTAATGTGCTCCATGCTCCTGTGGGATGGTATTCTGTGTCGTAACCTAATCTTTTCAATTTTTCAATTTCCGGAAATCCTTTTTCTTCCACAAAAAATCCTTTGTAGGAAACTGCTCCTAAAAAGGGGAATTCCCACTCGTAGGCTTTCATAGCAAAAGGTGCGCATCCTGTTACTACCCACAATACAGGTTTCCCTTTCTGATCAAATATTTTGGTGTAATTTTTTGATGTGTTGAGTCCCAATGAATCTTTTGCGAAATTCCGAATGTCATTGACGATTTTTAGTTTTGCTTTTAAACTATCCGGAAAATTTTTATCGGCCAATACTTTTTCGATAGGCTCAGCATGATAAAGTATATGGACTTGTCCTTTTAATTGCGCCCATCCGTAAGCGACCAATTTATGATTGTAAATCGCATAAATTAGAACTGCAAGAAAAAAAATTTTGAAAAATAATTTTAATGCCTGTAATGCTTTTTTCATGGTGCCGGACGAAATAAAAATTTCATTTTCTTTTTCATTTTGTTCTGCTGTTGTTTGATTCTGCGGTATTGTTGATCTGCTAAACTTTCTCTTTTCTGATCGCCGATCTGTTTCCAAAATCCACGTTGAAAATCCAATGCAGCTTCTAAATCAACCAATTTATCTGCTGCAGAAGGATCGTTTTGTGCATGCTCATTGTCGAGCCAAGAATGATTTAGTTGTAGAAATTCATCATTGCCTATTCCTGCTTTCGTCGATACATAACTGCCGCTAATTTTTGGATTCGAAAAAACATTTTGCTGACTTAAAAAAACATAAGCTTTCGGATCGCTTACAAAAGCTAAATTATTTTTCGTGCAGTAATTTTGTAAGTCGCGTATCACTTGCAAATAAGCATTTAGCAAATCTTGTTGGTCGAGGGTGCAACCGGTATTGTATATTTCTTCAGGATGATATTGTCCCAATAGTTGAATGTAGCGATCATAGGAATTTTTCACGGCAGCGTAAACTTCCGGATAATTTCTTCTGAATAAATCATAATGTGTAAATTTCAAATCATAGTTTAAAACACAAAGATCTTTTCTGAAGCCGTTTTTAATTCGTGCATAATTGTAATTGATGATATTGGTCCAGTCGGCAATAAGCACAACACTTCCTTTCTCGATGCTATGATCGAGATCATTCATGAAGGAAGTACTCACATCAAAATTTTTCAAATTAGTTTTCGGATAATTGACGCCGGTTTGCACGATTAATAAAATTGGAATCAGCCACACAGCTTGCTTATGCCAAGTGCTCAATCTGGCCATGCCAAATGCGGCAAAACTTCCGAGTAAGAAGAAGGGAGTGCAGAGGTATGCATCGGTATCGGCAGTTTGATCGATGCGTAATTGGTAAATGAAGATGAATACAAAGTAGAAAGATAAACTTAACCATAAACGATGCTTTTTTGCAGAGAGGAGATAGATGATGCCCATCAAAATAAAAATTCCGATAATAAAAAATTGTTCGAAGCTGATGCGTGCAAAGTAGGGGAGGCGCATGCCTGCAATTCCTTTTACAACGGTTTGTGTGTTCTTTATCCAAGCTCCTCCGCTGAGGTGATAGAAAAGTCTGTCGACAGTGTCCGGACTCCCAAAAGCAAAGAGCAATTCTGAAGAAGCACGGAAATACATCCACAAATAAAATACGAGTGTAAATGCGGCTGAAATAAGCGCAAATGTTTTCGCATCCTTACCAAATAGTTCTTTCCAGTTGCTTGTTGCTGTTATTTGTTTTTTTGAAGATGTGCTTTTAATCAATAACCATCCTTGCGGCCATAATAGTAACATCGCCGGAACAAACATGATCATGGTGAGGTGATGATTCGCTAAGCCGAGAGCGAATCCGATGGCTGCAATCCAAATTCCTTTTTTATTCTCTCCAATCTCTCGCAAACAAAGTCCGTAAAAAACTAAGCCGACACTTAAAACCTGCAAGCTGTACACTTCCACCGAATGCGACCAATGCCAGAGTGTAGTTCCCGTTACCGGAGCAATGGCAGCACAAATGGCGATGATGTTTACTGTAGATGATTTTAATTCGGAATATGTATTTTTAAGCAGGATGGTACAGCTTAAAAACAGGAACGAACTTGCCAAAGCCATGCAAAAACTACTGAATAAGACGAGTGAAGTGATATGCGTTAAGCCAAAGATGGAAACAATGCTTGTGAATAATTTTGAGAGCACAACATAACTCGGGAATCCTGGCGCATGTGCAATGCCCATCAATTCATTCACCAAGGCAAACTCGGCGGCATCAGCAAATCCCAGAGCTGTAAAATTCGCATTCCAGAGTGAAATGATCAATGTAACAACAAATACAATGATGACTCCTAAACCTGATTTTATTTTTGAATTCATGATTTTTTAGCAATAGACGAAAATAGGATTATTTTTTAAATTCCGAAACAAATATAGTCCTAGAGATATAAACATCCTATTTAGATAATATCGCAGCTTTCACGGCATGAATCATCATATTCGCGCCGTTCACTTTTTGGAATTGATTCACACGGTAATTGGCCATTAAAAGTTCCTCCGTAATCGATTTCAGTTTGCTCACATCGGTAAAGGCATTGAAAAGTATTTGGCCGCCCGGAGCACATTTTTTACTCAAGTCTTTCCAGAATTCCCGCGCCAAAAACTTAGCTGGAATTTTATCGTCAATAAAAATATCAATCAAAATCAAATCATACGACCAAGTTCTCTTCTTCACATAAGCAGCGGCATCGATACATTCAATCCGCAAATTCGAATCTTCTACAACATCAAATTCTTTTTTTGCAATCGCAATAATCACCGGATCAATTTCTATCGCAACAATCTTTCCTTTGTATTTAAATTCATCTCTTAAAAGATGGATCGATGATCCGCCACCCATGCCCAAAATAAGAATCCTCTCCACATTTAGAAAAGAGATTTTTTGCAACGTTTTCTCCCATACCTTCTGCAAATTGCCGTAGGAATAACTCGTGTTTTTACTGTCCAACACCTTCTCTCCATCCACATAATTAATCTCTAATACCCCACTAAACTTTGATCTTATCTTTTGCATTTCCTTATTTACCTCTGACGAAAGTAATGAATTATATTCTGTTTTTATTTCCCATTAAAGTTATTGCACGCTCTTGAGGAAAATGAAACATTTATGTTGTTGATTTATTGTCTTGTAAAAGCACATAGTTTTAACTGTTAAAGAAGTAGAACTTTGTGTTTTAATTAGTATTGTTGTTTTGTGAATTTATAAAGCTTTTTTATTCTAAAGTAATATTTGGTAATTTGAATTATTTCATTTTCTCACGCTTTGCGAACTTTGCCCCTTTGCGCCCAATAGCTATCCGGATTTGAGTGAAACATTAGTTGTACTCTTAAGTAATCTTAATCTTTATAAACATGAACTACTTTAGCTAGAAAAAATTACCTTTGTAACAAATCCCTCTCATCATGTCATCAGAAATTCGTCAATTAGAACCTACAGCAATTTGGAAAAATTTTTCCGATTTAAACGCCGTACCACGCCCATCGAAGAAAGAAGAAAGAGTCATACAATTCATTAAGGATTTTGGTACTCAACTCGGCCTCGAAACTTTTGAAGACGATATCCGCAACGTTATCATTCGCAAGCCCGCCACCAAAGGAATGGAAAACCGAAAAACCATCGTGCTGCAATCACATCTCGACATGGTGCACCAAAAAAATAACGATACCATTTTCGATTTCGATAAAGAAGGCATCAAAATGTTTATCGACTCCGATTGGGTGCGCGCCAAAGGAACCACGCTAGGCGCCGACAATGGCATCGGCGTAGCCACCATCATGGCGATTTTGGAAAGTACTGATATTGCACATCCCGCCATCGACGCCTTGTTTACCATCGACGAAGAAACCGGCATGACAGGAGCACTCGGCTTAAAAGGCGGAATTCTTAAAGGGGAAATCCTACTCAACCTCGACACTGAACAAGACGATGAAATTGATATCGGCTGCGCCGGCGGTATTGATGTCACCGCGACAAGAAAATACAAGGAAGTAAATACTCCTGAAGCGCATTTGGGTTATACCCTCACCGTTAGTGGTCTCAATGGTGGACATAGCGGTATGGATATCCACAAAGGTCTGGGCAACGCGAACAAAATCATGAATCGCATTTTGTATGTTTTAGCTGCAGAATTAGATTGCAAAGTTGCTTCCATCAACGGAGGAAGTCTGCGCAATGCGATTCCAAGAGAGAGTGTTGCACAAATTGCGATTCCAAAAGCAAACGAAGCAACTTTCACAAAAAGAATTGCTGTTTTAGGAAACGAAATCAAAACCGAATATAAAAGCATGGAGCCCGGACTTTCCATCTCATTAGCAAGTTCAAGTCTGCCCGGCAAAGTGATCGAATCAGAGTCGCAGCAAAAAATGTTGAATGCAATTTATACGGCACATAACGGCGTCTATCGCATGAGTGCGGACATTCCCGATCTCGTAGAAACATCCAACAATGTTGCTCGCGTACTCATTGAAAATGGTGAAGTCATGATTGCTTGCCTCACCCGTTCATCTGTCGAAAGTTCGAAAATAGATTTAGCGAATGCTTTGCGTGCTTGTTTCGAATTAGCGAATTGTGAAGTGAGCAATAGCGGAAATTATCCAGGCTGGACACCTAATGTGCATTCACCTATTTTAAATGTAATGGAAAATTTATACGAGAAAATATTTTCCGAAAAACCAAAAGTTGTAGCTTGCCACGCCGGACTAGAGTGCGGAATCTTAGGCGCCAACTATCCGGGTATGGACATGATTTCTTTCGGTCCCACCATCCTCGGTGCGCATTCTCCTGATGAAAGAGTGTCCATCTCCAGCGTTCAGAAATATTGGAAATTCGTAATCGAAATCTTAAAAAATATTCCTGAATCTAAATAGAACACAGATTCTGCACTTCGACAAGCTCCCTTCGTCCGATAGCTTTCGGACAGGCTCAAGGGAACAAGTGCAAGCGGATGAAGCTGATCATTGCGGATTTATAATTTTAAGCGCTAAGTATTACATCAAAAGATTTAAAACTTCGTGCCTTAGCAAAAAATAAATCTCCCTTAATAAGTGCTCTCAAAAACCCAATTCTGAATTCCTAGTTCTCCTGACTTGTCCGCTTAAAATTTATTAAATTATACGTGTATGATAATGTGCCCATTAGTTTTCTATTGAAAATAGAAAAAGAGTAATTGTTATGCATATAGGGACAGCTCATGACGAACCAGAGAAAGTTGACTTGATTTCTCTCGCTAATGATTACATAGAAAAAGTATACAAGCAACTCAATCTATTCGAAAGCAGCACTAATTGAATATCGAAAATGTTAAGCAAACAAAGTTTTTAGGAGTGCATTTTACGTTTCTATATGAATTACTATCAAAGCTAAATATCACTTTAGGTTTTGACAAAATAAAAAACAATCTGCTGACCTAATTTGGACAAGTCAGGAAAAGATTTAAAACTTCGTGCCTTAGCAAGAAATACATCTCCCTTAATAAGTGCTCTCAAAAACCCAATTCTGAATTCTGAATTCTGAATTCTGAATTAGTCCCGACTGTTAATCAAACTATCCACCTGCAACTTCGTCTGATTCATATTCATCTCCACACTCTCTACCTTATTTCCCAGCACATACACAAACTGCGTATCGCTATACTGAAATGAAAACAAAGAATCCGCAGAGCTTTTTTCAATGCCAATGAAAATCACATGTAGTGGATTTCCGGCAATTTCAATCAGATCTTCCATGGTCATGCCAGGCTTTACATCATCCAGTTTTTGAGCTTGAACAAGAAATGGTACTGCAAGAAAGAGAGCAAATAAAAATATTTTTTTCATGATGGATTTTTGTTGTTTATGATTAGGATTACGGTTGTAAATGTTAATGAAATACGGATCACTGATTTTACACTTCGACAAGCTCAGTGCAAGCGGATTGAGTAGATAAATGCGGATTTTTTTTATATTCGTTGCTTGAAGCTTGAAGCTTGTAGCTTGTAGCTTGTAGCTTGAAGCTTGCGGCTTGCGGCTTGAAGCTAGCGGCTTGTAGCTTAAAAACAATATTCATTCTCCTCAATCAACTTCTTGGCAATTCTTCTTCTCGCGGCCACCGTATTTACAGGTGCCATTTTGCTGAAACGTTTTATACCCATCAATAACATTCTTTGTTCATCACCTTCGCACATCGCATTGATTGCATTTCTGCCGTTGATGTTTAAACGATCTACCATGTCGTTGACATAGGTGCTCATCATGTCAATTTGCAATGCGCAGGCTTCGGCACCTTGCGTGGCAACCAATTTTTGTACACGTAATAAAATGGATTCTGCCATGTACGTATCAATGGCCATGTCGGCGATGCGCATGAGTAACTCTTGTTCTTTCGCAAGGGTCATCATGTATTTTTGTACGGCTGTACCGGCCACCATCAAGATTGCTTTTTTCATGTTGCCGATGACTTTCGTTTCCTCATCAAAAAGTTTTTGATCGCCATTGCCGAATTCCGGAATGCCCATCAATTCTTTTTGCACGGCCATGGCCGGACCCATTAAATCCAATTCGCCTTT
>Ga0105048_10014470_pt1 | contig 12290 bp, 9 predicted proteins | sample MAT05_FD_78382 | JGI IMG/M metagenome (GOLD analysis project Ga0105048, IMG submission 78382) | Freshwater microbial communities from Lake Fryxell liftoff mats and glacier meltwater in Antarctica - MAT-05 | ecosystem: Environmental > Aquatic > Freshwater > Ice > Liftoff microbial mat | place... | reverse complement strand
GGTGCCCCAACCGGCCGATCATCCGCACCGCGTCGGCGGCCGTCGTCATGAAGTCCGTCTCCTTCGGCGTCAGCGGTTCCAGGCACAACTTCACGCCGGTGTCGTCCAGCGTTTTCAGCACCCCGGACAGGCAGTCGATGGCGAAATCCTCCGCCTGCGCGGCCGTGAACCCGTCGGGAATCTTCCGCTGGAGCGGCGAGCCGAGGACGAGAATGTCACCGCCCAACTCCGCCGCGCACCGGGCCAGTTCGATGAAGTAATCGGCCGTGGCCTTGCGAACCGCCGGGTCCGGGGAGGTCAGGTGGAAGCCGGTCGTCTTCGCCAACAGCCAGTGCAGGCCGATGATTTTCACCCCGGCGGACTCGGCCTGCCGGCGCAGCTCCGCCCGCCGCGCGGCGGTCACGTCCGTGATGAGCGGGGCGAGCGTGAACGGGGCGATTTCCAGCCCGGTGTAGCCGAGTTCGGCGACCCGCTCGCACACGCGGGCGTGGTCCCAATCGCCGAAGGTCTCGTTGCAGATGGCGTAGCGCATGGGGCGAACCGTTTTGGGAAGACGCTTTGGAAGTCCGCACAATTAAGAGGGACACGGACGAAGAGGATGAAAGGCAGGATGAAGACGATCCGAAACAAGACTGCTTTTTCCCGATCCTCTTCATCCCTGGTTTCATCTTCTTCGTCCGTGTCCCTCTTATTTATTCGGGTTCGGCTGTGCAATAAGATTTCCCCATGCTTTCCCCCGCCCCCGTCGGCCGGCTGGCCCCGTCCCCCACCGGCGCGCAGCACGTCGGCAACGCCCGCACGTACCTGATCGCGTGGCTGTCCGCGCGGGCGGCCGGTGGCTCCGTGCGGTTGCGGATCGAGGACATCGACGTGTGGCGGAATAAGCCGACCGCCGTCGCCGAGGCGCTCGCCGACCTCCGCTGGCTCGGCCTGGACTGGGACGGCGAACTCGTCATGCAATCGGGGCGGTTGCCCGCGCATGAGGCGGCGCTCGAAGAGTTGAAGCGGAAGGAACTCGTCTACCCCTGCACCTGCACCCGCGCGGACATCGCCAACGCGGCCAGCGCCCCGCACGCCGACCACGAGGGGCCGACGTACCCCGGCACCTGCGCCGGCCGCACCGCCGCCGACGCGGACGCGCTGACGCGGCCGTTCGCGTGGCGGTTCCGTGTCACGGACTCGCCCACTTTCGACGACCAGTATCGCGGGTTCACCGACGTGGATTTGAAGCACCTCGGCGGGGATTTCGTCGTCTGGCGGTCGGCGAAAGTGCCCGCGTACCAATTGGCGGTTGTCACCGACGACGCGGCGGCCGATGTCACGGAAGTGATCCGCGGCGACGACCTCGTCAGTTCCACCCCGCGCCAACTGTTGCTGTATCGCGCGCTCGGGCTGATGCCGCCGGCGTTCGCGCATGTGCCGCTGGTGGTCGGCGAAGACGGCAGGCGGCTGGCCAAGCGGCACGGCGACACCCGCCTGAGCGATTTGCGACAACGCGGTGTCACCGCCGAGGCGCTGCTGGGCTTGCTGGCGCGGTCGTGCGGGTGGCTGCCGAAGGCCGAACCGATCCCGGCGCGGGAGTTGATCCCACTGTTCCGGATGGAGTCCATCCCGCGTGCCCCATTCGTGCTGACGGCGGAGTCGCTGGCGGTGTTGTCCGAGCCGGATGCGTGAGCGACGGTGGTTGTCTTGTGACCGTCGCTCACGCATCCGGCTCGGACAACCTTGGTAAATTCTGCCGTCGCGGATTGAAACAGTTGCCCATCGACTGACGCACCCCGGCGGTTATAATTCGGTCGAACCGCCCACCTGTTCGCCTCGGGCGCGGAGACGCGATGCCCACAACCCCCGCACTACTTCCGTTCGTCGTTTGGGCGGACGCCGTCCCCGACCCGCCGGCCAAGCCGCGCCCGCTGCTGGAGAACTCCGAGTTCCTCGTCGCCTGCGGGTTAATGGCACTCGTGCTATTCGGCGGGGCCATCGTGCTAAGCTATTTCGACCGCCGCCGCAAGCGGGCCGAGGCCGCCTTCCAGGACTCCACCGCCCAACTGGAGGCGTACCGCGAACTGTACGAGAACGGCGAGATCCTCGAGTCCGAGTACCTGAAGGTGCGGGATCGGGTGGCCGGGCGGATGAAGTCGGAAGTCGGGTTGCCGGCCGCACCACCAAAGCCAGCCGTTTCCGCCGACCCGCCGCCGGGCGAAAATTGACCATATTTCCCGAACATCCCAGCCTGCCGAAATCGCCCAATGCGCGACTTCGGCAGGCTTGGCGAGGAAAGCCAGGAAGAGTGGGGAAAAGCCCTCACCGACCGCGAAACGCTTCGGTATAGTTGCAACACCGTCGGGCCGACGCGGCACACCGTTTCACATCACCACAACGACAACTTCGGGGAGTCCGAATGGCGGAGCGCAGCAACGGTGACGGCGGGGGCCGGAAACCCCCCAGCACCGCGGGACGGAACCGGAACGCCTACTGTTCGTTCTGCCGCCGCAGCCACCGCGACGTGGGGCCGCTCGTCGAGGGGCCGAGCGACGTGTACATCTGCGGCGAGTGCATCGACCTGTGCCAGTCGATCATCGACCAGGAGCGGAAGCGGCGGGGCGGGCCGAAGTCGAACAGCCCGGCCACCCCGTCCCCCCGCAGCATCAAGGAGAAGCTGGACCAGTACGTCATCGGCCAGCAGCGGGCCAAAAAGGTGCTGTCGGTCGCCGTTCACAACCACTACAAGCGGCTCAACCACGACGACGCCGGCCGCGCCGACGTGGAGATCGAGAAGAGCAACATCCTGCTCGTCGGGCCGACCGGCAGCGGCAAGACGCTGCTGGCCCGCACCCTGGCCAAAGTGCTGGATGTGCCCTTCGCCATCGGCGACGCCACCACCCTGACCGAGGCCGGGTACGTCGGCGAGGACGTGGAGAACCTGCTCCTGAAGCTGCTGCACGCCGCCGACTTCGACATCGAAGCGGCCCAGCGGGGCATCGTGTACATCGACGAGATCGACAAGATCGCCAAGAGCGGGAACAACGTCAGCATCACCCGCGACGTGTCCGGCGAGGGCGTCCAACAGTCGCTGTTGAAGATGCTGGAAGGGACCGTCTCGAACGTCCCCCCGCAGGGCGGCCGCAAGCACCCCGAACAGCAGTACATCCAGCTCGACACGACGAACATCCTCTTCATCGTCGGCGGCACGTTCGTGGGCCTGACCGACATCATCTCCAAGCGGATCGGCCGCAAGACCATCGGCTTCGGGGCGGCCAGCGAGGATCGGCGGGACAAGTCCGTTGGCGAACTGCTTAACCAAGTGATCGCCGACGACCTGATCGAGTACGGCCTGATCCCGGAGTTCATCGGCCGGCTGCCGGTGCTGGCCCCGCTCGACCCGCTGGACGAGGAGTCGCTCGTCCGCATCCTGTCCGAGCCGCGAAACGCCTTGGTGCGTCAGTATCAACGGCTGTTCGAGATGGAGAACGCGGAACTGGACTTCGAACCGGAGGCGTTGCAGGAGATCGCCCGGCTGGCGAAGGCCCGCGACACCGGCGCGCGGGGGCTGCGGAGCATCGTCGAGGACATCATGCTGGACGTGATGTACGAATTGCCGGAGATGGAAGTGAGGGGCAAGCACGTCGTCACCGCCGACGTGGTGCGGAAGAAGATCCCGCTCTTGGTGCGGATGCCGGAAGTCGAGAAGAAGAGCGCGTGATTCAGGGGCGGGGCGATGGGGCCTGTCTTCCGCGACGGTGAGGCCAGTGCTGTGCACACGATTGGCGGTCGCAAATGCTTGAAGAGCCAAGCGGATTACGGCTTCTCTTCACGCCGGAGGCGTGGCGGACGGTAGCCAGGGGTGAGCGAGCGAAGCGAGCGGAACCCCTGGACCCCAGGGCGAGAAGGATCGTACCCCGGAGGGGTGCCGGACTGCCCTGCCCCTCCGGGGTGCGAGAAAACGCAGGGGAAACGTGGGCCAGGGGTTTCACCCCTGGCTACAGTCCGCCACGCCTCCGGCGTGAAGAAAAGACCCCCGACGCCCGCCGAATCGCCGCCAAAATCATGTGCACAGCACTGGCCTCGCCCTCCCGATGACGGACATCAATACCGCCAGATCAAATCCAAACTGAAGCGGTAGCGGAACAGGTCCTTGTTGCCGGCGAACGGCACCTCGAACGCGCCGCCCACCTCCCACCGCTGACCGAACCGATACCGGGCACCGAGGGCACCGGTGAACAACCCGCTGCGGCCGACGTTCGCCCCGAAGTTGGCCAGGTCGCGGCCCTCCACCCCGAACCCGGACGTCTGCCCGTTCGCCGTGTACTGGAACCAGTTGATCTCCATCAGCGGGAAGAAGTGCCCGCGGTTCCGCCAGTTCCAACTCAGGTGCCCGTTGGCGTACAGGTAGTCCGACCGGTCGCGGTTGGTGGCGATGCTGTAGCCGGCGTTCGCCTGGGCGTTCAGTGTGCCCCACTCGCCGAACTGGTACAGCCGCTTGGCCACCGACACATACGGGGCGATGGACAGCTTGCCGGTGTTCTGGTACGCGCTCGACCCGCCCAGCGGTATCTGGAAAATGGCCCCCGCCGTGAGGAGCGTCTGCGACTCCGGCCGGCGGAGCAGCACGACCTTCGGCCCCAGCCACAACTCGGCCAGCCCGGTCGAACTGCTGACGGCCGACCCGCCGCCCGGTTGGAACGTCTGCACCCCGATCTTGTTGACCGTCACCGAGAACCGCTCGCCGAACGCCAACCGGGCTTGCCCGCCGGCGAAGAAGGTGGACCCGCCGTTGAACGGGCCGGCCGCGTTCGGGATGCCCTGCCCGATGAACAGCCCACGGATTTCCGTACTCGTCTGAGCCGATTCGAACAGGAACGGGTTGCTCATCGGGGTGATGAAGCCGTCGAACTCGTGATCCGTACAGAACAGTCCGGTCGCCCGCTTGCCCGGCTCGCGGAGGCGGCCGAGCGCGTCGTCGAACCGGTCGCCCGGCGCGTCGATGCCGGGAAACAGCGGGTCGTCCGCCGCGCGGGTCTGGTGCGGTCGATCGGGCGGCCGGTCGGTGGCGCGGCCGCTCAGGTAGTCGTAGGCGTCCAGGTTCTTCCGCACGGCCGGCGGCGCGCCCCAATCGTCGTTTTCGGGCGGCAGGTCGCTGCGCGATTCCGGCTTGAAAGCGGCCACCGTCGCCCCGGCGGGGGCGAGGCGGGCGGGCGGTTCGGACCGCTCGGCGGGCGGGCGGAGGAAGACCGGCGGGAGAAGGACCGCCGCGGGGTCGGGGAGCGGGCCGGGGGTCGGCGGCCCCGACTGCCCGGCGGCGCGCGACCCGACCACCAGGACGGTGGCGATCAGCGGCAGCAAGCGGGAGCGGGGTGACATGCCGACTGTCCTCCGGTGACTCAACCGGGCCGGGCGCGGGGGTACGCCGGCGGCCGTTCGACCCCGCGACGATCCGTGTGCGGGGGGGGGAAGGGGCAATGCCCTTCGTGGGACACCCGTTGAATCGGCGGGACGGGGCGCGCTTGCGAACGCGGATGCCAGAGAGACAGGGTTCGGTTGTGCCGACCGCCGTCGCAATCGATACAGCTACCGTAAATCGCCCGATTTTCGCGGTCGCATCACCGACCGACCGGGAAATTTCCCTCCCACCTCCTTGCTTTTTTCCCCCGGAAGGGTTCTGATGCATCCCTCCCCGGCGGTCCCCGCGCCGGACTCTCTCACATCACCCCGCGGAGGCGGGATCATGGGGATCGTCACCGACTTCATCGACCCGACCGCCCGCCACACGCGGGGGCGGCTCGCCGTCAGTGTCGAACTGATGCGGGAACTGTCCCGGCACTCGGACCCCGAAGAACTGGCACGGGTGTTCGCCCGTCGGCTGAACCAACTGTACCCGACTTCTCGACAAATCACGGTCAGCCGCAGCGGGCTGGACGCCCCGTGGTATCGCGTCACCCGATACAACTTGTGGCCGCGGGCCGTGAACCCGTGGCGGGAGCCGGAGAAATTGCCGCTGTACTCCGGCGGGCTGATCGCCGAACTGGCGTACAGCGACCACCCCCGCATCATCGACCATTTGGACCTGCCGCCCGGCGACCCGGCCGAGCCGTTCCTCGCCGGCCAGCGGTCGCTACTGGCCATCCCGCTGTTCGACATGGGCACCGCCAGCGGGATGCTGCTGATCGCCCGCCAGGACGCCGCCGCCTTCCCCCGCGAACAGGTGCCGGAGTTGGTCTGGCTGAGCAACCTGTTCGCCCGCGCCACCCAGACGCTGGTGCTGACCGAGCAACTGCGGGAGCAGGTTGGGAAAGCCGAATACGAACTGCAAACGGTCGGCGAGTTGCAACAGAGCCTGCTGCCGCAGGCGGTGCCGACGGTGCCGGGGCTGGACGTGGCCGCGCACAGCCGGGCGGCGCACGGGGCCGGCGGCGACTATCACGACTTCTTCCCGCTGCCGGACGGCAAGTTCGGCGCGCTGGTGGCGGACGTGAGCGGGCACGGCACGGCGGCGGCGGTCCTCATGGCCATCACCCACGGGCTGGCCCACGCCCGCACCGACCCGCCCGCCTGCCCCGGCGAGATGCTGGCGTACCTGAACCATCACCTGGCGAAGAAGTACACGCAGACCAGCGGCAACTTCGTCACGGCGGTGTACGCGGTGGTCGATCCGCTGGCCCGCACGCTCACGTTCGCCAACGCCGGGCATGCCCCGCCCCGCGCCCGCCGGGCCGGGCAGGAGCGGTTCGCCGCGCTGGATCAGGCGCGAAAACTGCCGCTCGGCGTGACGCATCGCATGGCCGGTCCGTACCCGGAGTTCACCGTCCCGTTCCTGCCCGGAGACGAGATGGTGCTGTTCACCGACGGCATCACCGACGCGGTGAACGCCGCCGGCGAGCCGTTCGGCGTCGGCCGGTTGGACGCCGCCCTCGTCGGGCCGACCGGGGACGCGCGGGAGACGGTGGCGGCGGCGGTCGCCGCGGTGGACCGGTTCGCCGGGCCGAACGCGAACGACGACGATCAGACCCTCGTTCTGCTCCGACAGTTGGATGGCACCCGCCCCCGCGCGGTCCGTCGGCGGGCGACCGCCACGGTTTGACACGGTCCCTGTCCGATCGGCCGGCGAAAATAAGCTAAGTTGGTACGCCTCCCCTCCCGCACCGCTCCGGTTCGTCCATGACTCCCGTCGGCTTCGAGTGCGTCAACTGCCACCACCGCCTGTCGGTGTCCGCCGATTGGGCGGGGAAGGCGGTGCGGTGTCCGAAATGCCAGGTCGTGATGAAAATCCCGGCCCCTGGGACGGCGAGTCCCGCCCCGCCGTCCCAGGGGCTTCCGACGCCGCGCAACGTGCCCCGGTCGTCGTCCGACACGGACAGCATCTTTAGCGACCCGGACGACGACGACGCCGAGAGCGTGTTCAGCGGATCGTCCGACGTGCGACGGCCGGTCCTGCCGCCCCGCCGGCCCGACGCCACCCAGTCCACGATTCGCGTGCCCGGCGTTGCCGACCCTCAACCGGTGGTGAAGCCGCCCGTATCTCCCGTCGCCGTCGATCCCGACGAGGGGTCGGACCCGTTCGGCGCGATGGTCGATGAGGTGATGTCGCGGGCGCGGCACGCTGATGAGGACGGGCCGCCCTCGGAATTCGGCGAGGGCGACGACCCGCCGGCCCCGCCCAGGTGGATGACGTGGGCGCTCGTCGGGCTGTCGGTGTACGCCGCGCTCGCCACGGCCGTCGCCGTCTGGGGGTGGGTGCGGCCGGCGGCCGAACCGCCGCCCGTGCAAGCCCCGACGCGGTGATGCTCCGCACCTCCGCTCGAATGCCAGTCTCCCCATCACTCGCGAGCACGGAATGTCGAAGGGCGCGGCAGTCGGGGTCGGTGTTCGCCGCGGAGTGGGTGCGATCCCAACACATTTCCCCGCATAAAACCACTTGAAAAGCTAGCGTTTTCGACGTGTTTCGAGTTCGCCCCCCGGCTTCCCGACGAGTTTGGCACGGCCGCTGCTTTACTACTCCCAACGAGACGAAAACCGGGTGGTGCGGCTGAGCCGTTGGGAGAGGCGGCCTCAGTCAGCTAGCCGGTTCCGAATCGCCAAATACCACTCGGGCTACTCAGAGGAGGGGAGAGGCCTCTGGGTGCCCGAGTGGTTGTTTTTCCAAGCCTTTTCGCCAAGACTCGCCACCCCGACCGACTCGCACTCGGGTCGGGGTGAAACGCAAAAGCACCGCCCGAAAGGGCGGTGCTTTTTTCCGTATGCGGTGTTTTGTCGTTTCGGGCGAACCCGGCCCGCAAGGGCCGTGGGTGGGGGCGATAACCCACCCACGGCCCTTGCGGGCCGAGTTCGCCAAAATCGCTGTCAATCCCTGCGACTCCGCGTCACTTCCACTTCCAGGCGGTCAGGCCGTTCAGATCGCGGACGAACAACTCGTCGCCACAGACGGCGAGATGTGCCCACGTCTCGCCGTCCGCCACCTTCCGTTCGTCGAGGATTTCCAACTCCTTCGAGTTCGCCCGTAGCAGATATAGCGTCCCCTTCTGGTCGAGGGCGAGGATCTTGTCCCCGTTGGCGACGAGGCTCCAGTACTGGCCGAACCGCTTGTCCGACCGCCAGAGTTGCTTGCCGCTCTTCACGTCCACGCACGTCGCGGTCTGGTCCCGGCCGAGGAAGTAGGCGCGGCCGTCGATCAGAACCGGGGTGGACATGTAGCCGTCGTACTTGAACGTGAACGTCTCCTCCGTGCGGAACCCGTCGCCCGACTTCAGCACTTTGAGGCCGCGCGTGCCGCCGCCGTAGGTGCTGGTGAAGACGGTATCGCCGACGGTGGTCGGGGTGAGGATGTTCATGCCCCGCATGGACGGAATGGCCTGCTTCCAGAGTTCTTTGCCGGTGGCACGGTCGAGTCCGGCCAGGGTGGTGCGGCCCTGCACGACGATTTGCTTCCGACCCGCGAGGGTGGCGAACACCGGGCACGAGAAGGAACCGCCGCTCATCCCCCCGCCGTCTTTCATCCCGGACCACAGTTCCTTGCCGGTCTTCTTGTCCAGTTTGACGAACCGGCCGCCGCCGGCGATGTATAAGGCGGTGTCGTCCAGCAGCGGGGAACAGACGGCCCCGAACGTCGGCGTGCCCGTCTTGTACTCACTCGTGAAGTCGAACTTCCACAGTTCCTTGCCCGTCGCGGCGTCCAGGCAGACGAGCCGGTCGCGGATGCCGAGGACGTACAACCGGCCGTCGTCGAGGGTCGGGGTGGAGCGAATCCAACTGCCGTTCTTGGCGGCGAAGAATGGCACCTCCACGCTGCCCGTCCACGACGCTTCCCACTTCTTCTTGCCGGTCGCGCGGTCGTAGGCGGACACCCACTCGGTCTTTTTGTCTCGCGTCTCGGTGGTGAACACCGTGTCGGCGGAGACGATCGGCCCGGAGTAACTCGGCCCCAGGTCTTTTATCCGCCAGGTTTGGCTGAGGGCGTCGCCGGCCAGTTTGTCCGGCCATTTGGCGGAGCCGGTGGGCACGAGTCCGTCGCGGGTCGGGCCGCGCCACTGCGGCCACGTCGGCGGGTCGGCGGCCACGGCGGGGGCGGCGAGGAGCAGCACGACGAGGAAGCCACGAGTCATGGTGAACCGCCTTGGTGGGAGTGGGGAACGGGAAACACCGGCGGGTAGCCGGTGTCGTGTGGTTCGTCAGGTGTAGTCGGCCGGATTCAGTGCCCGCCGGAGTTTGTCCAGGGCGGACGCTTGCACCTGCCGCACTCGCTCCTTCGACAACCCGAGCGCCTTACCCACTTGTTCCAGCGTGCGGGTGACGGGGCTTTCGTGCAGGGTGAAGCGGTGCGTCAGTATCTGCTTCTCCCGGTCGGATAGCAGCGGGTGGTCTTGACGGAGGAACTCGTCGATGGGGATTTGCAGCGCGCCGCCGGTGTCGGACGGGTTGGTCATGCGGCCCCGCGGCTCGCCGTCCGGCAGTGCGTCCAGAGATGTGGACCGGGTGAGCCAGTCGGTACTCATCCGCTGCGACAGCCGGGACAGGGCGCGAATCAGGCAGGTGTACGCGTAGGTGCTGAAGCGGATGCCGAGCCACGGGTTGAACGCGGCCACCGCCTGAATCAGGACGATGTGGCAGTCGCCGATGAAGTCCTCGGCCCGGTTGGGCAGGGCCATGCGGCGGCGGACGGCGCGATAAATGAGCTTGCGGTTGCCCAACACGATGCGGTCGCGGAGGCCGATGTAAACGTCCTTCCAGCGGGCGCGGTCGGCGGCGGTGCGGGCGACGTGCATCCGGTAGGCGGCGTAGTGCATCCGCTTGGCGTGGTCGCGGGTGACTTCGTCCGGCATGTACCGGTCGGAGTAATCGACCGGATTTTCGAGCAGCTCGTGCGGGGCGAACTCGACGCGGGCCTTGCGGTCGGGGAATGACTCGTGGTGGACGTAGCCGGGCATCCCCGCCGATTTCTGTTCCCGGTGCGTTTCCGGGGCGGGTGTCGTCGTCGCCATGAGGCACCTCAGTGGTGATCTTCGCGCAGTGCGAATATTGAGATTAGTCGGCGAACGGTACGGGGCTTACGCGCATTCGCCGGGAACATCGAAGGCGGGTGTCGGAATTCACCTTTCCAGCCGGACTATTCGCCATCCGAACCCCGACCGATTCGTGAAAAAAGTGAGCAATTGATGTGCCGCTCACGCCGAGGTCGTGAGGGGAGTGACAATCCGACTCGCAGGACGACTCACGGCATCGACGGCCGACGGTGGAGGGATGAAAGAACCGTCCGCCATAACGGTGACGAATCAACGCCATCCGGTATCAAACCGCCAAGCCGGGTGTGGGGTTGGTGGCGACCGATTCCTTGCGTCGGAGCCAGCCGAGCCAGCCGACGGACGCGCCCGGCACCGGCGGTTGCAACTCGGTCGTCGTCGGGCGGAACACCATCAGGATGAGCAGCGGTGCGTACCACAACACATACACCCCGCCCCGGTCGGCGTACCAGAACTGAATGCCGAGGAGTATCGCGGCGGATGCCGCGACCAGTTGGCCCAGGTTCCGCACCGACGGCCACACGGCCGACACCAGCACGAACCCGGCGAAGGCGATGAACACCGGCAACCGGTACGCCCACAGGACGCCGGACCAGACGCTCTCGGCGGTCGGTGCCCGCCACGGCTGCCAGTCGGCCAGTTGCGCGGTTTGCCAGATGCCGGCCGTCACCTCCCCGGCCAGGGCCAACATGGCGGCGGTGCCCAGCAGGCTGAACAGGCAGACCACGGCGAACCACAGCAAAAACCGCTTACTCCCCCGGTTGTGGTAGAATTGCACCCACACCGGCAGCAGCAGCACCGGGAAAAAGGCGGTGCCAGCCGCCGCCCCCAGTAGTCCCCCGGCCACCGCCGGCCGGCGGTACCCCAGCACCGCGCCCAGCAGTAGCGCGGTCGGCCAGACGTGGTGACTCTGGTCGAACTCCCCGCGCGTGACGGGCAGTAGCAGGTACAGGACGGCCGCCGTCGCCCCGCACGCGGCATCGTTGTAGTGGCGGGCACCGATGAGGAAGAGCAGCACGACGACGGCCACCTGACAGCCGACCGCCACCCCGACGCTCACCCCCCGGCGGATGTCCTCGGCCGACGTGCGCGGGTTCGCCTGCGACACCACGGCCGTCGCGCTCGCCTCGACGCCGGTCAGCGCGGCTGGCAACTTACCCAGCCGGTCGCTGTGCCCGGCGGAGTTTTGCACCGCGTCCAGACTAAGGCCGAGCAGCAGCGCCGCACCGAGCCAGATCAGCCCGGCGGTCGCCAAGTTGGGCGTCACCCGCGGACGTTTCACCGTCGTGACATCGAACAGGCAGCGGACGAACCAGTACAACGACGCGAGCAGCAGCCAGCCGTACCCGAACCGCTTCGCCGCCCCGCCGTCGCCGAACCGGTGCGATTCTTCCAGGAGCAGGAAGCCGGGCGCGAACAGGAAGAGGGCGATGACATCCAAGTTGCGGAGGACGAACAGCCGGTTGAACTGGACGAACAGCGCGGCCGCGACCGCACCCGTGGCGTAAAACCACGCGGCCGGAGACGGGAGATCGAATTGCAGGAACACGGACGGCGGCACGCCAAGTATCTCCGGCCGAATGGGAACCGACGAGACGGGCGATACGCAATCAGGTACGCGGAATCGGCGGAATCGTCAAGACCGGCGGATGCGGTGTCCGAGCCGGAAGCGAACACACACGAGCGGAGGTCTTTTCAAATGGGACAGCAGCGCGCGATCCGATTCCCGGCGGCGGAACCGTCGTGGCCGGCGGTCATGGACGAACTCCGCGCGGCGGG
>Ga0105048_10014469_pt1 | contig 12291 bp, 8 predicted proteins | sample MAT05_FD_78382 | JGI IMG/M metagenome (GOLD analysis project Ga0105048, IMG submission 78382) | Freshwater microbial communities from Lake Fryxell liftoff mats and glacier meltwater in Antarctica - MAT-05 | ecosystem: Environmental > Aquatic > Freshwater > Ice > Liftoff microbial mat | place... | reverse complement strand
GTGCTGCTGCTGCTGCTGTGCCTCGTGTTCGCCGCAGCTGGCGCGGGTGCGCTCGAGATCACCGACGACCGTGGCGTGCGGGTGACGGTTGCCGTCGCACCGGCGCGGATCGTCACTGTCCTTCCCTCGCTGACCGAAATGGTGTGTCAGCTCGGCCACTGCCAGCGCCTGGTTGGCGTGGACCGCTACTCCAATTTCCCGGAATCGGTGCGCCAGTTGCCGCGCGTCGGTGGCGGTCTGGACCCCAGTGTGGAGGCGATCGTCGCGTTGCGGCCCGATCTGGTGCTGCTGGCCGCCTCCTCGCCGGTGGCCGCGCGCCTGGAGTCGCTGGGCCTGGTGGTACTGGCGTTCGAGCCCAAGCGGTACGCCGATGTGCGCCGGGTGCTGGACCAACTCGGCCGGGTGCTCGATGCCGGGCCGCAGGCGCAGCACGCGTGGAATGCGATCGAGTCCGGCGTGGCTGCCGCCGCGCAGTCCTTGCCACCGTCGGCGCGCGGCACACGCGTGTATTTCGAGGTCAATGCCGCACCGTACGCCGCGGGAGAGTCGTCGTTCATCGGCGAGACGCTGCAGCGCCTGGGCCTGCGCAACATCGTACCGGCACAACTGGGGGCATTCCCGCGCATCAATCCCGAGTTCGTGGTGCGCGCCGATCCGGACCTCATCATGGTGGGTGACGCCAGCTTCGTCGGCATGCTCCAGCGTCCGGGCTGGTCGCGCATGCGCGCCATTGCCGAAAAGCGGGTCTGCGTGTTCGATCCGGCGCAAGCCGATGTCATGGTGCGGGCCGGCCCGCGTATCGCCGAGGCTGCGCATGCCATGGCCCGGTGCGTAACGAGCCACCGGCCGTGATGGTGCAGCCTGACTCCCCGTTGCGACGGCAGGCGCGATGGCCAGCGGTGGTTGCCGGCGCGTTGCTGGCGCTCTCGTTCCTGCTGCTGCTGCTCGCCGCCGCCATTGGCAGCACCGGTCTGGAAAGCCTGACGACACTGCGCGATGACCCGGTGGCGCTGCAGATCATCCGTGACATCCGGGCGCCGCGTGCGCTGGGCGCCTGGCTGGCCGGCGCCTTGCTCGGCCTGGCGGGAGCGATCGCGCAAGGCCTGTTCCGCAACCCGCTGGCCGACCCGTATCTGCTGGGCAGCGCCTCGGGCGCCTCGCTCGGCGTCGCCATTGCGCTGGTGGCCATGGGAGCGACGCCGTATGCCAGCGCTTGGCTGTCCCGGCTGGGCCTGACGGGTGCCGCATTCGTGGGGGCCACCGGCGCGGTGTTTCTGACGCTGGTGCTGGCGCAGGGCGTGCACCAGACCATGCGCCTGTTGTTGGCCGGTGTTGTCGTGGGTGTGGTGCTGGGAGCGCTCGGCTCGCTGGTCATGATGCTGCAGCCGGAGGTGATGTTGTCGATGCAAGCCTTCATGCTGGGCAGCACCGGATTCGTCGGCTGGTCGGCCTGCGCCGTAATGGCGCTGGTCTGGCTGCTATGCGCACCGCTGGCCATCGCGCTGAGCCGGGTTCTGGACGGCCTGTCCTTGGGCGAGGCGACCGCCACCAGCCTGGGCCTGCCGCTGCCGCGGGCCCGGGTCGTGCTCGTCGTCACGCTGGCACTGGCCACCGGCGCGGCCGTGGCGCAGACCGGCCTGATCGCCTTCGTCGGGCTGGCGGCGCCTCATCTGGTGCGCTCGCTCTTGCGCACGACGCACCGCAATTTCCTGCTGCTGGCCAGCCTGATGGGCGGCCTGTTGCTGCTGGCAGCCGATACTCTGGCTCGTTCGCTGATCGCGCCGCAGGAACTGCCGGTGGGCGTGTTGACCGCCGTGCTGGGCGGTGGCTATCTGTTGTGGTTGATGCACCGGCGCAGCGGCGCGCCAGGAGGATAGATTGGGGCCTGTCACCGTTTCCCCCGCCTGCGCCTTGCAGGCACATGGACTGCATGTGCAACTGGGACGGTTGCCGGTGTTGCACGGCATCGACCTGACATTGCCACGGGGACGCTGGACCAGCGTCGTCGGTCCCAACGGCGCTGGCAAGTCGACGCTGCTCAAGGCGCTGGCGCAGCTGATTCCGCATTCCGGCGAGGTGCATCTGCTGGGTGATCCGGTGGCCACCGTACCGGCGCGGTTGCGGGCGCGGCGCATGGCCTGGCTGGGCCAGAATGAATCGAGTGGCGACGACCTGCGGGTATGGGACGTGGTCATGCTGGGTCGATTGCCGCACCAGGCCTGGCTGGCGGGTCCGGGCCCGGCCGATGCCCTGGCAGTGGAGCAGGCCCTGCGTGCCACCCAGGCCTGGGAATGGCGCTCGCGTGCGCTGGGCCAATTGTCGGGCGGCGAACGCCAGAGGGTGTTGCTGGCGAGGGCGCTGGCGGTGCAGGCTGATGTGCTGCTGATGGATGAACCGCTGGCCAACCTGGATCCGCCGCACCAGTCCGACTGGCTGCGCATGGTGCGCCAGCTGCTGGCGCAGCGCCGCACTGTTGTCAGTGTGTTGCATGAAATCTCTTTCGCCTTGCATGCCGATGAGATGCTGATCATGGCCCAGGGCCGGGTGCGGCATCAGGGTCGCTGCGCCGACGCAGCCACTCACCGCATGCTCGAGCAGGTGTTCGACCACCGGATCGCCATCGTGCCGGTGGCCGGACAATGGGTTGCGCTGGCCCGCGACGACTGACGATGATGATCAAGACCGCACCACAACCATGAACCCCGGATCCGACGCCCGTCTGGCAGGCGCCAGGGAGCAGCACATCGTTGCGCATGTGCCGGACATCAGCGACATCGCGCTTGGCGCGGCCTTGCAACATCAGCTCGACCACAAGACCAAACCCGTCGGGTCGCTGGGCCACATCGAGATCCTGGCCCGTCGCCTGGGCGAAATTCTCGGACAGTCCCAGCCCGAGCTGGTACGACCCCAGCTGCTGGTATTTGCAGCCGACCACGGACTGGCGCGCCAGGGCGTGTCGGCGTATCCCAGCGACGTGACCTGGCAGATGGTGGAGAACTTCCTGGCCGGCGGGGCAGCGGTGAGTGTTCTGGCTCGTCAGCATGGCATCGACCTGACGGTCATCGACTGCGGCGTGGCCCATGACTTTGCGCCTCGCCCTTCACTGGCACCAGGAAAGCCGCAGCTGCTGGTGCGCAAGATCGCCAGCGGCACCGCAGACAGCACGCAGCAGCGCGCGATGACGCATGCGCAGTGCCTGCAGGCCATCGCAAACGGACGGGAGGTCGTGCGTGCACTTCCGGGCAACGCGGTGCTGCTGGGTGAAATGGGCATCGGCAATACCTCGGCGGCCGCCCTGCTGCTGGCGCGCCTGTCAGGTGCCCATATCCGCCAGTGCACCGGCGCCGGCACCGGGCTGGACGAGCGGGCTATGGCCCGCAAGACCGCCGTGCTCGGGCAGGTGCTGCTACGCCACGCCGACGCGGTCGCGCCGCTGGCCGCGCTGGAGGCATTCGGTGGCTTCGAGATCGCCACCATGGTGGGTGCCGTGCTGCAGGCTTCACTCGAGCGCAGGGTGGTGCTGGTCGACGGATTCATCGCGGGTGCAGCTGTTATGGTGGCCCATGCCCTGGCGCCGGCGGTGCTGCAGCGATGTGTATTCGCGCACCGTTCCGATGAACGGGGCCATGCGCTGATGTTGCAGCACCTGCAGGTCGCACCGCTGCTTGACCTCGGCCTGCGCCTGGGGGAGGGATCGGGCGCGGCGCTGGCCTGGCCCCTGCTGGTTTCGGCCAGCCTGTTGCTGCGGGACATGGCCAGCTTCGCATCGGCCGGTGTTGCTGGCCGAACCGAGCCCCAGGGCCGAGAGCCTGTGCGGGGCTGACGCATGCGGACGTTCCTGCGCCACTACCTGCTGGCGCTGCAATTTTTTACCCGGGTCCCGGTCACCGGCCGGCTGGCGGAATGGGTCGGCTACAGCCCGGCCATGCTGCGCGCCAGCGCTGCGCATTTCCCGGGCATTGGCTGGCTGGTCGGCGGCTCTTGCGCCGTTCTTGCCGCCACGTTGCAGTGGGCGTTGCCGCCGCTGCCGATGGCGGGGCTGGTGGCCGCGGTGCTGGTGACAGCGGCCAGTGTGCTGCAGACCGGGGCATTTCACGAAGACGGACTGGCCGACGTGGTCGACGGGCTCGGGGGCAGTCCGGACCGTTTACGCGCGCTCGACATCATGAAGGATTCGCGCATCGGCGCGTTTGGCGCGCTGGCCCTGATGCTGGTGGTTCTGCTCAAGCTGGCCCTGCTGGCCTTGCTCTGGTCGCAGGCGCCGGCGCTGCTGCCGTGGAGTCTGTTTGCCGCCCATGTGACGTCGCGTTTCTTTCCGCTGATGCTGGTGCGCACCATGCGCCATGTCGGTGACGAGGGGCGTTCCAAGTCCAAGCCGCTGGCCGACCAGATTGGGTCGGGCAGTCTGTTCGTGGCTTTGCTCTGGACGCTGGCTGCACTGTTGCTGGTTGCCGTGTGCAGGCCCGAGATGCCACTGGCATGGCCATTGGTGGCGGCCGCGCTGGTGTGCCTGTGGTTGCGGCGCTGGTTCCAGCGCCGCTTGCAGGGGTTCACCGGCGACTGCCTGGGGGCCACGCAGCAACTGTGCGAGGTGTTGTTCTACCTGGGCCTGGTGTTGGCGCTGTGATGCCGACACCGGTCTGCACCGTCGACGCCGGCGCGACTCCGGCCCTGTGGCTGGTGCGCCACGGCCGGCCCCTGGTCGACGCCGGTGTGTGTTACGGCGCCACCGATGTTGCAGCCGATCCGCTGCACACGGCGCAGATTGCTGCAATGCTGGCAGATCGGCTGCCGCTGGGCGCTGAAGTGCGCAGTTCGCCACTGCAGCGGTGCCTGCTGCTGGCGCAGGCCGTAGCGGCGGCCCGGTCCGATCTGGTGCTGCGCGTCGAGCCCCGTATCGCCGAGATGGATTTCGGTTGCTGGGAGGGCTGGCGCTGGGACGCCATTCCGAAACCTGCGTTCGACGCGTGGACCGGGCAATTCGACCATCATCGTTTCGGCGGCGTCGAGAGTTCGCAGGACCTGATGCATCGGGTCGCCCAGGTCTGGGATGAGGCGCGCGCCGGCACCACGGCGCAGGTGTGGATCACCCACGCGGGAGTCATCTCGGCGGTCACGCTGTTGGCGCGCGGCATCCGGTGCGTCGATCGTGCCAGTGATTGGCCGGCGCAGTCCGCGCGATACGGTGCACTGGTTGGCGTGGTGCATCAGGCTTGCGCAAATTTGACCGGCGAGCGGGATTGACCGCTGCACGGATCAGCTGGCCGCCCTGGCTGCCTCTCACGCGCTCAGCCCAGCACGACCCGGTCGCGCCCCTGTTCCTTGGCCCGGTACATGGCCCGGTCGGCGCGCGCCATCAGGCCGTCGACCGAATCGGTGCCTGGCCAGTTGGTGGCTACGCCGATGCTGACCGTGAATCGGCCCGGATCGTCCAGTTCGCGAATCTTGGCCCGGATCCGTTCGGCGACGACCAGCGCCACTTCGGTCGGGGTTTCCGGCAACACGACGACGAACTCCTCGCCCCCAAGCCGGCCGATGGCGTCGGCGCGCCGCAGCAAGGTGGTGACAGCGGAGACAAACTGCACCAGCACCCGGTCGCCGGCCTGGTGGCCGAAGTTGTCGTTGACCGACTTGAAGTGGTCGATGTCGATCAGCAGGATGGACATGGAGCGCCCATGGCGCTTGCAGCGTTCGAGTTCCTGCTGGCAGACATCGGTCAGGTTGCGTCGGGTCAGTGCGTTGGTCAACGAGTCGTGCGATGCCAGGTGCTCGAACTCGGCGCGCACCCGGTCCGTGGCCATCAGCACCAGACTGATGGCCAGCAACAACATCAGGAACGGGTAACTGATGATGTAGATCAGGTTCTGCGGCGTCGTGTCGAGGATGCCGGTGCCAGTCGGAAGAAACCAGGCGGTGGCAAATCGCAAGACCTGGCTGAGGAGGGCGCATACCAGCACGAACAAGGCGAAGCGGTAGGCGAAAGTGCGACCGCCGTGGCGCAGGATCAGCAGTGCGTGGGCCGAGAACAACCAGGACATGATGAAGATCGAGATCATCAGCCGCGGCATGTATTGCGGATCGATGACGGTGAACCAGCCCGACACCAGGACCAGCGCGCCGATCAGACTGTAGCGTGGCCAGTAGCGGGGTTGCTGCCCGAAAAAATGCTCGCTGCCGACCAATTGAAGGTACACGCCGGAAAACACCAGCAGGTTGGCCAGCGTGATCGACATCAGATCCGGCGTCAGGCCGCGGGTGGCCGCTGTCAGGCCAGCGGCGAACAACGTTGCGGTGCCGGCTGTCCAGTACTGCAGACCCTTGACCGACGGCGGGTAGTTGCGTTGCAGGAAATAGAGGACGACCGCCATCAGGCCGCCCATGACGCCGGTCAGCAAGACGATGGTGCGGGGATCCACGAACGGAACGGGAGAGCCGGTGTTCATGTTTCAATTATGCCGGTCAGATCATCTCGGCCGGATCAGGCGTTTGGATCGGACACCTGCTGCGTAGCATCGTCGCGGCGGCCACCAGCGACTGGATAGTCGCAGTAGGCCCGCACGGCACAGCGATCGCACTGGGGCTGGCGCGCCATGCAGACATACCGGCCATGCAGGATCAGCCAGTGATGCGCGTTGACCAGGTACTGGGGCGGGACACGGCGCAGCAGTGCGCGCTCGACGTCCAGGGGTGTCTTGCCAGGCGCCAATCCGGTGCGGTTGCCCAGCCGCAGCAGGTGGGTGTCGACCGCGATCGTGGCCTCGCCGAAGGCCGAGTTCAGGATCACGTTGGCCGTCTTGCGGCCGACGCCCGGCAGCGCTTCGAGCTGTTCACGGCTGCGTGGCACCTGGCCGCCATGGCGTTCGACCAGCATCGCGCAGGTCTGCAGCAGATGCCGCGCCTTGCTGCGGTACAGGCCGATGGTGCGAATATGCTGCTCCAGACCAGCCAAGCCCAGGGCCAGCATCTTCGGTGGCGTGTTGGCGACCAGGAACAACTTGCGCGTGGCCTTGTTGACGCTCTTGTCGGTCGCCTGCGCGCTCAGCAGAACTGCGGTCAGCAGTTCGAACACGCTGGTGTATTCCAGTTCGGTGACCGGCAGTGGGTTGGCGGCCTGCAACGTGCGGAAAAATCCATCGATGGCCTGATTGTTCACGGGTGGTGCGTCCGGGTCGCTCCGTAGGTACTGACGGCCCCCTCTTGGGGCAGCTTCATCCTCGGCGCGCACGTGAGCCGCCGCGCGGATGCCTGGAGGCGGTGTCGACGGTTCAAGCGAGCTGGCGCAATTCGCGCATCGCCACCGACACCGGCGCCAGGTCCGCCGCCTGGGTCGACACCATCGACAGCAGGTTGTTGAGCCGACGAATGGCCGCGCCGTGGCGTTGCCGCCAGTCGGCAATGTCCTCCTTGCGCGACAACAAGCCCAGCGTGATCTGGCTGGCGATGGAGTAGGCATCGTCACGCGCGCTGCCGCGGGCCTGGGTCTGCCACAGGGTTTCGGTGGGTAGCCGGTTGATCTCGGTGCGCCAGGCGGTCAAGCGGAGTTCAGCATCGACATGGAAATAGGTGCGCGCCGCGCTCTCCAGTGTGGTGTCCGCACTCTGGGCCAGGTTGACCAGGTCCAGCGCCGGGAAGATGAACTCCAGTGCGCCGAGGTCCTGGGCCAGTGCCGGCTCCACACCCGCTTCGCACAAGGTGTCCGACGCGGCCTGCCAGCTGGCGCGCCCTCCATCGGGCAGCCAGTCGTGCAACTGGGCGCGCATGGCGGCGGCTCCGGGCTGATAACGGCTGATGAGCCTGGGCAGATCGGTGTTGTCCGAGCGTGCACGCATCATCCAGCGCGATGCGCGCTGCGCGATCGCGGTCAGCTTGCTGAGCAGGTCCAGTTGCAGCCGGGCCTGCACCTTGTAGTCCAGCGCGTCGATCTGGTCCCACAGCCGCTCGAGATCGAACACCTCTCGCGCCAGTGTGAAGGCACGCACGACGTCGGCTGCCGTGGCCACCGATTCGCTTGCCAGGTAGTTGACAAAGGTTGCGCCGGTGCGGTTGAGCACGGTGTTGGTGACGTAGGTCGCGATGATCTCCCGCTTGAGCGGATGGTTGTCCACCGCGCCGGGGAAACGTTGACTCAGCACCTTGGGGAAATAAGCCTGCAACGAGCGGGTGAAGTACGGGTCGTCGGGCAGGTTGCTGGCCAGCAGTTCGTCGAACACCGACATCTTCGCGTAGGCCAGCACCACCGCGCCCTCGGGCGCGCTCAAGCCCTGCTTGCGCGCGCGGCGCTGGGCGATTTCCTGGTCGCTGGGCAGGAATTCGATGGCGCGGTTCAGCCGGCCGGAGCCCTCGAGCCAATGCATCAGGCGCTGCTGGCCGTCGAGCAGGTACAGCGGCCGGTGCGTGGCAATGTCGAGCGCCTGGGTCTGGTAGTAGTTGTCGTGCAGCACCAGTTGTGCAACCTCGTCGGTCATCGACGCGAGCAGTTCGTTGCGCTGCTTGAGCGTGAGGTCGCCAGATTCGACGATTTGCCCCAGCAAGACCTTGATGTTGACTTCATGGTCGGAGCAGTCGACACCGGCCGAATTGTCGATCGCGTCGGTGTAGATACGCCCGCCCGCCTGCGCGAATTCGATCCGGCCGCGCTGGGTGGCGCCCAGGTTACCGCCCTCGGCCACCACCTTGCAGCGCAATTCGACGCCATCGACCCGGAACGCGTCGCTGGATTTGTCGCCGACCTGGGCATGGGTTTCGTGGCTCGACTTGATGTAGGTGCCGATGCCGCCGTTGTACAGCAGGTCCACTGGCGCAAGCAAGATGGCGCGCAACAGGTCACTGGGGGCCATCTCGGTGGCCTCGGTGCCGAGAACGGCACGGGCCTGTGCGCTGAGCTTGATCGACTTGGCCGTGCGCGGGAAGACACCGCCGCCTTCCGATATCAGGCTCTTGTCGTAGTCGTCCCAGCTCGAGCGCGGCAGGTCGAACAGCCGTTTGCGCTCCTGCCAGGAGCGCTCGGCATCCGGCTCGGGGTCGATGAAGACATGCCGGTGGTCGAACGCCAGCTGCAGCCGGATCTTGCGCGACAGCAACATGCCGTTGCCGAACACGTCGCCGGACATGTCGCCGATACCGGCCACGGTGAACTCGGTGGTCTGGGTGTTGATGCCCATGGAGCGGAAATGCCGCTTGACCGACTCCCAGGCCCCGCGCGCGGTGATGCCCATCTTCTTGTGGTCGTACCCGACCGAGCCGCCGGAGGCAAATGCATCGCCGAGCCAGAACCCGTAGTCCTGCGACACCGCATTGGCAATGTCGGAGAATGTGGCTGTCCCCTTGTCTGCCGCCACCACCAGATAGGGATCATCCTCGTCGTGGCGTACCACCTCGGGCGGGGGCACGACCACACCCTTGACCACGTTGTCGGTGATGTCGAGCAATCCGGCCAGGAACATGCGGTAGCAGGCAATGCCCTCGGCCATCAGCGCCTCCCGGTCGCCGGCCGCCGGCGGCTTCTTGAGCACGAAACCACCCTTGGATCCCACCGGCACGATCACGGTATTCTTTACCTGCTGCGCCTTTACCAGCCCCAGGACCTCGGTGCGAAAGTCCTCGCGCCGGTCGGACCAGCGCAGGCCGCCGCGCGCGACCTTGCCGCCGCGCAGGTGCACGCCTTCGAGCCTGGGCGAATAAACCCAGATCTCGAATGCCGGCTTGGGCTCAGGCACACCCGGAAGCTTGCGCGGCTTGAGCTTGAATGACAGGTAGGGCTTGTGTGCACCGCAAGTGTCCCGTTGCCAGGCATTGGTGCGGGCAGTGGCGCGGATGCTGGCGAAGAACTGGCGCAGGATGCGGTCGTCGTCCAGGCTCGCGACCGCCGACAGGCTGTCTTCGAGCTGGCGCTCCAGCTCGGCCTGCCGTTGATCGCGCTCACCCGCGAGCCGCGGGTCGAACCGGGTCTGGAACAGGGCAATGATGTCCTGCGCGATCGCCGCGTTGCGGATCAGGGCATCTTCGATGTAGTTCTGGCTGAATGCGAAACCGAGCTGCTTGAAATAGCGGGTGTACGCGCGCAACACGCTGATCTGACGTGCGTCGAGTTCGCTGACCAGCACCAGCTTGTTCAGGTTGTCGCTTTCCACCGCGCCGCTCCACACCTGCGCGAACAGGGATTCGAAGCGCAGCTTGATCGCCGACAATTCGGTTTGCACGGGCATTTGCAGACCGATGTCGTGGATCCACAGGTCTTCGCTGCCGATGTCGTAGGGGTGTTCGTCGAGCACGCGTGCCCCCATGTTCTCGAGCAGGGGAAGCGAATCGGACAGCGCCACTTTCGACCGGTTGTAGATCTTGAATCGCAGCAGTCCCGCCGGCGCGTTGAGCGGGCGATACAGCCGGACGATCAACGGCTCCTCGGGTGTCAGGCCCACCAGCATGCCGGCGTCCTCGGCCGCCACCGCGGCGGAGAAATGCTCCCGGTACGCAAGAGGGAAGGCGGCTGCGAACCGGTTGGACAGCACGAGACCCTGGCCTTCGCCGAGCGCGCGCAGCAGTTCGGCGGTGAAGTGGTCCTCCCAGCGTTGTGCGAGTTTCTCGACCCGCGCCTCGAGTGCCGCCAGATTGACCGTTGTCGGAGCCCGTTTTCGGGCCCGTACCAGGTAATGGATGCGAGCCAGCGGACTGTCGGTGAGCATGGGCGTGAATTCAAGCGACTCGCCACCGAGCACGGCCATCAGCTCCTGGCCCACCTTGACCCGCAGTTCGGTGTTGTAGCGGTCGCGCGGCACGAATACCAGCGCCGACGTGAAGCGGCCGAACGGGTCGCGGCGCAGGAACAGCCGTGTGCGCTGGCGTTCCTGCAGTCGCAGGATACCGATCGCGTGTTCGGCCAGCGTGTCGGTGTCGATCTGGAACAGCTCGTCGCGCGGGTAGACCTCCAGGATCGACTGCAGCGATTTGGCCGCATGGCTCTCGGGCACCACGTCAGCGCGGGCCATCACCTGACCCGCGCGCTGGCGCACCTGCGGAATCTCTTCGATCGAGACGGAGTAGGCGGTGGAGGTGTACAGGCCCAGGAACCGGGTCTCGCCGACCACCTGGCCCTGGTCGTCGAATCGCTTGACGGCGATGTAGTCGAGCCAGGCCGGGCGGTGCACCGTTGAGCGGGTCATGGCCTTGATCACCAGCACCAGTTCGTCGGTGTCGATCAGGGCCACCGCTTCTGGCGGAAGATGGGTTTCGGTGGTATTTGCCGGGCCGCGCAGGATGCCCAGGCCCGACTCGGGCCGCGCGATCAGTGACGCCTTGTCGCCATTGCGCTTGAGATGGTAGTCGCGCGTACCCAGGAAGGTGAAGTGACGGTCTTCGAGCCAGCGCAGGAAGGCGATGCCCTCGTGCTTGCTGGCATCGGACAGCGACGATCGGGCCGCCTCCTCGCAGACCTCGTTCAGCCGGCCCAGCATGGCCGGCCAGTCCTGCACCGAATGGCGCACGTCGCCGAGTACCCGCTTGAGTTCCAGTGCCAGCGCGTTACGGTCGGCCTCGGGCACGATGCGGTCGCACTCTACGGTGATCAGCGACTCCACGGCGGTGGCCTTGCGACTGGCGCGGTCGGCTGGTACGCGCCGGATCTGCGTGGCCAGGCCCTTGTCGTCGCGGGTGACGGCCATCAGTGGGTGCACGATCCAGTGCGCGGTGCGACCGCTGCGGTTGACCGCCATCGTCACCGAGTCGACCAGGAACGGCATGTCGGCATGCACGATCTGGATCACGGTATGGTCGCTGACAAAACCGTCCTCCGCCAGCGTCGGATTGAACACCCGGATACGTGCCGTGTCGGGAGCCCGCGACGCCTCGAGCAGCCGCCAGTGCGCGTGCGCGATGGCGAAAAGTGTGGCGGGTCCGCGCGCCGCTGTTTCGTGCGGGTCCGCGCTGTCGAAATAGGCCAGCACGAATTCGGACATCCGGGCACCGGACGAACCGCTATGGGCCTGGGTGTATTGCATCAGCTCGGCAAGAGCGCCAGTGGTCATGTCAGCTCCATTGGGCGTTGCCACGGAACGCAAAACGCATGCCGCGTCGGCCACCGTTCCATTCTAGGCCGGGGTACCGTCACCCGGCAGGCGATCAGGGCGGCGCGCACGGCCCTATGTCGCAGTTGCATCAGGCCCGGGCACGGCGGCTGCCTGGGGGTCAGCCGGCCTGCGTGAGGTTGATGAAACCTGCCGATTCCGGAAAGGTCGATTTCATCCAGCCGTATTTCAGAGCCAGCGCGTCCATGACCGCCACTGGCAGCGCTTCGAT
>Ga0105048_10014468_pt1 | contig 12291 bp, 13 predicted proteins | sample MAT05_FD_78382 | JGI IMG/M metagenome (GOLD analysis project Ga0105048, IMG submission 78382) | Freshwater microbial communities from Lake Fryxell liftoff mats and glacier meltwater in Antarctica - MAT-05 | ecosystem: Environmental > Aquatic > Freshwater > Ice > Liftoff microbial mat | place... | reverse complement strand
TCGCGATCTCGCCTGCGTGGGCTGCCGCCTCACACCGAAGGGTCTCGGTGACGTCCGGCCCGAACGGCACCACCTCGGTCCACGAGCCGCGCCACACGTGGAGCAGCAGCTCACCATCGTGCACGCCGATCGATTGACGCAGGCGCACACGTCGACCAGGCACGGCAATCGCGGGCAGCGCCGCCATCGCCTGCTGCATCTCGCTCGCCGCCTGCAGAGCACGGTCGAGCCGACCGCGCCCGACGAAGGCCAAGAACAAGGCGTCGCCGCCGAAGCGCAGTACGTCGCCACCATGGTGACGGGCAGCATCGATGAGCCGCGTGAAGCACGTGTTGACGGTGTCGGTCAACATCTCGGCGCCGACCCGGCCGAGCGTGGCGAGTCGTTCGGTGAGAGCTGTGTAGCCCGAGACGTCAGCGAACACCAACGACGCCTCGACGCGGTGGGTGCCCGGGCCGAGCGCCGCTGTCGACGCCGTTAGTGACGCCGAGTACGGGCCGAACCCGCTCTGGTTCATCGGGCGGTCACCGATCAGGTGAGTATCGACACACATGCCCGGTGCGCACATGGGTGGCGAGGTGGGCGGCCGCAGCCGGGTCGACGTGGCCGATCTTCTCGATCGCCCGAGTGATCGCCTTGCGGACCGATGTTCGCGCCCGTTCGCCGGCATCGGTGAAGTGACGACTGGCGCCGAGACCCATTGCCCCGAGCAGTTCTTCGCTCACTGCGTCGAGCTCGTCTTCGACATCGCCTCGCACACCGGTGCCGTTGTCGAGCATCCACCGGAGCTGGCCAACACGCGTGCGGAGTGACTCGATGGCGTGGTCGTCGAGGATCGGCTGTGGCGTGTCTCGCGGCTCGCTGTAGTACGCCATCCGGGCTGCTGCGACATCGGCGTGTGGCGTTGCGCACAACAGGGCGAGGTGCCGAACCCCGACGGCGTCGGCCAACACGAACGATCGTCCGTCGAACGTGCAGGTCCAGTGGCCCTCGGCTGACCGTTCCAACACTGCGCGCGGCTGCCCGAGCGGCTTCGTGGCCTGCCAGCTGTCGCGCTGCTCGGTCCATGTCTTCGACCAGCCGGCCATACCGCGATCGTCGGCTCGGTGAATGGCCTGGTCGAGCAGGGTGACGGCGAGCTGTTGATCGCCGAGTCGGTATCTCACTGCGGCCCGGTCGGCGATCGCCACCGTCATCGCCGGCAGGTGTTCGGCGAGCCGTGCAAGCTCGATCGCACGGATGAACGCCTCGTCGGCGTCCTGCAGGTCGCCTGCCGCGCCGAGGGCGAGTGCGTACGACCACTCCACGGGTCCGAGGTCGGCGACCGCGAGCGACAGCGATGCGGGCAGGTTCCGGTGCGGCTGCAATCGCTGGGCCACGTCACGGCCGAGGACGGGATCGTCCAGCGCGGCGGCGATGCGAGCCAGTGCGAACATGGCGACGAGCCATGTGGACGGTTGATACGCGGTCTCGTCGGGGGAGCGCCAGTGCATCGCCACGATGCGCTCGGCTGGCACCCGGTCGCATGCGTGGAGTGCGAAGACCGCCGCAGTGGTGGCCATGGCCCGCTCGCTCGGCGCCATCGCCGGCGACACCGACGCCTCGGTGGCGAACGAAGCCAGCTCCGCGTGCCTGCCCTGGAAGAATCTGATGGCTGCCAGATGGCCGGCGTAGTAGTTCCAGGCATCGGCATCGCCGACCGACTGGCCCAGCTCGAAACACGCCGCAGCTGCTGTCTCGGCCTCGTCGAAGTTGCCGGCGGTGATGAGGTCGCCGACCGACATTGCATCGACGATGAACTGGATGCCGGCGCACCGGATGGTGAGACATCGGAGCTCGAGCGCGCGCCGGGCTCGCTTGGCGCGGGGGTCACCTGCCATCTCGAACACGACGGCCGTCCAACACTGGGCGAGCAGCGACGCCATCGCGTCGCCGGTGTCTGCCGCAGCCTCGGTGAGCTCGAGGGCCAGAGCGATCCGTTCGTCGGCGGCGCCGGGACCGAGCTTGGTGTGGATGGTCATCGAGAGCGCCTCGGCGAGCACTCGTGACGATGCTGTGCGACGCACACGATCCAGCAGTTCGTCGATGCCGTCGAGATCGCGGGTCTGGTAGGCATCCTCGGCCGCCAGGCGCATCTCGAGGCGAAGTGCCCGGAGCGGATCGATATCGGCGACGGCCAGCTGCGCCCGACGCTGCAGCCCGCGCACGGTGGCGGCTGCTTCGTCGGTGCGATGCTCGCCGAGCCAGAGCCCGCCGAGGCCGGCGGCAGCATCGGCCATCGCCATGACGTCTCCGCTCACTTCGGCGGCAGCGGCCACGTCGCGGTAGAGCTGCCGTGCACGGGTGAGGCGGCCAGCTGCCAGCGCAGTGTCCGCGCGGGCGAGCCGCTGGTCGATCGAGAGGGCGAGCCCTGATCGTTCTGCCAACCGCGCCGCGTCGTCGCACGCCACCAACGCTGCTTCGAGCGAACCGACCGATCGATGGAACTCGGCCGACCGCAGACAGAGGTCGATCGCGTTCGCCGTGTGCACCGGGTCGATGCCGGCCAGGGCCGTCGCGTGTGCGGCGGCGAGCGGCAGGCGGCTGGCGGCTTCGCCCTGCATCCGCTCGACGGCGGTGCGGTGCACGGCCACCCGTTCGGGAGGTGTGAGCCAGGTGGCCACCGCATCGCGGACCAGATCGTGGGTGAAGGTGATGTCCGACGTGGCATCGTCGACGACAAGGCCGGCGCGGCGCCCGGCAGCCATGGCCTCGAACGCGTCACGCTCGGTGCAGCCGGTCGCGGCGCACACGTCGGCCACCGTGGCCGTGGCGTTGTACGTGGCGGCGGTGCCCAGGTGGCGCCGCTCGGCATTCGTGAGCGCTCGGCCCGCACGGTCGACGCTCGTTCGCACGTCGGGCAGCGCCGTGGCGTCGTCGCGATGGTTCATGCTGCGGACGGTGCGTTCGACCGCCAGCGGCAACCCACGGGTGAGCGCCACCACGGCGTCGACCAGCGCCCGATCGGAGGTGTCGACGCCGCCGGCCAGCAGCAGCTCCTCGACGTCGCGATGGCCGAGATTGGTGAGCGCCCACTCGTCCGCGTCGCGGGCGAGCTCGTCGAGCTCGCTGCCACGACCTTCGTCGACGCCGGTGGTCGACCGCGCTGTCACCACGACCAACAGGTCGGGCCGCGGCCGGGCCCGTGCCAGGAACCGGGTGAACAGCAGGGTCGTGTGGTCGCTGAGATGGAGATCGTCGAGAACGACCACCAGCGGGCCCACCGTGCGAAGCTGGTCGAGCAGAGCGGTGAAGCGCTCGAGTCGGTCGCCGCCGGTGCCATCGGCCGGCTGCGGACACCCCAGTTGTGCGAGCACCTGGGTCCACGGCCACATCGGCCGGCTGTCGTCCCAGCAGCGCACCCACACCGTTGGGGTGGCCAGGCCGTCGAGCGCCTCGCCGATCAGGCGGGTCTTGCCCACGCCGGCAGGCCCGCGCACCAGTTGCACGATGCGGCCGGTGGAGTCGGTGACATCGGTGGCCCGCCGCCGCAGTGCTGACCGCTCGATGCCCCGGCCAACGAATGGCAACGATGCCTCGGGATCCACGGGCGGGAGTGTACGGGCCGGCCGGCTGCAGCGTCTGGGCTCCCGACCGCACGCTCGCCTCACATCCGGGGTCGGGCTTCCGGTGTCAGGCCTCCGGTCGACGGCGGAGATGGCGCCGCACGGCGAGCATCGCCGCCGCCGATCCGGTTGCCAGGACAGCGCTCATTGCTGCCGGCCAGCCGAAGCCCGACCGGTCGTACAGCGCGGTTGCCGGGATCGATACCAGGGCCCGCCCCGACGTGCCCGCAGCCAACATCGTGCCGACACCTCGGGCCGGTGAACCGGGCACGAGTCGCGATCCGATCGCCAACGAGCTCACGATCGCGAACTCGAAGCCGAGGATCGAGATCACCAGCAACACGACGCCGACGGCCATCTGGTCGTGCCAGATGGCGAGCACCAGTCCCGTCGGAACCATCAGCAGTGCGCCGGCGATGGTGCTCAGTTCCTTGCCCCATGCATCGGTGCGCTGGGCCGAGGTGAGCGACGCGACCAACTCCCCGAGACCGAGCACGACGGTGATCGCTGCGAGGCCGACGGCACCGAGGCCGAACGTGTCCTCGAGCCAGCTGCCGAAGGTGACGAACAGCGCCTGGCTCGCGCCCATGAGGCACCCGAAGCCGACGATCGCACTCCATCCCCAACGGGGGATCGGGCCGGTGCGGGTGACGACGATACGTTCGCCGTGCGGCGCCCGGGGCGTGACCCGGCGCCACACGACGACGGCCATCACGGCGGTGGCGATCGCGCCGGCGAGGTAGCCCATCCGCCAATCCGATGCTGCCGTGATCAGCCCCATCAGGCTCACCCCGACCAGCAGCCCGAGCGCCCACGACGTCTCCGAGAGGCCGACGATGCGGCTGCGCTGCTCGTAGGGCACCAGATCGGCGATCCACGAAGCGAGACCGAGGTCGAACAACACCTTGCTCTGTGAGAGCAGCACGAGCGCGAGGGCGAGCCACACCACGTGCTGCGCCGCGGCCGCGAGCGATGCGCCGACGGCGACCATCGCCAGGCCTCCGGCCATGGCCCCCCGCTGGCCCAGATGGTCGGCGAGTCGGCCCGTGAGCGTGCTGAGCAGCCCGGCCAGTTCGGCGAAGGCAAGTGCCACACCGATGCGGGGGAGCGAGACGTCGAGACCGCTCGCGATGAGGGCGACGAACGGGTACGTGAACCGGTAGCAGGCGTTGGCGGCGAGCCGGGCCGTGGTGAGCGTCACGAGGTTGCGGTGCACCTCCGGTGCATCCCGGTCGTCGAGCAGCCGATGCAGCACGTCGGACGACGCTATCGCCCGGCGCGGCGCGGACAGGAGCGCAGAGAACCGCCGGGCGCCGGACGGTTCACGTCGGTAGGATCCTGCACCCGTGGCACTCATCGTCCAGAAGTTCGGCGGCACCTCGGTGGCCGACCCCGACCGGATCCGGGCCGTCGCCGAGCACGTGGCCTTCACCAAGAGCCGTGGCAACGACGTCGTCGTGGTCGTGTCGGCGATGGGCAAGGCGACCGACAACCTGCTCGCCCTGGCCGACTCGGTGTCGAACACCCAGTCCGGCCGCGAGATGGACATGCTGCTCACCACCGGCGAGCGCGTGTCGGCGGCCCTCACCACCATGGCCCTGATGGCCCTCGGCATCGATGCCGTGAGCTTCACCGGTAGCCAGGTCGGCATCATCACCGACAACGTGCACCGGAAGGCAAAGATCCTCGAGGTGCGCGGCGACCGGGTGCGCCAGGCGATCGCCGCCGGCAAGGTGGCCGTGGTCGCCGGGTTCCAGGGCGTCAGCATCGACAAGGAGATCACCACGCTCGGCCGTGGGGCGTCCGATCTCACCGCGTCGGCGCTCGCGAAGGCCCTCGACGCGGATGCGTGCGAGATCTACACCGACGTCACCGGTGTGTTCACCGCCGACCCGCGCATCGTGCCGCAGGCACGCAAGCTGCACCGGATCAGCTTCGACGAGATGCTCGAGATGGCCGGCGCCGGCAGCAAGGTGCTCGCGCTGCGCAGCGTCGAGTTCGCCCGCAATCACAACGTCCCCCTCCACGTCCGATCCAGCTTCACCTGGGAGCAGGGCACGTGGGTCACCGATCAGCAGGAGTCGAACATGGAAGAGCCGATCATCTCCGGCGTCGTCACGGATCTGTCGGAGAGCAAGGTCACGATCGTGGCCGTGCCCGACCGCCCGGGCATCTCGGCCGCCCTGTTCGAGCCGCTCGCCGCGGCGAACGTGAACGTCGACATGATCGTGCAGAACACCAGCCACGACGGCACCACCGACATCAGCTTCACGATGCCGAAGTCGGACATGGCCACGGCGGAGTCGATCGTGAGCCGGGTGGCGTCGGAGATCGGCGCTCGAGGGGTCGAGCACGACCGCGACATCGCGAAGATCAGCCTGGTCGGCGCTGGCATGAAGTCGAGCCCGGGCATCGCCGCGAAGATGTTCCGCACCCTGGCCGACCACGAGGTGAACATCGCGATGATCTCCACCTCCACGATCCGCATCAGCGTGGTCACGGCGGCGGCCGATCTCGAGAAGGCGGCCCGTGCGTTGCACACTGCGTTCGGTCTCGATTCGGGCGAGGTGTACTCGGCCCCGCTTCCCGAGCGCAAGTAGGGCGTGCCACACTGAACGCCACCATGAGCCGGCGCAAGCAGCACGTCCCCTGGACGACGGCGGGAACCGCGTCCGAACAGCAGCACTCGGCCGACGACGTCGTGCGCGAGACCGGCTGGGTCTTCAACAACCGCACCGGCCGCGGACTCGACCTGGCGGCGTTCGTCGAGACCGGCGACCACGAGACGCTCGCCTACCTGCAGGCGTTCGAGATCGCCGACGGGATCGAACGGCAGAGCCTGGTCGAGATCGGCTCGGGCATCGGTCGGATGACCGCCAGCTTCAGCCAGATGTTCGCCCGCGTCACGGCGTGCGACCTCGATGGCGCCTTCCTCGAACGCTGTCGTGAGACGGTGGCGCAGTTCGGTAGCCCGGATCGATTGCAGACCTGCCACGTCGATGACGGCCGTACGTTGCTCATCGCCGACAGCACCGCCGACCTCACGTTCAGCTACATCACACTCCAGCACTGCCACCCCGGCGATGCCCTGGCGCTCACCCGCGAAGCCGTGCGGGTGACCAGGCCGGGTGGCCACGTGGCACTCAACTACCGCACATGGACCGCGAGCGATGCCGTGCTGTGGCCGGTCGGCAAGGTCGTCCGCGGTTCGTTCCGCATCCCGGGCGTCGGCTCGGCGCTCGCCCGTCACCGGGCGACGGCCCGCCTCGGCTGGCAGGCCAATCGCCTCGACCCCGCCACCGTGTTGCGCGAGGTCGCCGACCAGCTCCACGACGTACGACTCGTCCACTCACCGAAGCGTTCGGCATTCGGTGTCGAGGGAGTCGCCGAGTCCACCTACATCGGCGTGCACCGCAGCCACTGGTGGCTCGTCGCCACCGTTCGCTGAGTCGACCACGTTCAGCTCCAGGCCCAGGCCCAGGCCCAGGCCCAGGCCCAGGCCCAGGGGCGGGTCAGGGTCACTCCCGCCCGGTGTCGGTTCCACCGGACCCTGTCATCGGAGCGCCAATTCCGGCGATGGCCGGGGTGCCCCTCGCTAGCCTGGCGGCCATGAAGATCGGTGTGGTCGGAGCAACAGGTCAGGTCGGCACAGTGATGCGCGAGATCCTCGCAGAGCGGAACTTCCCGGTCGACGAGATCCGCTTCTTCGCCTCGGCGCGCTCGGCGGGCATCACGCTGTCGTGGCAGGGGCGCGAGATCACCGTGGAAGATGCGTCCACTGCCGACCCCACCGGCCTCGACATCGCACTGTTCTCCTCGGGTGCGTCGTCGTCGAGGGCGCTCGCCCCCAGGTTCGCGGCCGCCGGGGTCACGGTGATCGACAACTCCTCGGCGTGGCGGATGGATCCCGATGTGCCGTTGATCGTCAGCGAGGTGAACGGCGACCAGGTGGTCAATGCTCGTAAGGGCATCATCGCCAACCCCAACTGCACCACGATGGCTGCGATGCCGGTGCTCAAGCCCCTGCACGACGAGGCTGGTCTCGTCCGAGTGGTCGCCAGCACCTACCAAGCCGTCAGCGGCGGCGGTCTCGCCGGTGTCGACGAGCTCGACAAGCAGGCCCGCGAGGTGGCCGACCGGGCCCGCGAGCTCACCCATCACGGCGATGCCGTCACCTTCCCCCAGCCGTCGAAGTTCGCCAAGCCGATCGCCTTCAACGTCCTGCCGTATGCCGGCTCATACGTCGACGACGGCTCGTTCGAGACCGACGAGGAGCAGAAGCTGCGGTTGGAGAGTCGCAAGATCCTCGGGATCGCCGACCTCCGCGTGAGCGGTACCTGTGTGCGCGTGCCGGTGTTCACCGGTCATTCGCTCAGCATCAACGCCGAGTTCGAGCGGCCGATCACCGTCGCCCGTGCCCTCGAGCTGCTCGCCGCTGCCCCTGGCGTGGTGGTGAGCGACATCCCGACGCCCCTCGAAGCTGCAGGTAAGGATCCCAGCTATGTCGGCCGGGTTCGCCAGGACTCGTCGGTCGACGGGGGCCGCGGGCTGGCGCTGTTCATCAGCAACGACAACCTCCGCAAGGGCGCGGCCCTGAACGCCGTGCAGATCGCCGAACTGTTCATCCGCTGACCCTTCCGGTGCCTCGGGCGGCCAACTGCCCGCGCGCCTATGCGGGTGTGCCAGTGCGCGGGGCCCGGGCGTTTGGGAGAGGGCCCGGACCCCACGCCTGACCGCCGGCGCCTTCGGGCGGAAGGCACCGACAGTCGGAAATCTGACGTCGCTCGCCAGGAGAGTGTCGCGTCGATGTCGGCAAAGACTCGCGAATCACTCGCCGCTGCGACATCGTGTGCTGTCAGGCGCCGGCGGGGTCGGGGTCGGGGCGACGTTGTGCTGCCCGTTCGAACGCGAGCGGGCCGTCGTGGAGCACGAACAGGAAACTGCCGGTGCTCTTGGCCGACTCGCGGATCGCTTCCTGGGGGGCGTTGGCTCATCCCTTTGCGAGTGATCGGGGCAACGATCGAGCCGATCACCGGCCCGCCGATCGCCAATCCGAGTGCGACGCGCACGTCCCTCATCGGTTCGTTCCTTCCTGTTGTCCCGGGGCGCTCCCGGGATCGCTGTCGTCCGAACCGCCGAACACCACCTGGATGGTGCGAAAGCCGATCGTGAACATGTCGGCGAACACCGACCCCGCTTCACGCAACTGGGGATCGACCTCGATCCGCGAGATCACCCGCTCGGCGATGTCGTCGAGGGTGCTGGTCGTGTGCTCGATGGATGCGACCTGGTCGTCCTCGAGTGCAGTGAGGCGATCGAGACGGTCGATGTCCTCCGGGGTACTTGTCGAGGTGCCGTTCGAGCTTGTCGGGCTTGGTGGCCAGCCACGCGAGCAGCGTGGCGTCGCTGTGCTGCGTCATGCCGCGCCCCCGTTGGTGGCAGCGCGGACCGATCCGGTGCCGCTGCGCGTGGCGAACTGCTCGCGTGCGGTGGAGGTGCGCACCAGTTGCTGGCGGGCCCGGAACAGGCGGGTTCGAACGGTGACCGTCGGCAGGTCGAGGATCTCGGCGATCTCCTCGTACGACATTCGGTCGACCTCGCGCAGCACCACGATCGCACGTCCCACCGGGTCGAGCCGACTGAGCGCTGCCAGATCTCGTCGCGGTCGGCCTGTAGCAACGCCGACTCCTCGACCGACGTGTGCACCGGTCGTTCGGGTAGGTCGTTCGGCGCGATCACGTCGTCACGCCGTGTACGGAGCGCGGAGATGGCCGTGTTGTGGGTGATCCGCAGCAGCCAGGTGCGCACGCTCGCGTCGCCGCCGAACGGATCGAGCGCCTGCTACGCCTTGACGACCGACTCCTGCACGACGTCCTCGGCCAGCGCGTGGTCGCGCACCACCGACAGGGCGACGCGGTACATCGCGCCGCTGTGTTCGCGGACGATGTCCTCGATGCCCGGCCGGGGCTCGGAGGTGGTGGACGAAGCGCGCTCAATCGCGTTGGCAGACATGGATGATCGACCGACGCCCGCTGTCCCGGGAACGTCGCGGCCTGCTGTGCGGTAACTCGACGAGGTCGGTGCGGTCGAGAGCTGGTCGGCCGTTTCCGTCATGGCTGCGTCGTCGCTGGGCACGGGTGGGTCACCGCTGGGTCACGGACAGCCGCAGGGGATCGAATGGCAACGTGGGCAGCCGGCGGCGTACCTGGCGATCGCCTCGTCGAGGTCGATGCCCATCTGGTTGGCGAGCGACGCCACCCAGGCGAGCACATCGGCGAACTCGTGCCGCTGTTGATCGGTGGTGCCCTTGCGCACCGCCTGCGCGAGCTCTCCGATCTCCTCGGCGAGCCAAGCGACCGTCGAGGGCACGCCGCGGGCGCGGTCGCGATCACCGTACGTGCGCTCGATCACCTCCTGCAGCCCTGCCATGTCCACCGCGGCGCAGCGTACTCGCACCTGCGTGTTGACCGCCTCGCCACTGGTGAGAGCGGTGGCAGTGGTCGGGGTGGGGACTTTCGAACTCCCGGCCTCTACGTCCCGAACGACACCCTGTAGTGACCTTGTGTACCAATTCGTGCCAGCGCGTGCCTTTCTAGCTGGTCTTTCGCGACGGCCCTGTCCAGTTGATCCCACTGTGTACCAAGGCGTCCCAAGCAGTTTGGCTCCCAAGATGCGATCGGTCGGAGCGGGGAGGTCAGCGCTCGATGAGGTGGCGAGCCACTTCGGTGTTGCTGCCGGCATCGTGTCTTCCCCGACGCCGGGATTCCGCCAAGTCAGCGCTTGGGGTGCTGACCAGGGCGGCTGCCGGTCTCGGGGCTGGTCGTATCGGGGCGAGCTGAGCATTCCTGCCGCGACCGTGCGGGGCTTGCTGCGTCATCTGCGGGACTGCAGCGAGGAACTCTGCGACACCGTGAACGTCCTGGCCACGACATCGACCGGATGCTGAAACCCGTCGAACCCCGAGCGACTCGACTGGCAGACCTCGCCGCGATCATCGGTGTCGCCGTGGCCGCCGTGATCCGTCGAGGGCTACGACCAGTGCCGCCCGACCCGGCCGCGATCGCGGCGATCATCACCTGCGCCTACCGACTCCCGGCCCGCGCCCGCTGACCGTCAGATCTGCTTCGACGCGCTCCGACCCGAACTGGCGACACCGAACATGAGGCCCAAACCGGCCGTCTCGGCCTCATCCACCGTGACGCCACCAGCCTCGATCAGCGTGTCGGGCAACACACTTCCCCGACTGCAGTCCTGAGGTGGCCGAATGGGCTGTCACTACGCTGCGGTCGTTCGTCCCGGCGGCGGTGTATTCCGAGCAACTGCCGCTCGCCCCAGCAATTCCAGCTGTGCCCGAGAGCGACCGCACGTTGCGCCCGGAGTGGATGATCGCGGCGTCGAGGGAACGCCTCGGTGTCGAACCGACCATCGTGCCGGGCGGTCATTGTCGTCACGTGTCGTGTCCGAGGGCCGTCGCAACGATCCTCTCCTCCGTACTCGGAGCCGAGTAGCACCGAACTGTAGATATTCCGGTGATCGAGTGAGGCTGGCGGGGTCCCTCGTCGAGGGTCTGCTCGTGGCTGATCGGAGATTGAGGTGTTGCGTTCACGTTGCATGACAACTACCGTTGTCGCAGGGAGATCCTGCGGAGTGCTCGCAAGCACGGCATCTCCGACGACGACATCCGCCACGCGGTGAGCAACACCACCGCCACAATCACGACACCGGACCAACCCGACTTCATGATGCTGATCGGCGCCGACGTGAGCGGCCGGCTGCTCGAGGTCGGTGTGCTCGCCTCCGATGACAACGACTACGTGATCCACGCGATGCCGGCGAGACCGAAGTACCTGAAGCTGATCCAACCCGAACGAGGTGGCACACCGTGAAGACCAAGAAGCACCCACGAGATCTCACCGACGCAGAGGCCGAGGCCCTCGTCGCCGCGTTCGACGACCACGAGGGTGACGCGTATTCGGTCACCGACGCAGCAACGCTCGCCGAGCTCCGGGCCGCTGCAGCGGCCCGGCTGGAAGCCGAGAACCGGATCGAGGCAGCAGCTCTCACCGCGCACCGTGCCGGCCTCTCCTGGGGTGTGATCGGTGCACAGCTCGGCATGACGCGCCAGGGCGCACGCCAGCGATTCGAGCGACTGATCGAGCGTTGATCACCGAGCACGGCACATGCCGTGGGCTACACCTGGGCTACACACGTCGGCGAGCTACTCGCCGGTCCGTCGGCGTCGTCGGCATTGCATCCACGGTGTCGTCGGCGGGGCCCACGACCGGATCCTGGATCGCAAGGAACTGTTGACCGTCGGCTTCACAGCCGTCGCAGATGAAGGGCTCGCCGGCGTCGGGCTACCGATTGGTGGCCCTCATCCGATGGCAGACGACGCACAACGCAGTGGTGTCGGGCATGTCGAGCATCCTCGCGTGGTCTCGCACGCCGGACGCCGGACGCCGGTGGCCGTGGTCGGCTGACGGTTACGGCGCAGCCAGCGCTCCGAGCACGCAACGTGAGACTTCACCACCCCTTCGGTGCGGTGTCGGTAGCGCTTCACGACCATCTCCAGGTCCTTGTGGCCGAGCAGATCGGCGACCTCGCGCAGCGGGATGTCGGCATCGACCATCAGTGAGGCGACCGTGTGGCGCATCTCGTACAAAGACAGGCAGGGCACGCCGGCGGT
>Ga0105048_10014466_pt1 | contig 12293 bp, 9 predicted proteins | sample MAT05_FD_78382 | JGI IMG/M metagenome (GOLD analysis project Ga0105048, IMG submission 78382) | Freshwater microbial communities from Lake Fryxell liftoff mats and glacier meltwater in Antarctica - MAT-05 | ecosystem: Environmental > Aquatic > Freshwater > Ice > Liftoff microbial mat | place... | reverse complement strand
GAAACAAAAGAAGAAGTGGAAGAGAAAGTGGAAGAAACAAAACAGGAAGTGGAACAGAAGGTGGAAGAAACACAGCAGGCAGCACAAGAAAAAGCAGCAGAAGTACAACAGGAAGCAGAACAGAAGGTAGAAGAAACAAAAAAAGCAGCAGAAGAAAAAGTAGAAGAAACACAGCAGGCAGCACAAGAAAAAGCAGCAGAAGCGCAGGCAACAGCCGAAGAAAAAGGAGCCGAAGCCCAGCAGACAGCACAAGAAAAAATAGCAGAGTCTCAGGCAGCAGTCGAAGAAAAAGCAGCCGAAGCACAACAAGCAGCACAGGAAAAGGCAGCATCGGCTCAGGCAGCAGTCGAAGAAAAAGGAGCCGAAGCACAGCAGGTAGCACAGGAAAAAGCAGCGGAGGCTAAGGCAGCCGTCGAAGAAAAAGCAGGTGAAGTTCAGCAAGCTGCACAGGAGAAAGCAGAGGAAGCACAACAAGCCATACAGGAACAGGCAGCAGAAGCACAGCAGGCCGGACAAGAAAAAGCAGCGGAACTAAAAGACGCTGCTCAACAGAAAGCGGAGGAAATGAAACAGGCAGCCGAAGAAAAACTAAAAGATGCCGCCCAGCAAAAAGCAGAAGAATTGAAACAAGCCGCACAGGCTAAGCTATCAGAAGTAGCGCCGGAGGCTGAAAACCTGATACAAAGTTTTATTCCATAATAACCATTACCAAAAAACACTAAAAATTACTTTATGAGCGAACAGCAGTTACAAAGTACACCACAGGAACAACCCGCCATGGAAAGGGAAGTAAAGCCAATTGGTAACCCATTGGAACATCTGAAAACCAGTGCTGAAAAACTGGCAAAATTTGGTGGCTTCGACCTCATTGAAGCATCCATTGAAGGAACCCAAAACCTAAACCCCGAACGCAAGGCACGGCGCAATATATTCCTGAGCGAATCCCAAAAAAAGGCAGAAAGGGAAAAGTTGCAAAAAGCATTGGCGGTATGGGCCGATGTATTGCAATCCAGCAGCGACATTTCGGAAATGGTGGACTTGTGTGAAAAAAAGGCGGCCACCAGCCAGCGGGTATTGGAGCAAAACCTCTCAAAAGCTGTACAAGAATCACTGGATCTTGAACGCTCTTACCGTAACGTAGCCCTGTTTTTTAAAAACAGCGAAAGCGACAAATTGAAAAACGTGTCTTTCATAAACTGCGAACTCGACCAAATGAAAGACCTCGACAATACAAGGTTTATAGATACAGTAGCCGAAGAATTAAAAATGAGTTTTGACCGGCTGGATCTTAGAAATAACTATAGCCTCATGATTTTACCGGGATACCTTGGCTCTAATAAAGTAGTGGAAAAATGGGCGAAACTAGCCCACGAAAACAAGGTTATGCTTGTTACAGATTTTGAACACCTCGATACGCCTGACGATGTAATGGAAATGTTTGAAATGGCCAACCTTACCAGCGGCGATAAATACAAAAGCAACGTGATGATGGCCTGCAACTGGCTGGTAGGCAGGGGCAAGTTTGAAGAGTTGGGAGAGGAAGATGATTTGTATGTGCCCGCCTCCGGATCCCTCGGTGGAAAAATATACAAGACCCTTATGAGCCAGGTAACAGCCGGAAAAAAATTCGGTTCTATGAACGAAGTAGATGGCGTAAAGTTCGACATGAAAAAAAGCGAAATTGCCAATATAGAAAAAATGGGATTGGTGCCAATGGTAAAAGAGTATGGTAAGGTGATGGCCTTTTCGGCAAAAACATTGTTCAATGGCGATAACCTTGGTTTACAAACCTATTCTGTAGTGCGGGTGTTCGATTATGTAACCAAAGTGATGATGGACTTTTTAAATCGCAGGGCTTTCGAAAACTTTAATGCAAATACCCGTAAAGACCTCATGGGGCAGATTGTAAAATTTCTGGATAGCATCACCGGCCCCGATAAATTGATAGAAGATTTCACCATTAGGCGCTTTGAGCAGGATCCGGTGCAGAAAGATAAAATACACCTGGACATACACATGAAACCCTATTTCCCCGCCAAAAATTTTATGATTAAAATGGAAGGCCAAAAGGGAGACGATGGAAATAGCTGGGATACGGATTATGACCAACAAAAAGCCTAGAACCACCATTTAATTTACACAAACTAACGGTGGCAGTAAAAATAAAACTGCCACCATTATTTTTTTTACAAAACAAGGAGCAGATTCCAAAATGGCTAAAAAAAAATCATACATAACCTTCCTGCTCATAGCAGTTATCACTAGTAGCTTTTTTTGCCTGTATGCTCAAAATATCAACGGTGAAAGGATACAGGTTTCAGCGGAATCACTAACTGTGCTAAAATTTAATTCACCCGTAAGCCAGTACGATTTCGGTACCAGAGACAGCTACACCTGCCAGCTACGCGACAACGATAATTCTATTGTGATTAAAACCATTGGCGATGCACCGTTAAGTACCAACCTGTACATAACCGAGGGAAAAAGAGCCCATCTTTTTGTGATTGAGTATATTAAAAAAGTGGACATCAATAAAATAAAACTCTTCTACGACTTCTCCGATTTGAAAGAACTAAAAAAACTGGTAGCGGCGGGCCCGGCCACCACCCTTGCTTATGAAACCACCGCTGTTGCCGGGGAACCTCATAAATTATCAAAGTCAGAAAAGAAAGACCTTGAAAAAAGAGAAAAGGAAATAGAAGCGTTGGAAGCAGAAAGGGCAAAGACAGCAGCCAATAAAATAGCTGCTGAAGAACAGGCGAAAAGACAGGCTGTCGAAAATGCAGCAGCCATAAAGGCCGCAGAAGAAGACAAAAAAAATAAAGAGTTACAAACTGCCAGCCAGATTGCAGCATCTAAAGAAGATGCCGCCAAAGCATTAAAAATTCAAAAAGAAGCAGAGGCCAACCTGGCCAAAACAGAATATGCAGCAAAATTGCAAAAAGAGATAGACAGGCTAAAAGCAGAAGAGGAAAAGGTCAATGCCTTAAAAGCAGAAAAAACAGAAGCAGCCCGCATCGCATTGGCTGAAAAAGCAGCCAGGGAAAATAAGGTTCGGGAAGATGCTAAACTGGCCGAAGAAGCGGCCAAAGCAATAAAATTGCAAAAGGCGGAAGAAGAAAGATTAGTCCGGCTTGCCAGGGAGTTGGAAGTAAAAAAAGCTTTGGATGAAGAACAAATTAAGGAAGACGCCAGAAAAAAATTAGCCGCAGACAAAGCGGAGAAAGAACGGCTTGCCAAATTGGATATTAGCAAAAAGGAAAGAAGGGCATTGGAAGAAGCCCAAATGAAAGCAGAGGCTAAGCGGCTACTGGAAGCACAACAAGCAGAACAGGAAAGGTTAGCAAGGATAGAAGAACAAAAAAATGCAATAGAAGAAGCAAAAATATTGGCCGAAGCCAAACGCAAATTGGAAGCCCAAAAATTAGAAGATGCAAGACTGGCACTGGCCGCAAAACGTGCTGAAGAATTAGAAAAAGCAAAACAAGCCGCAGCAGTTGCCAGAGCCATACAGGACAAAAAAGATGAAGAAGCCAGGCTGATTCGTGAAGCAAAAGCGGCCCGCATTCAAAAAGAGATTGAAGATAAAAAAGCGGCCATAGCTGCTGCTAAAGCTTTAAAGGTACAAAAGGAAGAGGAAGCAAGAATAGCCGCAGAAGCAAAACGGCTAAGAGAAATTGAGGAGAAAAAAGCGATAGCCCTGGCTATAAAAGCAGAAGCTGACCGTAAAAAAAGGTTTGCAGATTCTATAGCAGCTCTGCCCAAAGTATATACCCATATTGAGTTGTGGAAGAAATACCCAAAATTCGTTTTTAGCCAGCCGCCCGCCGGGCAAAGTCTTAACTTCCGATACCTTAACACAAAAGATACCACTGAAAACAGTGCTGTCAGTTACCCCATGCTCGCAGAAAGTCCAAACATCAATGTGCAATCGGATGTATTTGAGAATATCAGCTTCACTTTAGAGGATATCAAGTTCAGCGGAATTAATTGTTTCTTGAAACTACATATAAACAACAGATCCGACAGTGATTACCTTGTAGGCCCCATCAACTTTAAATGGTACCGGGCCGCCGATACCACCATGATAAAAATTCATCCATCGTATGTTACGCGATTTCCGGTACTGGCACCCAAAACAGAAAGCACCATTGTTTATGCTATACCCGCTGCCAACGTAAAAGAAGAGGATCAACTAATACTATTAATGGGCGACCGTTTAAAGAAAATACAACTTGAGTTGGTAGTGCCTAATGAGCTATATCTTAAAAAAATGAATAACCAGAACTGAGCCATGATAGCCCAAAAAACGATAACCCTTTTATTGGTACTCACACTATTCGGAAGCAACCCGCAAAAGGCTGTAGCACAGCAGCGTGATATATATTTTTGTGGAGAAAGAATACCGGTATCAAACGATTTTGTCGCTAAAAAACTAATGGACATAATCCGCCGGCAAATACCCAATGTAAACCTACCCTCATTGCGTAACAGGGCTCTGACCTTTTTTCCTTATGTGGCCGGCTATTTACGGCTGATGGGTCTGCCCGAAGATTTTAAGTATCTGCCAGTGGTTGAAAGCGGCTTTAATCTTTTGGTATCTCATGCCGGTGCCAGGGGCTTTTGGCAAATAATGTCGGAGACCGGGCGGGAAAAGGGCCTTGCGGTGAACGGCGCTTACGACGATAGAGACGATTTTCAAAAATCAACCATTGCTGCCTGCAAGCTCATAAAAGAATATTATAGCACCCTTTTACGGCTAAACAAAGTGGCATCATGGGTGCTTACGGCCGCAGCTTATAATTTTGGTATCGGCAATGTGTCTAATGCCATCAAAAAGCAGGGTACCGATTATTTTGCCATGAACCTTAACCCCGAAACAGCTGTGTACGTTTACAAAATCATTGCCGTAAAAGAATTGTTCGAATACCCCGAGCTGTACATGAAAGGCTTCGGGTACAATGTTTTCTCCACGTTGCCATCCCCCAAAAAAACAAAACTTGATGATAAAGACATAGACACAAAAGCTTTTGAAAAGCTGGAAGTGAAAGTGTCGGAAAATATGCAGGTAAATGAAAATAAAGAAACCAAAAAAGCGCCTCCGAAATATGTAACAGCCCACCTCACTGGCAAATACAAAAACTTTCGGGATGGCGACCTTGTTTCCATAACACTTAACGAAGACCTGGTGGTAAAGGGAGCCTATGCCAGAAAGCAAACCGTATTAAAAGGTGCAGGTTGGGTGATAGACGACAGGATTTACGTGGATCTGGGCTATGGGCACGATGTTACACTGTGCGATGCCGAAAGTGTAAAAGGGGTTTTATTCAATAAGTTGCAAAAGGGCACACCAGTACTACTAAAAAATGAAATTTTCGATAGCCATGCACAATGGAAATAATTATTTAAGCACCACTATTTTTTTTTTACAAGATGGCAAAAGCAGGCACAATAGTCCAGTTTAAAAAATATGCAGATCTTAATGCAGAGTCGCTGCTATGCGAACTATTAGCCAATGGTTGTACACCCGAACAACTAGTTATAAACCGTCAAAGCAGTTTTCGCAAATTGTACCGCAAAGACATTGATAAGGTATCGTTTGAACAAGGTGGCAACAACGAAGGGCAGCAGGTCATCATCAATGTAAACCGCGACAGCATTTACGATGTTTTGCCCGAAGGGCTTTTTCACCAACCTTTGGGCACAAGCACCGGTGGTAACGATCTTAACCGGATGGTGGGCGATAGCCGCCGGCTAAAAGAAGAAGAGAAAAAAGCCAGACTTTTTTTTAAACCATTTGATCAGGAGTTGCTGGGTTATGCCACACAAGTGGAACAGGAGGAGCGCAACCTGATGCAAAAAATATTATTGGGAAATTTTGCCGAAGACCCTTACGAATTTTGGGGTATTCCGGCGGACATACCATCAAAAGAAGCATTTGTGCTATCGGGACTTATACCCTGGGCTTATCTTGTAAAAGGCAATATGGCATTAACTGCAAAAGCGATTCAAATGTTGGTAGGCACTCATGTTTCAGTAGCGGCATCAGCACAGCAATCGCATAAAGCAGGGTCTGCCTCAGGCCAAATGGAGGGAGCTATCTTAGGCGAAGACACTGTTTTGGGGAGCGACTTTTGCGAAGGTGGCCTGTGTTGGATTTTTACCATAAACCAAATAGAGCCTGGCAAAATGGAGTTGTTTACGGGTAAAGGGTATATTAGCAAGCTACTTGCTTTCTTTACAGATATTTTTATACCAGTAGAAATAGATGTGCTTTTTAAACATGAAACAGCAACCACCAAAACTGCTGGTGCCAATCAGATTTTGGGGTACGGCTTTATACTCTAACACCTTTGGGAAAACATGCAAACAACCACTAAAATATTTACGATTATCATGGCTTCCGGCCTTGTAGCCGGCATTGGTCTTATAGCCATGGCCCAGAGTTTCTCGGAAAGTTTTAAGGCTTTTGGTAAAAAACCAATCGTTGTGGGTATCATTACCGCAATACTCTGTGCGGCATCGGTTTACCTCGCAGTCTCGTTGATAGATGACTTGTTCCTCCTTTTTTGGGTGATGTCATTTATCTTTTTACTTTTTGGAGCTATCCATCAGGCTTTTGCCCATAATAGATTTATCTACGAGTTAGAAGAGCAAAAAACAAAAGTAAATGTGGCTGAATGGGTTTTTGTTTTGGCAATGGGTGTTTTTGCTGTAGTGCTTTTTGGGGCATTGCAGTTTTTTGTAATTGATAAAACATTCCTATTTTATCCGCTATTGCTTTCGGGGCTATTTTTTCTGCTACCTGTATTGGCCAATTACACTTTTGAGGCGGCGTATAACATCCCCTACCCTGTTTATAAAAGCTGGGAGTACCCCGCTAGCCCTATTGATCCGCCCGACGATAACCCCAACGAAAGATTGCTGGTGATTGGTTTTGAAATACCAAAAAAGACAACCGACATAAAACGAACATATTTCAGGGCAAAGACCCCGGAATCCATAAGCCTCGGCGATTTGTTCTATCATTTTATAAACGATTACAACGAGCTGCAAAGCGAAACCCCCGTACAAATGATCGGCGATAACAACCTGCCGCTAATTTGGTATTTCCGGCTAAAACCTAAGTGGTATCAGCGCAGCAAAGTGCTAAACCCGGGCATTACAATCAGAGAAAATAAAGTGCGGGAAAACGCCATAATTATTTGCGAACATTTCAATAACCAACCAAACATAGAAAGCTGATGCGGGACAACCTGAAACATTACCCCGTAAACTGGGTAGATGGAATGAAGATCAACAAAGCCCTCTTTATGGCGCAGGATAATGCCATGCAGGGTGCCATGCAAGATTTTGCCGCTATGCAATTATCGCCGCTACAGTTTGGCATACTGCCACCAGCTGCCGATGGCAGAGAAACATATAATGTAAAAATTACGCTGGATAATCAAAACACTATCAGGGCTACGGTGCTCAATTGCCAGGCCATTACCAGCGGCGGAGCAAGGATAAATATACCTGGGCTGGTAGCCCCATCCGACAATACATTTTCCACCACCTTCGAATTTGCGCCAACTACAGGGGAGGGTGTTTACTGGGTATTTTTAATTACAAACCCATATAACAAGCAGCCCGTTGGCAGCCCGGATACCGCCGAAAATCCGCCACGGTTCCCCTATGCGCAGCCCCACTACGAACTGCAGGTTACCAGCGACACTGGGTATAATCAATTTGCCGCTAACCCCTATGCACTTGCTGTGGGCAAAGTGCTTGTAAATGGCAGTAGTGTAAGCAACGACGAAGGCTTTATACCACCCTGCCTCACCGTAAGTGCCCACCCCGACCTGGCCAATCTCCTAAGCGAAATAGACCATTTTTTTGGCCAGCTAGAAATGAAATGCTCGGCCATTGTTCAAAAAATACTAAAGAAAAGCCAGCAAAACGACCTCTCGGAATTGGTTATGTATCTCTGCGACAGAACGATGCTCTACCTCGGGCCGGCCATTACGCAATTGCGATGGTTTGTGTTGCACCAGCCACCAGCTATATTATTATCATACGTGGCATCGCTGGCCCGCATTATGAAAAACACCATTGATTTGAGAATTGGATCCGGTAAAGATGAGCTAATGACTTACCTGAGCGAATGGTGCGAACTTAAACAGGGAGAACTGGAAGCCATGATCAGCAGCCTGGCCACACTCCGGTACGACCATAACGACATTAACCAGAACATAGAAAAAATAGCCAGGTTTGTAAGAGTTACGGGCAAACTTTTTGAAACCCTGAGCACCCTTGAATTTATAGGCAAACGCAAAGAAGTAGGCTTTTTTGTGAAGGAAGAACAACAGCAACAAAGTAATAACCCCGGCAGCCAGGAACAAAAAGCAAGGCGCAGGTTTTTTGGGTAAGGGTTTACGGTTTGCTAGTGGTGAAGCTCCGTTGAACTCAATAATACTGATCAACTTTTTAGACCCCGGAGTAAAGAAAAATACCCAACTGACTATTGACCCATTGACCACTGAACTTTTAAAACAAATAACTAAAGCAATAAGCACATGAAACCTATCAATGCAGCAGAAAGAAAATCTGCCTATATGTACTTTCTTATTTTTTTGGTGGCAACCATTATAATTATAACAGCCGCTGTTTTTTCTGGCATGCAGGTGCCTTTTAGGCAAAACCAAAAGTTGCAGGAAAAAATAGGTATGCTGCAAAATGAAAAAACTTTTGCAGAAAACTTTGCCATAAAGATGGCGGAAACAAAGGGCATATTGGATACCGTAAACAAAGCCGGCATACAGGCCGAACTATTGGATCAACAAATTACAGATGGCATAAAAGGACTCAGTGCCATGATTAACGCCGATACTACTATTGTTAAAAGCACTTACACAAACATTATACAAAACCTTACAGAATTACAGTTTGCTAAAAAACAATTGCGGCAGGCATCCAGCGCCAGTGTGGAAATGACACAAAACATGCAACTGATAGAAAGCCTGCGGAGCCAGCTTGCACAAGCCAATAACGAAAACATGATGCTAAGAGCCATGAGCCAACCCCGGTAAATCAATATTGCGTCATCAATTCATTTATTCAACTTAGTATTCAGTATAAAAAAATAAGGAGCAACGACAAATGAGCTAATGACCAAATGCACTAACGCCTTTAACAATTTTTGCCTCCTAAAATATACCACCGGAACCAATAGATTCTTCTTAAAGCCTACCAACCATGAAACAGAACCAATACCTCAGCAATACCCGTTTTGGTATAGATAAAAGTGTATTGGCAACGATGCTGGTATTGAGTATTATATCAGTAGGCTTGCTGGCATTTAAATTGTCGAAAAAAGAAACTTGCCTACCCTTTTCCGTTTCTGCCGCCTCAATAAAAATGGGCAAGTCTTTGGATTTTTATATTGGTGAACCAGTAAATTTTAAAGCAGCCGTACCAGATAACCAGCAAGTGACGTGGGATTATGGCGACCACACCCCTTACGATATTGGTAACTCTGCCCGCCACATTTATACCCGCTATGGCAAGTACATTATTACAGCCACGGTAAATGGTAAGTGCGACCAAACCATCACCGTGCAAATAAACGCTGTAAAAATCAGGGATGTAAACGACCCGGCAGCGCCAATATCTATCAACCCAATTATTGGGCAGGATGCACCCATAGCCGGCACCCAGGCTGAGTATAGCTGTAGCGTAAAAGCAGAATTGTACGAATGGAATGTGCTCAATTCTCCCATTTTCGCCATGCAAAATACAGCCTCAGCAGTTTTTATGTTCCCCATACAAGGGCCACAGATAATAGAATTAAAACTGAATGGCGACCCTACCAAAACCTATCGTAAACAGGTAAATGTGCTGCCCGGCAAGCCCGTGACTGCCAATAACAACCCCCAAAAAAATAACGGAGGTGGTGGTGGAGGTAGTTTGCCTCAGTTACCAATTATACTGCCACCTGTGGTAATGCCGCCAGTGGTAATGCCTAAAACGGAGGAAAAGAAGCCAGAAGTTCCGGTAGAAAAAATCAAAGAAAAAATGCTGGTAGCCGATGAAGTTATCAGAATGCGTTTTGAAGCAGTGGTGAGGGGTGAAATGACCGCTGCGGGTTTTGATGATATATTATGTGACGGTGCGGCTACTAAAGTGATGGTAGAAAACGATGGCAGCCGATGGTCTAGCTTGGCCGAAATATGCCAGTTGTTTTACAAAAACAAGAAGATAAACAGGGTGTGGGATGTACGCACGAAACGTGGAGAAAACCGTTGCGTAGAACTTATTTATATAAAGTATAAAAAGGGCCTATTGTAAATCAGCAAAATTTATGCAAAACTATTTAAGGCTTCCGCTCAGGTTCGAACAGTTTTTCCAAAAAACAAGGATCAACACCTGCCCCATTAACCATTCTATTGCAAGTAATCTGCACTTGCTTATTACCACAGCCCTGGGTGAAAACAAACTGGATTGGGATTATGGCTCTCAGTTTTGGGATCTCGATTTCGACATCCATCTTTCCGGCGACAGCCGCAGGGAAAGCATTATCAGCAGCCTCAAAAAACAGATAGCTAATTACGAAAAACGCATCCATAACGTAACACTGGAAGTAAATGTGAAACAAACTGAAAAGGCGGTGGGCGCAGGTACACAAATAAAACGCCGGATAGAAATCATTATCACAGCTGCAATATCCCGCAGTAACGAACCCTTTAAATTTCAGACCGGGTTTTACATTGGGCCACTGGCTTTTGACTAATTACTGTAATTCATCACCAACTTAGTATTTATGCAGAGAAGTCAAAAATTGCCATTTGCCACCCATTGACTTTTGTATCTAAAAACTTTGTGCTAAGTACTTTGTTCTAAACACTTTGTTCTAAATAGTAACTATGGCAATCTTAAAAAAAGAAAGGATTAAAGACCGGATGCAGAAAACGGCAGCCAGGCTATGGGGCATACCCGACAATGAAATAGAAACCAATTTTGACCCGCTGGTAATGCTACTGATAGAAGCTTGTGCCGCAGAAATGGAAAAGATTGGCTATGCTATAAGCAATAGTCACGACAGGCTTTTGGAAAAACTGGCTGAACTAATTGTACCCGAGGCCGTAGTGGGTGCAAGGCCTGCTTCGGCCATTACCGTAGCCACCCCCACAGAAACCATGGCCACACTTGATACACAAACAGCATTCTATTTACAGCAACCCATTCTGGATCTGGCCACCAATAGCCAAATCTCCCACCAGTTTTATTTTACACCAATTGGCAACTATAAAATATTAAACGCACAATTGGCCAGCCTGGCGGTAGGCCAAAAATTTTATAAAATAACAGGCAACAACAAACGGGACCTTGTACACAATGGGGCAACTGACAACCAGGCCAAAACAAATGAAATATGGCTGGGCATAATCCCGGGCAAAGACTTACAAACCTTAAACGGCCTCAACATTTGCTTTGATCTGAGAACACACTCCATAGCCACTGCCTTCTATGCTTCGCTTGTACATACCCGTGCATACATAGGCGATACAGAACTGCCATTAGCCCCCGGATATTTTGATGGCTCGCAGTTTGATCTGAACCCCGAAGAAATGCTGATAACTGGTCACGACTATGCCAATAAGATTAACCGGCAAATAGCTGGCGTGTATGCACCGCAATTTTTGCATATAGCCTCAGCTACAAAATTCACCCCCACAACTATGCCTCCAGATCTGGAAAGCCAGTTGCCCAAACCATTGGTAGCTAAAATAGCAGGGGAACCAATGGTGTATATAAAATTAAGCCTGGGCAGGTATTTTTTGCAGGAAGATCTTGACGGACTTTCTGTAAACATCAACGCTTTTCCGGCGGTAAACCGAAAGCTGCATACGTTGCATTACCGAACGGACCCCTGGATAAATATTGTGCCATTGCAGGTAGAAGGAAATTTTCTCGACATACATTCAATAGAAGCCGGCAATGGTGGCAGGTATAAATTCAAAGCGTCGGCCGAACAGCAAAACCTGGAAGATGGCGAAGCACTGATTAGAAGCAGCGGTGTGGGCAAAACGAACTCAAAAGAAGTGAGGGACATCATTACCAATCTAATGGATGCAATCCGCGACGAGGGTGCTTATTTCAGCGAAACAAGCAACGATTTTATCTCGTCACGCCTTAAAGAAATATCCATGATACTATCGAGGTTAGACGACCAGGTGCAAAAATCGAAAGACTTAAAAGACGCAAAACATTACTTGCTGCTAAAACCAAAAACTGCCGGTGAAACCATTACT
>Ga0105048_10014463_pt1 | contig 12294 bp, 13 predicted proteins | sample MAT05_FD_78382 | JGI IMG/M metagenome (GOLD analysis project Ga0105048, IMG submission 78382) | Freshwater microbial communities from Lake Fryxell liftoff mats and glacier meltwater in Antarctica - MAT-05 | ecosystem: Environmental > Aquatic > Freshwater > Ice > Liftoff microbial mat | place... | reverse complement strand
TCTCGCCCGGCCACCACGGTTGCTGGGCCTCATTCCTGGCGAAGTAGCGTTTCTTCCAGGCTCGATCAGGGACAATACCCTTCTTCTGGCCCGGGATGCCGATGTCGAAAACCTGGCCAAGGCCGAAAGCGCGGGCGGCCTTGGCAATGCGATCCGGCCCGACCCGCAGCGACATGGAATAGAAATAGGTGTCGCAGGAGTTCTTGATCGCCTCGTGCAGGTTCTGCGAGCCGTGGCCGCCCTTTTTATGGCAGTGGAAATAGCGACCGCCGAAGTTCATGCCGCCGCCGCAACTGACCCGCGCCTCAGGGTCAATGCCCGCCCCGAGGATCGCCAGGGCGGTCATGGTCTTGAACGTCGAACCTGGCGGATAGAGGCCGGACAGGCACTTGTCCAACATGGGCTTGCGCTCGAAGCCAGCCAGGCCGCGGTACTCTACCGAGGTTAGACCGCGCACGAACCTGTTGGCGTCGAAACTGGGAGCAGACGTCATGCAGATGATATCGCCGGTGCGGCAATCCATCACCACAGCACCGCCGCTCTCCTCGCCGAACACTTCCAGCGCCCGGTTCTGGACATCGACGTCGAGGGTCAGCTGGATCTCTGCGCCGGGTTCAGGGGTGATGTCGCCCTCGTCATGATGGCGCACTTCTCGCCCGTTGGCGTCCACCTCGACCTTGCGGGCACCGGGCCGCCCGCGAAGTTGCAGATCAAAAGCCTTTTCGACCCCTTGCTTGCCCATGCGAAAGCCCGGGTGCAGCAGGATGGGATCGGCGTTGGGTCCGGTGAGGGAAATGTCCTCCCGGTTCACCTTGGCGACGTAGCCGATCACATGGGCAAAGGCCCCGCCGTGGGGATAGACCCGGACCTCGCCCATGTCAGCGGTCACGCCCACCAGCTCGGGCGCGCGCACGCTGATGGCGGAAAACTGCTCCCAGCTCATGTCCTCCATGACCGAGACGGGCGCGCGGCGCGGGGCGCTGTTGATATCCTTGAGCAGACGGCGCTGACGCACATCGTCCAGGGGGACATAGTTGGCCAGGGTCTTCAGGGTGGCCTCGGCGTCCACGCCCTTGTCGCGCACCACCAGCAGGCGGAAATTGGGTCGGTTGGCCGCCAGCACCGCGCCATTGCGGTCGACGATGACACCGCGCGGTGCCGGCATCAGCTTGAAATTGAACTGGTTCGAGGTGGACAGGCGCTCATAGCGCTGGGTCTGGAACAGCTGGAGGTAGGCCAATCGACCGCCCATCGCGGTCAGGCCGAGGCCAGCGAACGTGCCCAGTAGAATGGCACGGCGATGAAACACGCCCTGCCGTTCATTGACCTCTTGGAAGAAGATTGCGGGACCGGTCATGGGGGCTCAGCGGAACCTCACGTCAGCGTCTTCGAACAGATCGATCAGGCGGTCGGCGAACGGGTAAAGTACAATTGTGGCCAGGAATTGCCAGCCGACCGAGATCGGATCCGGGGCATTCTGCGCGTCAAGCATTGTGAACAGATAACCAGCCCCCAGCGCCAGCGCCGTCGCCGCGCAAAACCAGGCCCACATGATCAACCGGCTCTGCCCCGCCAGCATAGCCCGTCCGCCAAGCACCAAACCATAGGGCAGCAACAGACAAACCGCCCAGAGGCCCAGCGGGCTACCCCACAGCAGATCCAGATAGACGCCCATGATCATTACCCCGACCGGGGCCAGCATCGAGGGCCGGATCACTGCCCAGGCAAACACGACCGGCAGGGCGAACAAAGGCTCGGGCAAACTCAAACCCCAGAAGCGCAGGGGAATTGCGAACACAAATGTGGCCACCACCACCTGGACCAGCGGAACCCCCAGCCAGCGCCACGGTGACAGCGGCTGTGCACCACTATTGCTCACGGGGTGCGCCTGTCGGAGCGGGTGGTGGGTGTCGGGCCGCAGGCGTTGCTGCCACCGCAGCCGGCAGTGTGGCGACGGGAGCCGGTGGTGGCAGCGTCGAGGCACCCGGTGTGGGCAGCGGCACCTGGACCTTTTCCAGGCCCGCACGATTGGCGACCTGGGTGAAATCCTGGAACAGCAGAATGCGGACAATATCCACGGCGGCCTTGTCGGATGCCAGCACAACCCGCCAGCGATTATCCAGACCCTTTACGGCGATGCCCACCGGCAATCCGCGCGGGAATACGCCGCCGTCTCCGGAGGTCAGCACCCGGTCGCCATTACGGACCGGATCCTGACCGCGCAGGTACTCCAGCTTGGGATTGGGACCGCCGTCGCCGGTCAGGATGGCGCGCGAATTCGTGCGGTCGATCATTACCGGCGTTCGCGAGGCGACATCTGTCAGCAGCAGAACCCGGCTGACGCCCTCGGTCACGCCGACGACCCGACCAACCAGGCCATTCTCGCTCATGACCGGGTTGCCCGGTTTGACCCCCGCTTCGCTGCCCGCATTGGCCAGGCGCGAATTGGCGAAGGGCCCCCGGGAATCCGTGACAATGCGTGCCGAGGCCATCGGGATCGGCGGGTCGGTCTTCAGGCCAAGGGCTGCGCGATAGCGTTCATTGGTGTCGCGCAGCGCAATGGCGACGTCGCGCCATTGCTGCATCTCCTTGAGGTCGGCCCTCAGGCGGCGGTTCTCGGAGACAGCGAAGAAGTAGCCCTTGACGCCGTCGACACCCTGGCCGGTCAGGCGGCCCGGCGTGGATAGCGCATCACCGACCGGGGCCATCACCTTATCAGACAGCGTGCGCGGGCGGCCGTAGTCGTCGGTGTCGAAGGCCTCGCGACGGTCAGACAGCAACACCGCGACAGAGGTAATCAGCACGACGATGAACACGATCCCCGCTGTCCATGTCAGGGGGACCCTCAGTTCGCCGAGCGGGTTGTCCCGATAGGACATTCAGGCCTCGCCCCCACCCCTCCGGGTCAATCCTACGCGAGCGTGGATTCAAGGACGCCCTTCATCCACTTGGGATGTTCGAGCACCTTGCCGCAGCCCAGCGCCACGCAAGACAAGGGGTCGTCGGCCACCGTGACCGGCAGGCCGGTATGGTCGCGGATCTCGGCGTCCAGGCCGCGCAGCAGCGCGCCGCCGCCGGTCAGCATGATGCCCTTGTCCGCGATGTCGGAAGCCAGCTCCGGCGGGGTAGCTTCCAACGCCATCTTCACGGCATCAACGATCTGGCCAACCGGTTCGGCCAGAGCATCAGACGCCTGCTTCTCGGATATCCGCACCTCGCGCGGTACGCCCTGCATCAGGTCGCGGCCCTTGACCTCGATGGAAAGACCCTCGCCGTCCGCCGGGGCTCGAGCGGTGCCGATTTCTTTCTTGATGCGCTCGGCCGTTGTCTCGCCGATCAGCAGATTATGGTTGCGGCGCATGTAGCTGATGATCGCCTCGTCCATCTTGTCGCCGCCGACGCGGACCGAACGCGAATAGACAATGCCGGACAACGACAGCACGGCGACCTCGGTGGTGCCGCCGCCGATGTCGACGACCATAGAGCCGGTGGGTTCGTGGATCGGCAAGCCAGCGCCGATGGCTGCCGCCATAGGCTCATCGATGAGGCCTACGCGGCGGCCGCCAGCGTTCAGGCAGCTGTCATTGATGGCGCGGCGCTCAACTGCGGTCGCACCGGACGGCACGCAGACGATCACCTTGGGGTTCACGAAGCCCTTGCGGTTGTGAACCTTGCGGATGAAATATTTGATCATCTCTTCGGCGACTTCGAAGTCGGCGATGACGCCGTCGCGCATAGGGCGGATGGCTTCCATGTGGCCGGGCGTCCGGCCCAGCATCTGCTTGGCCTCGATGCCGACAGCATGGACAATCTTGCGACCGCCCACGTTGCGCAGCGCCACCACCGAAGGCTCGTTCAGCACAATACCCTTGCCCTTCATATAGATCAGGGTGTTGGCAGTACCGAGGTCGATGGCGATGTCGTTCGAGATGGCACCGAAGAGCGAAGAGATCATGCAAGGCCCTGACGAATTGGGGCTGAAAACGTGGGTCGACAGACGATTTCCAAGTCAGACCGACCTGACACAGGAGAGTGTGTTGAGTCGGTTAAGATTGTCTGCCGGGCTTTCACGACCCTGTGCCCTGACACATTGGTCATTTCAAGGCCTAATGAGCGACAGGTGATTTCGCCTGCGAGGCGAGTCTGGATTACAAAGCTTCTGCGTCGGTTCGCGCTGGTCGATACGAACGGGCCTCAAGCGGCTTCGTCTCCCAAAAGCAGCGCTCTGATCGCCGGCTGAGCGAGAACCTCGTCGGGTCGGCCGGTGAGGCAAACTCGCCCTTGATCCAGGATACACAACCGATCGGCGAGTCGGGCGACCTCGTCAACGTCATGGGTGACCAGAAGCATCGGGATCGCCAGATCCTTGCGAAGTGCGACGATTTCAGCCTGCAGATGAACACGGGTCCGCCGGTCGACGGCGGAGAACGGCTCGTCCAGCAACAGCACCTGCGGGTCCCGGGCCAGGGCGCGGGCGATGGCGACACGCTGTCTCTGGCCGCCGGAGAGTTCGGCGGGTTTGCGGGTTTCGAGCCCTTCAAGATGCACACGCGACAGCAGCGCCATGGCCAGGCTGTGGCGCTCGGCACGGGGATGATCACTCAGGGCTACGGCGACGTTGGCGGCTGCGGACAAGTGGGGAAACAGGGCGTGCTCCTGAAACACCAGCCCCACCCGGCGGCGGTGCGGCGGCAGATACACCCCGGTCTCGCTGTCAAACCAAACGGCACCGTCCACGCCGACGCGTCCGGCGCGGGTGCGATAGAGCCCGGCAATGGCACGAAGCACCGTGGTCTTGCCCGCCCCCGACGGGCCAACCAACCCCAGCACCTCGCCCGGCGCGCAGGTAAACGCCACATCCAGGGGGATCGGGCCGGACTGTCGAAGCGATACAGAGAGGCCAGGCTCAGCCATGACGACGCCCCACACGCGCGGTCAGGCCATTGGCAATCAGGATCGCGCCGATCGAAAAGGCCAGCAAGGTCGCGCTCATCAACTGGGCCCCTTGCGTGTCGAAGGCCTGGACCCGGTCATAGATCGCCAGCGCCAACGTCCGGGTTTCGCCCGGGATCGAGCCCCCCACCATGAGGACCACGCCGAACTCGCCCATTGTGTGGGTAAAGGTAAGGGCCAGCGCCGACAGCAGGCCTGGCCAGGCCAGCGGAGCCTCTATGCGCCAGAAGGTGCGCCAGGGAGACAGACCACTGACCCAGGCGGCTTCGCGCACATCCGGCGGCAGGGCCTCGAATGCGCGCTGCATGGGCTGCACGGCGAACGGCAGGTTGAAGATCAACGAGGCGACCACCAGGCCCTCAAAACTGAATGCCAGCGGATGACCGAAGATCGCGATCCAGAGTTTTCCCAGCGACGAGTTTCCGCCCATGGCCGTCAGAAGATAGAACCCAAGCACCGTCGGTGGCAGCACAAGCGGCGCCATGACCAGGGCCTCAATCACGCCGCGTCCCGGAAACCTGTGAAACGCCAACCAGCGTGCCAGGATCAGACCCAGCGGCATCAGCACGCCGGCGGTGCAGGCCGCCAGCAGCAACGAAAGTTTGAAGGCTTCCCAATCCAAGGCGGCTACCGCGCGCCCGGTACAGTAAAGCCATGTCGGGTCAGGATCGTGCGCGCCTCCCGGCCTTGCAGAAAGGCATGGAAGGCTTTCGCCGTGGTCCCCGCGCCCCGGATCAACACGCCGCGCTGGCGCAGCGGGCCATGCCGATCCGCCGGTATCAGGACGAAGACGCCGGCGGCCTTTACCGGCGCGGTCAGGGCCAGCGACAATGGAATGATCCCCGCCTGGGCACCGCCGTTGATCGCGAACTGGGTGGCCTGGGACACATTCTCGCCGAGGATCAGTTTGCCCTGCAGGGCGTCCCAGAGACCTGTTTTCTGAAGGGCCTCCCGCGCGGCGCGGCCATAGGGGGCGTGGTCGGGATTGGCGATGGCGACCTTGGACACCTGACCGGCCCGAAGCGCCGTCGCCAGACCCGTCAGCGCAGCATCGGCCCTGACTGACGACCCGGTCGGCGCAAAGATCCCGATGCGGCCGGTACCGTAAAGAGCGCCTGAGCCCTCGGTGCGGCCGGCCTTGCGCAGCGTCTCCACATAGGCCTCGTCCGCAGACAGGAAGACCTCGTAGGGCGCGCCATTCAGAATCTGTTGGGTGAAGTTTCCGGAGGAGCCGAACGTCAGCCGCACCTGCCGACCCGTTCTGGCCTGAAACGCCGCGGCCACTTCGGGCAGGGCTGCCGAGAGGTCCGAGGCCGCCGCGATTGTTGGCGCGCGTTCAGCCGCCATCAGCGACGCCGCACCAAGGCTTATGACCACCCCGCCAATAGCGGCGCTCAGCACGGAACGGCGAACAATCGACAACGGACGTCCTGAGGCTACGAGGCCGGCTCGGGGATCAGATATGTAGAGCGGTAGTCGGGCGAGGTGAACCCTTGCCGAAGATTAGCCCGGTGCATCTAGCCCAGCACAGTCAGCAGCACACCAAGCGCGGTAAGGCCTCCGCCGATCCACTGTCGCAATAGCAGACGCTCCTTGAAGAGGCGGCGACCTACGGCCGCTGCGATCGGTCCCTCGATCAGGCCGATGGCACGGACCGGTGCCGCCGGTGCCAGCGCCAGAGCGCCAAACCAGCAGGCCGAGGCTGCGGATCCAAAAAAACCTGCCGCCAACGACGTGCGCCAGGAGCCGGCGACTGACCTGAGCGCCTGCGGGCGAGTCACAGCGAGGATCGAGGTCAGCACCACCGACTGCATCACCTGGGCCACCACCAGGGCTGCGGAGGCGGAATAGAGGGGATGTCCGACATCGAACGCCTGACCCGCCTCACGGTATGCATTGAAGGCGATGGCGAAGCTGGCCCCGGCGGCCAGACCCATCAATGCGCCTGGCAAGTCCGCCTTGGCCTGCCCCTGTCTTGGCCACGACAGCACCAGCAATCCGACCGTCCCGATGGCAACGCCGGACCAGGCCGGAACGCCCAGCGCGTCGCCCAGCACCAGCCATCCCAGTATGGCGGCGATGGGCAGGGACGACTGCTGCAGCATTATGGCCACCGCAAAGCCGGAGCTGCGCATGGCCATCAGCAGTGCGCCCGTCGCGGCGACCTGACTGATTGCGCCCAGCACCACGGCGATCCAGAACCGCGCAGACGGATCGGGTGCTGCGTCCGGCGTCAGGAGCGACATCACCCCGAAGATTGCGATCGAGAACGGCAGGCCGAACAGAAAACGCACCAGCGTGGCACCCCACGGCCCGGCGTCGCCCACCAGCCCGCGCTGCATGGCGTTGCGCGCGACCTGCAAAGGCGCGGCCGCGGCGGCGAGGAAGATCCAGAGCATCGGGCGCGGTTCAGAACCCGCTGGCGACTTTGCCCGGGGCGGTCTTTTCCTTGCGCGCGAAGAGGTTGTTGAGCGCGTTGATGTAGGCCTTGGCCGAGGCGGTGAGCGTGTCGGTGTCGGCGGCCTGGCCCGTGGCGATGCGGCCGTCGTCCTCAAGCCGGACCGAGACCTGGGCCTGGGCGTCGGTGCCCTCGGTCACCGCGTGCACCTGGAAGAGGCGCAGGATCGCAGTGTGCGGGATCACGGCATGGATGGCGTTGAACACGGCATCCACCGGACCGTCGCCAGTGGCGTTGGCGGACTTCTCCTCACCCTCGATGGTCACCGTCAGAAACGCCTGCTGCGGTCCCTCGGTGCCCGCTATGACGCGCAGGTGCTTGACCTGGACACGGTCGGCCCCGTTAGCGAGCGCGTCGTCGACCAGGGCCACGATGTCGTCGTCGAACACGTGCTTCTTTTTGTCGGCCAGGTCCTTGAAGCGCTGGAAGGCCTCGTTCAGGGCGTTCTGGCCCAGCTCATAGCCCAAGGTGCGCAGCTTTTCGCGGAAACCGGCGCGACCGGCGTGCTTGCCCATCACCAGATTGGAGCCGCCCTGCCCCACGTCCTCGGGCTGCATGATCTCGTAGGTCCCGCGGTCCTTCAGCATCCCGTCCTGGTGGATGCCGCTCTCGTGGGCGAAGGCGTTCTTGCCGACGATGGCCTTGTTGAACTGGACCGGGAAACCGGTAATCGCCGAAACGTAACGGCTGGCGCGCGTGATGTGCTGGGTCTCGATGCCGGTGTGGTAGCGCAGATGGTCGCCACGCACTTTCAGCGCCATGACGATTTCTTCCAGCGCCGCATTGCCGGCCCGTTCGCCGATGCCGTTCATGGCCACCTCGACCTGGCGCGCGCCGCCCTGGACACCGGCAAGGCTGTTGGCCACCGCCAGGCCCAGATCGTTGTGGCAGTGGGTGGAGAAGATCACCGTGTCGGCGTTCTCGACGTTCTGGATGATGTCGCGGAACATGTCGCCGTATTCCGACGGATAGCTGTAGCCGACGGTATCAGGCAGGTTGATGGTCCCGGCCCCGGCCTTGATGGCCACGTCCACACAGCGGCGCAGGAAATCCGGCTCGGTGCGGGTGGCGTCCTGGGCGGACCACTCCACATCGCCACACAGGTTGCGCGCATGGGTCACCGACTTGGTGATCATCTCCAGGATGTCTTCCTGGCTGGCGTGCAGGATGTGATCGCGGTGGCTGGGGCTGGTAGACAGGAAGGTGTGGATGCGACCGCGCCTGGCCTTTTTGATCGCTTCGGCACAGCGTTCGATGTCCGCCATTCCGGCGCGAGCCAGGCCGCAGACAACGCTTTCGGTGATGATCCCGGAGATGGCCCGGACCGCCTCGAAGTCGCCGTTGGAGGCGATCGGGAAGCCGGCCTCGATCACGTCGACCTTCATGTCTTCGAGGATTTTCGCCAGTTCCAGCTTTTCATCGTGGCTCATCGACGCGCCGGGCGACTGCTCACCGTCACGCATGGTGGTGTCAAAAACGATGACGCGGTCGGATGGTGCCGGGACGGCGTCGGATACGGGTTCGGTCATGGGATTTTGCTTCTGTTCGCGGTGTGATCGGTAACTGGGCGGAGGCAGATGACCCCTGGCTCGCCCGGCCGCGAAACGCGCGTGCCTAGAGAGGCGCCCAGGGGCGGCTAAGCCCCAGCGAGAGAAGTAGCAGGCTGTTGGGCCGCGCGCACATGGGAAATTCTCTATAGAATTGGCCATACTGCCGCAAGCTTCTTGCGCGATATAGGCAACCAGGCAGCTTCCTCGGCAATAACCTTGCCAATCGCCGGATCATGGGTCGTTCCGGCCACGCCGACCCAGCCATCTCTGCGCAAACCAGCCGATTGCCAGCCAGATTGCGGCGACGGCCAGAAGCTCGACCCAATGGCCCTGAATCTCGCCGCGCGTCATCTGCACGATAGAGGCACCAGCGAACGCCGTCAGCGCGATCTTGGGTATAATGCCAAGGCCCGTTCCCGCCAGGAAGTGGCTCACGCGCATGGGCGTGACGCCCGCGGCCATATTGACGACGATGAAAGGTGCCGACGGGACCAGCCGCACGATCAGGCTGGCCAGAAAACCGTTCTCGCCCACCAAACGCATGAAACGAAGCACGCCCTCGCCCGAGATCCGTTCCAGTGCGCGCGCGCCGGCGGTTCGCCCCAGATAGAATCCGACACCGGACGAGACCATCGTGCCCACCCAGCTATAGAGCGCGCCAGTCATCGGGCCGAACGCCACAACGGCGGCGGCGATCAGGACGATTTGCGGGGTTCCGACAAATGCCAGCGCGGCGAAAGCCGCCACAGCCACCGGCAGCGACCAAGGCCCCCTCGCCGCGCCCAGCCAGCCCTCCAGCGTGCGCTCGCTGTCGACGCCGAACACCTGAGCCCCAAAGACGAAGACAACGCCCACGCCGCCAAACAGCACAAACGACACCGCCAGCGTGCGCCAAGCCTGGGCATCGAGGTTCGTCAGGAATCCGAAGAGACGGCGCATCACCGGCGCAGGGGTCGCGTGTTCATGGGGCCAGGTCAAGGCAAGTGGCCTTCCTGAACGGGTAGGCGTGCGCCGCAGCATGGGCTAAACCCGCGCCGTCTCACCAACCCCAGCCGGGAGTTCTCCCCCATGTTCCGGGAATCCGACGCGCTTGCCCGCGTAAAGCCATCCGCCACCCTGGCCGCCGACGCCAAGGCCCGTGAGCTGAAGGCGCAGGGCAAAAACGTGATCGGGCTGGCCGCTGGTGAACCTGACTTCGACACCCCGGACAACATCAAGGACGCCGCCATCAAGGCGATCCGGGATGGCAAGACCAAATATACCAACGTCGACGGCATCCCTGAACTGAAGGACGCCATCGTTGCCAAGTTCCAGCGCGAGAACGGCCTGACCTACAAGGCGTCCCAGGTGAACGTCTCGCCCGGCGGCAAGCCGGTGATCTGGAACGCGATGATCTCGACGCTGAACGCTGGCGACGAGGTGGTGATCCCGACACCCTATTGGGTCAGCTACTGGGATATCGTGCTGCTGGCGGGAGGCCAGCCGGTGGCGGCACCGACGTCTGTGGCGACCGGTTTCAAGCTGGATGCGGCCGGTCTGGAGGCGGCGATCACGCCCCGGACGCGGTGGGTGTTCCTGAACAGTCCGTCGAACCCCTCGGGCGCGGCCTACACACGCGCCGAACTGCGGGCGCTGGCCGACGTGCTCATGCGTCACCCTCAGGTCTGGATCCTGACCGACGACATGTACGAGCATCTGGTGTTCGGTGACTTTGAATTCACCACCATCCTGCAGGTGGAGCCGGCGCTCTATGACCGTACCCTGACCATGAACGGGGTCTCCAAGGCCTATGCCATGACCGGTTGGCGGATCGGCTATGCGGCGGGTCCCGAAGCCCTGATCAAGTCGATGGCCAAGGTGATGAGCCAGACGACATCCAACCCGTCGTCCATTTCGCAGTGGGCGGCGGTCGAGGCGCTGAACGGGCCGCAGGACTTCATCAAGCCCAATGCCAAACTGTTTGAAGGCCGCCGCGACCTTGTGGTCTCGATGCTGAACCAGGCTCAAGGCATCGCTTGCCCGACGCCGGAGGGTGCCTTTTATGTCTATCCGTCGGTCGAAGGTCTGATCGGCAAGACGACGCCGTCCGGCAAGGTCATCGGTTCCGACGCCGACTTCTGTGTCGAGCTGCTGGAGACCGAGGGCGTCGCCGTGGTGCTGGGTGCCGCGTTCGGCCTCTCGCCGCATTTCCGGATCAGCTACGCCACCAGCAACTCGGTACTCGAAGATGCCTGCCAGCGCATCCAGCGCTTCTGCGCCAATGTGAAGTAAGGGCGGTGTCTGCGCAGGACACGAGGGTTGCAGCCGTCTTCGATGCCTATCCGCCGACCCTGCGTGCGGCGCTCCTCGATCTGCGTCGACTGATCCTGGAGACGGCGATCGAGGCCGGCGTGGGCGACGTGGTCGAGACCCTGAAATGGGGCCAACCCGCTTATCTCCCCGCCAGGCCACGCACAGGAACGACGGTTCGTATCGATGCGATCAAGGGCTCCGCAGATCGCTATGCCATGTACGTGAACTGCAAGACGACCCTGATGGACAGCTATCGGCTGCTCTATCCGGACGCCTTCGAACTTGAGGGCCAGCGTGCGGTGATCCTCTCGTCGGGATCAGCGCCGCCTGAGGCGGCCTTGAAGCACTGCATCGCCATGGCGCTGACCTATTATCGAAAGTAAATTTCTTTGATGGGGTGCCCCGCTAAAGGCGTGAGACCAGCAGTGGGGCCCACGACCCGCTTACACTTTCTCGCGCCAGGACGCCTTGGCGGCGTCTTTGGTCGTGCTGAGGCAGACCTTTTCGTCGGCGATCTTCTCCACCCAGGACATCGGGATGATGTGGTGTTTTAGGCCCGACCCGAGGTCGAATTTCGCCAGTTCGATATCGGTACCCATCACGTGGTCAACCTTGCCGACATGACCGCCATCAGAGCCGATGACTTCCATATGCTCGAGAATTTCAGAGGCCTGGACCATGGTGATCTCCTGTTTTGATTGGGGGATCAGCTAAACCGGTGAGGGGGAAGAAGGTTGCTCAGGCAAAGCTTGTTGGTTGCTTCCTTTGGTCGGACAATCGGCGCAAACAGCGGCGCTGGCGGTCCAGGGATCAGAGCGATGACGGAACCGATCAATCTCAACAAGGCCCGCAAGGCCAGGACGCGCGTCGACAGTAAGGCCCAGGCGGCCCAGAACCGCGTGCGCTTCGGGTTGACCAAGGTTCAGAAGGTCGTCGGAACGCTCGACGCCGAACGAGCACGGCGTGACCTGGACGGACGCAAGCGCGAGGACTGAGCCCGCGCGCCGCTGGCGGTGCCGAAATCGAAGCTGAACAACGTGT
>Ga0105048_10014462_pt1 | contig 12294 bp, 12 predicted proteins | sample MAT05_FD_78382 | JGI IMG/M metagenome (GOLD analysis project Ga0105048, IMG submission 78382) | Freshwater microbial communities from Lake Fryxell liftoff mats and glacier meltwater in Antarctica - MAT-05 | ecosystem: Environmental > Aquatic > Freshwater > Ice > Liftoff microbial mat | place... | reverse complement strand
TCTGACTGCCCACAAGAAAAGATGGGGGTTCTGGGAAAGTACTGCGCCGAGTGCGTTTACGAAAGGGAAGATCAAGAAAGGCTACATTTTCAGGGAAATATCAACGGTCGGGAATTGCTGCTCGATCACCAACTCAGCGTTCCACACGCTTCCCCGTACGGAACGCTTCGTCGACGATGTCGGCGGCTCGCACAACCCCCGGATTGCTCGCCAGAAGGTCGCGGCACTTCTCCGCTGCCGTTCTGTATCGCGGGTCCGTGAGCAGTTTCTGGATCTTCTCACGGACGCGGGCCGCGGTCGCGGTCATGGGCTTGAGTAGCTCGCCCGCACCGAGCCATTCCACGCGACGAGCGACTCCCGGTTGATCGTTCGTCACTGGCATGCACAGCATCGGAAGCCCCCGTGACAGTCCTTCCAGTGCTGTGTTCAACCCCGCGTGAGTGATTAGGAGATGGGCCTTCGCGAGAAGCGTCAGCTGTGGCGCGAATGGGACCACGAACGCATTCGCGGGAACAGGCTGATCCCACACGGCGTCCGGCCTTCCGAGAGAGAGCACGACTTGCACCGGCAGGTCGGCACAGCCCTCGAGGATTGCTCGGAAAACGTGCCCGATGCGATTCTGGATCGTTCCCAGGGATGCGTAGACCAGCGGGCGGCCGTCGAGTTTCTCCCAGGGGAAGGGGATGGACTCGCTGTCACGCCCCTGATCATGCCAGGGGCCGGTGTAATGGAAGTGCGTCGGAAGTTCCATGCGTGGGTAATCGAAGAATGCGGGCTGTTGTGCGATCTGGGCCAGACCCAATGTGCGATTCTCGCCGAACAGGTACGGGCCCAATCCGTGTTGGCCGCGATAGTCGGAGACCGTCCTGCTGATCGGTTTCGCGAACTGCTTGAGGACCGTGTTCCCCAGCCGGTTGCGGAGTCCTCCCAGGAACCCGGGCTTGTACGGCCAGTTCAGCACCCCAGGCGGCACACCCGCTTCCTGATGCATGGCAAGTGCGTTGCAGGCCATCACAAACGGGAGTTGTTGCACGTCCGCGAGTGTCCCGCCCGCTGGCGAAACCTGATCGACCACCATCGCCTCGACCTTCGAGGCCCGGAGGAGTTCCGGGGCATCCCGCAGCGCGATGGAAGTTTGCTCCCCGATCAATTTGACGGTGTACCTGAGCGCTTTCAAGCCCTTCATCCGGGCGAGTTCCGCAAGTCCCGCGTCGGCTTCGCCCGATTCGTGTTCTCGCACCCCAATCGGGAGAAGCCCGAAGCCGGAGGCGTCGACCTTGGGTTTCGCGCGTGGTGAGCCCACGACGCTGATGCGGTGGCCACGTCGTGCGAGTTCACGACCAAGCGTTGCCATCGGGTTCATGTGCCCGTGCAATTCGGGACAGACGAGAGCTATGTGCATGGAGTTCAGAGTTTCGCGCGATGGTCTGCTCAAACAGCGGCAACAGACTCGCCGAGTTCCGTGATGTGGAAGGTGAGACGGCGACCGCACAGGACGATCTGGTCGCCAGACTGGAGTTTCGTCGGTCCAGGGATCTTCTTGCCGTTGAGCAGCGTGCCGTTCTTGCTCGCGACATCGTGGATCTCGCAGCGGAGATCGTGGTGGACCACGACCGCACAGTGCCTGCGAGAGACGCATTCGTCGCGGATCACGACATCGTTATCGGGGAGTCGGCCGACGCTGTTCAGCCCGAAGTGCAGAGGGTAGACGTTGTTGCCGTCCTTGATGTAGAAGGCGAATCGCCCGGCAGCTGAGCCACGATTGGACTTGCCGTTGGAGGCAACGGCAATGGTGGGTGCGTCGAGTTGCTCGTCGGGGGCGAGCATTCGCAGATCCCCGGCGAGCGTCTGATCTCCACAGGCAGCTTGAATAGCCTGGCGCGCGGCGCGGAACATGTCCCGCCGGGGTTGGCCTTCCAAGTGCATGCTAAGAAGCCGCGGATCTGACATGCCGCCTCCGGGGCGGGCCGATGGGTGGTGATTGAACAATCACCTCCCTTAATAAGTTTCGACTATGGAGAGAACCAGATCAAGTCAGGGGAGAGAAAAAACTTGTCTTCTTGTACGTTATTCTTCAGGCCGCGCCCACCAAAAAAACCGGAAACCCGAGAATCGGTAGCACCGATTCTCGGATGAGTGAAAATTAGATGCTCGCGGCTGAAATCTCAAGAATCTTGAAACGGATCGCACCACGAGGAACCGCGATGGTGACGGACTCCCCTTTTTTCTTCCCAATCAAGCCCTGACCGATGGGGCTGGTACTCAAAATGCGCCCACTATCGGGGTTTTCCTGTCCGGGGCCGACGATCTCGTAGGTTTCTTCCTCGTTTTCATCGAGGTCCTTCACGCGCACCTTGCTACCGAACGAAACGGTGTCTTTGGGCATCTTGCTCGGGTCGATAATCACGGCTCGCGCGAGGCGATCCGAGAGATCGTTTACCCGGGCCTGGAGCATGCCTTGATCCTCGCGTGCTGCGTGGTATTCGGCATTTTCGCTCAAGTCGCCCATCTCGCGGGCCGTTGCGACCCGCTTGGTAATTTCGATCATCTCGACACCGCGCAAGCGGTCAAGTTCCGCCCTGAGCTTGTCGTACCCTTCCCGGGTCATTGGGATGCGGTCGTCGTCAGTCATAGCTGAGCGCTCCTGCTTCCTGAGTTTCAGATTTCTGAAGCGACGATTGATTGAACGGATCGCTCGGGCGAGCTGAAGTCCGTCACTTCTCTGCGAAGTGGCATTCGTCTTGGACAATCAACAATCGCGAATCCGAAACACTCTTCAACTGCCTCATGAGCATCGGGAAGGCGGTTTCTGCCATTGGGGCGAGCCACCGCCCCGATACCATGAAAAAGGGCCGGCGGCCGAGCAATCTTGCTCGCGGCCGCCGGTGATTCACAACATGCGATCATTATACATCGTCGTCGCGAACTGAGCGCAGAATAATCCGTTGAAACGGGCGGTCAGGAACTGGCCAACCCTGGGAGGTCCATTCCCCCTGACGGACCCGATGCGGCAGCTCCAGTTCCGCAACCTTTGCCTGGCAGGTGCGCTCGGCCTGTTCCAGGGTCTTGGGCGCGGGAAAGCGGTTACTCCGCCTGAGCGCGACCACCCCATCATCGATAATCGCGATCACGCACGGTTCATCGAGATCGAGCAATCGCAGCGCGACGGCCTCCGGGCTGGCGGTCGCGAACACCGCTTTCAGCGCAGGCACGTCGTACTTGCACTCACGCAGCGCCGCCCTGAGTAATCGCGTCGGGATCAGGATTCGTGGGACGACCAGACCCCGAACGTGCGTGCTGAGCGCCTTGTCCTCGCTGCCTTGCGGGATCCCTACCTTCCTGAGAATCTCGGGTAATAGCGATCGGGCGATGCCGTCGGCGGCAGCTTTATTCTGTTGTTCGGGCGTCATCCCGGGCGACAGGAAGATCCCCGATCCCTGCGGGCGGCCACGCGGTCGGCGTCTGCCGTTCTCGTCTTCCTCGGCCGGCTCGACGACCTCGACGGGGATGCCGAGATGCTCCTCCGCGATGTGCAGAGCATCGACGGGCGGCGCGGTCACCCCGGCTCGTTCGAGCAATCCGTTGACCAGCCGTTCGACGGCCTCAATCAGTTCTTCCTGTGAGAAGTCCATACCAGAACTGTAAAGCGAAACGCCCCATAGGTAAAAGTCAGAAACCGCGAAGCGAACCTCTGACATCGCAAAATGGGTTCACATTTTCTCCTTGAACCTCACGTAACGTCTGGCTGTAAGATCCCTGCCGTCGAATCTCTGGAGGGGTTTCCATGCGTTCCGAACCAACGTGGAAGGTGGGCGAACTCGCAACTCGAACCGGGCTGACCGTTCGCACGCTTCACCATTACGACGCGATTGGATTACTGTCGCCATCCGGTCGGACGGAATCCGCCCATGGTTCCGGGCATCGGCTGTACACAGCTGCTGACGTTGCCAGATTGCATCAAATCACGTGCTTGAAGCAACTCGGGTTCAGCCTGGAAGAGGTCAAGGCGTACCTCACCCGTGCGGGTTACGACCCTCGGGAAGTGATCCGATTGCACCTCGCGAAAGTACGTCAGCAGGCCCAGGAACTGGCGGAACTCGGCAACCGATTGCAGGGCCTTTCCGAGATTCTCGACCGGGCGGATGGGGTGTCCCCCGAAACATTTTTGCAAACCATCGAGGCGATGACCATGATCGAGAAGTACTACACGCCGGAACAACTGAAGCAGCTCGAAGACAGACGAACGGCGGGCGGGGCAGAGATGGAAAAGGCGATTCAGGAGGGGCAGCAACAATGGGCCGACCTGTTCGCGGATGTGAAAGCAGCAATGGATGCGGGCATCGATCCCGCCGCGCCCACAGCACACGCCCTCGCGAAGCGATGGCTCGCGCTCGTGAGTGCATTCACCGGGGGCGATCCGGGTATCTTCAAGTCGCTACGCAACATGTATCAGAGCGAGGATCACGTTGCGGGGATGGATGTCAAGGCGATGCAGCCCACGATGGAGTACATCGAGAAGGCTCGCATCGCAGCTGGGATCACCCACCCGGGGCAGTGAGTGCATCGTCCGGGCCGGTGAGAACGCGGCATCCTGAGCGGGGTTGCCGCGTTCGCATCGGCTCGGACACCAGTCCTCAGACCGATTCGCGGAAGGTACCGAAGAGTAGCCCGAACAGGAGCAGCGCGAGGAGCAATCCCAGCAACGCCAGGTACAATTTCACGAAGAATGCCAGCAGGTCGAACCACGCCCCGAGGCTTTTGAGCGCGGTCATCATGTGCGAGATGTCGCGGCCGGTCGTGGTCGTGACTTTGGTAAATGAACTCGCGGCCCGCAGCAACCAACTCGCCAGCATGAAGCAGATCACCGAAGAAAGCCCATGGCCCATCACGGCGACGACATGCGCGCCATCCCGTGAAATGCGGAATGCTAACCCAACCGCGATCATCGCCTGAAGAAGCCCCGCGATGAGCAGTGGCAGCCGTACCCAGGTGATCGCATCCGCGAGTTCGTTGATGACCTGATTCTGGGCATCGTTGAACTCGTACTGCGGTCGGGTATCCGGTGTTGCCGCAGGTGGGGTTTCAGAGGCTACTGGTGCAGGTGACGTGGGATCGCTCATGTTGATGACCTCGCGAGGAAACTCACGAGGTTCCATCTTAGTAACCCGTCACTTCTTCAGCGCATCGACGGCAAGTTCCTGGAATGCCTGACGCATCGGTGAAGCATCCCCGTTCGCCAGTCCGGTCCGTTGAATGAGGAGAATGCAGAACAGATCCTGCGTCGGGTCGATCCAGCCTTGTGTGCCGAAGGCCCCGCCGTGACCGAAGGTGCCGGGCGACAGCATTGCGGTGACGCCCTTGGGTTCTCGCACCACGGCCCAGCCGAACCCGAAGCCCATGCCATCGACGAACCCGGTCTTGATCTCGCCGGTCTGCACTTTCGTCATCTCGGCCACAGCCTTCTCGCTGAGGATTCGCTTCCCGTTCAGTTCGCCCTTATTCAGCATCATCTGGTAGACCTTCGCGAGATCCGCGCCGCACGAAATCAGCCCGCCCGCGGGGATGGGGTGCTTCGGGTTCGCGGGAAGATCCATCAGGTTGTTCGGAGCCACCACCAGCTTGCCGGCCTTGTCCTTGCCGTACGTGACTGCGAGACGTGCAAGTTGCTCCTTGGATGGGTAGAACCCGGTGTCGGTCATTCCCAGCGGTTCGAAGACCCGCTTCTGGAGGAACGCTTCGTACCCCATGCCGGAGACGACTTCGATGATGCGGCCGAGCGTGTCGATCCCCGAGTTCGAGTAGCTCCATTTTGTGCCTGGCTCAAACTGCAATGGCTGGAGCGCGACTGAGAGCGTCGTCTCCGCGAGCGTGCGATTGCGTTTGGTGTACACGTCGTTCACGCCTGCGGGATAGTTCGCAAGCCCCGCAGTGTGTGTCAGCAGATCGCGGAGCTTGATCGGGCGACTTGGCTTCTTGAGCGTGATCGAGTCCTTGGTTGTCTCGCTCAGGAGCATCTGCCCGGTGAACTCGGGAAGGTACTTCGCGACATCATCCTCGGGGCTGAGTTTGCCTTCGTCGGCCAAGATCATGATGCCGATGGCCGTGATCGGTTTCGTCATCGATGCGATCCGGAAGAGCGTGTTTTTCTGCATGTGCTCCTTGGCGGCGAGATCGCGAAAGCCGACCGCGGATTCGTGAACGATGCCGTCCTTCCGCCCGACGACGCACACCGCTCCAGCCAGATCGTCGGTCTCGATAAACTTCTGCATCCGCGGCCCGATGGCGTCGAGTTTCGCCGGGTGCGGGACGGCCGGAGGTGCGGCGATCAGGGCGGGTATGAACGCACCCGCAAGGACCATGAGCAGAAGAGATCGCATGAAGAGGCTCCGACTTGTGGGAACTCGGTGTGAACGCTGGCGTGGAACTCACGAGGCTACCGAAGGCATCCTTGCAGGTCAAGGAAGTGAAGTTCTATGGCACGTTACAAGGTTGAGACTTCCATCGTCGCGAAAGTCGATGCACAATACACAGGCGATCCCTCCCACCCCAATTCCCCTCCCGGAGAGCCTGATGCGTTCTGCCCTACTAATCTTCGCATTGACTGCCTCGCCGTTGTACGCGGCCGACGTTCCGAAACCCGCGCCGACGAAGGACGACGAACCTGTCGCCAAGGTGTTCTCCGCCGTGAAAGCCGCCGAGTACCTCGATGGCGTCGGCGTGAACTGGACCCGCGACCGCAAGTGCATCACTTGCCACACGAACATGCCGTACCTCACCGCCCGGCCACTGCTCCCCGGCGATGACGGCTGGAAGGAAGTCCGCACGTTCCTCGAAAAGGACGTGGAATCGTGGTCGAACGGTGGGAAACCCAAGGGCGATGTGTTTGTCGTGGCAACGGCGTTCGCCCTGGCTTTCAACGACACCCAGAAGACCGGCAAACTTCACGACACCACCCGTGCGGCTCTCGACAAGATGTGGGCAATCCAACGCAAGACCGGCGACTGGAACTGGCTGAAGTGCAACTGGCCACCCCTCGAACACGACGACTACTACGGAGCCACGCTTGCAGCCCTTGCTGTCGGGTACGCTCCTGGTGACTATGCCAAGACGGACAAGGCGAAGGCCGGCATCGAACAACTCAAAGCTTACTTCAAGACGACGCCATCCCCGGACCTGCATCACACGGCCATGCTTCTGTGGGCATCGACCAGGCTCGAAGGCATCATGACGCCCGAGGATCAGAAGAAGGCCATCACGACGCTTCGGGAGAAGCAGCACAAGGACGGCGGTTGGGCGCTCGCGGCACTGGGCAAGTACACCCGGCACGACAAGACGCCGAACGACCCCGACGCCGCAGGCGACGGATACGGCACGGGCTTCGTGACGTACGTGTTGTTGCAAGCAGGAGTACCCGCGAACGATCCGGCGATTGCGAACGGCGTGAAGTGGCTGAAGGCGAATCAGCGAGAGAGCGGCCGGTGGTACACGCGGTCGTTGAGTAACGACAAGGCGCACTACATCACGAACGCCGGTACGGCTTTCTGCATCCTCGCGCTGAACGAAGCCGGTGCCAAGGTGAGCCGATAGGTCAGCAGCATGAAGATGATGTACCAGACTTCGGTAGATGGCCACTATGAGGCCGGTTGTCCTCTTTCGGCCTGAAGGACCGTGCTTCCTCAGCCCAAGCCGTTGGCCGGCCGTTGGCTAGGGCTAAGGGAGAATGGCCCTTCAGGCCGAAAGACAGAAGCAAGACTGGTCGCACAGACCCATCGCTGCACTGAGGATCTCGCTGGTAGATCAATTGCACGCTTCTGCCTTATTCCCCGTAGCCAGCTGGGTGATTCTTGTGCCAGTTCCAGGCGGTTTCGACGATTCCTCGCAGGTCGGTGTACTTCGCGGCCCAGCCCAGTTCTCGCTTGATCTTGTCGGCGTTCGCCACCAACTCCGCGGGGTCGCCCGCACGCCGTGGCGCTTCCTTCACGGGGACTTTCTTGCCGGTTACTTCTTCCACGGTGCGGATCACCTCACGGACGCTATATCCGCGGCCGATGCCGACGTTGTACACCTGCCCGGTGCCGGGAGTGATCTTCTCCAGTGCAAGGATGTGAGCCGCCGCGAGATCATCAACGTGGATGTAGTCGCGCACGCAGGTGCCGTCGGGCGTGGGGTAGTCGGTGCCGAAAATCTCGACGTGCGATCGCTTCCCCATCGCGGCCTCAATCACCAGGGGAATCAGATGCGTCTCGGGGTCGTGGTGTTCGCCGATCGTGCCATCCGCTGCGGCACCAGATGCGTTGAAGTATCGCAGTGCGCAATACCCAATGGGGTACGCAGCGGCATAATCTGCGAGCGCCAGTTCGACCCCGAGTTTCGTGTTGCCGTAAGGGTTAATCGGGTTCCGCTTCTCGGCCTCGGTGATCGGCACAACGTTTGGTACGCCATACACGGCGCACGTGCTGGAGAAGACGAACTTGCCGATGCCGTTTCGCCGGCAGCGGTCGAGAAGGTTCAACGAGTAGATGAGGTTGTTCGTGTAGCAGCGAGATGGCTCCTTCACCGATTCGCCGACGTATGCCAGGGCTGCGAAGTGGACGACCGCCTCGATCCGGCTGGTCATCAGAAGTTGATCGATGTGGTCGATGTCCCGGAGATCGCCCACGACGAGGCGCTCTGCGGGCACGGAACTGCGGTGCCCGGCACTCAGGTTGTCGTACACCGTGACATCGTGGCCGCGAGCAAGAAGTTGCTTGACTGTGTGACTACCGATGTAGCCTGCACCGCCGGTAACGAGAATTCGCATGGTTCCGTACTCTGCGCAAGCCCAGGGGTAAACGAGTTACAGACCCGCAACCATCGCGGGTCAATTACTTTGTTATATGGCTCCGGCTTTGCGACGGGTTCGAGTCACTTCAGCCACTTGTCGGCAAACTCCAGATAGACCTTCCAGTCGTCGGGCGTCATGGAGTGCTTTCCGGTGCGAATGAAGTACCCGAGGCGCTCCGACGCGAGCTTGCCAGTTTCGGGCATCTTGTCCGCGACAACGGGTTTCGCCACGTCGTACAGTTCGTAGGCCGAGGCGGCGGCTTTGAGCACATCGAACTGGCCACTCGGGTTGGCCCACTGATCTTCCTCGGCGTTTGTCATCAGCACGGGTCGCGGAGCACAGATTGCCACGAGGTCGTTCTGATCGAACGGCAACTTCGTGGTGTCTGGCCCGAACGTGGTGAAATTGCCACAGAACCAGTGCGGGAACGCTTTCGTGATGCGGGCGACCGATTCGGCCTTGTCGCTCTTGGAGCGGCTCGGGCCAGCACCACCGCAACCGGACTGGTGCGGAATCACCAGCGCGATTCGATCGTCAAATGCACCCGCGAGCAGTGCCGTCTTCCCGAGACGCGAGTGCCCCACGACGGCGATCCGCTTCGGGTCAATCGCCCGGTCTGTCACCAGGAAATCGACGGCCCGGTGAACGCCCCACGCCCACGACATGACGGTCGCTGTATCAGCCGGATCGTTCTTCCCGACGACGCCGAGAACCTTCCGCATTCCTTCATCAACCGCTGGCCGATCCGGTTGGATGTCGCCGCTGTAAAACGTGGCAACCGCGTACCCCTTGTCGAGCGCCTGCTCGAACGGCCACACGTCGAGCACCTTGCCGCGTCCCTCAGAGGTCGCCTTGTTGGCCTTCACTCCGGGGGTGTTCGGGTAGCACCATTCCGGAGTGATTCGCACGCGTTCGTCGGCACTCAGACAGTGGTTCCCCTGGAAGTTCGGCCCCACGAAGCACGCCGCCGGCGTCTTCCCGTTCGGTGTCGCGATGAGCAGATAGATCTTCGGCCATTCGGGTGGCCCAAAGGTGATCTCAACCTCACGGAGCGTCCCCTTTCCACCAAATGCCTTGGCATCTTCGAACAGCACCTTGCCTGTCACCTTCTCAGGCTTCGCGGGGTACTTGCCATACATGTAGTGTTCGAACAACGCCTTCAGTTCGGGCCGTCGTTTCGTCTCCCAGTCGGCCTTCGAGGTGACCTTGGTGCCGTCGAGCATCACGACGGGGTTCGGCATCTCGGGGGAGGACGGGAGTTTCGCGAGGGGTGGGAATTCAGCGTGGAGTGCGACGGTTGTCACGGCGAGGACTCCAAGTGACGCAAGCAGAAGGCGCATGTTGCAATCTCCTGTCGGGAGGGATCGTGCTGCGTCAGGATACCAGGGATGCCGTGTGCATGGGAGAAGTTGAAAGCAGGATTCTTGCCAGAGCCGTTCCGCGATTCGCGGTGTGCGTGTCATCACCCCGTCGCTGACGCTGCGGGTTCGCCAAAAGACAAACGTGTTCCAGGCGAACCCAGGGGTGTCAGTTTTGAAGTTGCGCGATCTGGTCTTGGTTTTTAGCCCTGGAAGGCCTTCCAGGGCTAAAAGAACAGCGCTGAATTCTTCTGCGATTCCCGTTTCTGGCATTGCGGCGATTTTATCCCACGGCTATTCGGTGCGAACGCCCTCTTACCCTTGTGCTGTATGGTCGCAACAACCGCGGCCCTGGTGCTGCTCGTCCTCGCGACAGCAGTGTGCCTGGCCCTACTGGTGCCGACGTTCGCGGGATTACTCCGTCAACGGTCGCTGATGCCGCGCGTCCCGACACACACATTCGCGATCCTCATTCCCGCGCACAATGAAGAACTCTTGCTGCCTGCAACCCTGCGGAGCGTCGCGGGGCAGGATTACCTCGCATCCCTGACGCGGGTATGGGTCGTCGCCGACAACTGCACCGATGGCACGTCGGAAGTTCCAGGCGCGTTCGGGATGGAGTGCATCGCACGCCACGATCCTGAGAAACGCGGGAAGGGTTACGCGCTGGCGTTCGGACTGAAACACGCGCTGGCGACTTCACCCGATGTCGTTCTCATTCTCGATGCGGATTGCGGGTTGAATTCGAGTGCCCTGCGGGCACTCGACGCGATGTTCGCGATAGGGGTGGATGCCGTTCAGTGTGCCGTGCGGTCTCGAAATGCGGACGACGGTCCAACGGGATTCGTGGCGGCCGTGGGAGCAGCAGTCGATGAGACAATCGCGGCCGGGATGGATCGGCTCGGCCGATCCGTTCCACTGCGAGGAACAGGCATGGCCTTTCGCCGTGCTGTGCTTGAGCGTGTGCCGTGGACGGCCTTCGGGTTGGTTGAAGATGCGGAATACATGCGGCAACTGCGGCGAGCGAGGGTACGGGTGCGGCACGGCGGCGGAGCCGTGGTGAGTTGCGATTCACCTGGGAACTGGGCTGATCTCGGTCGGCAACGCCGTCGCTGGCGCACCGCCGGAGTGCTGGCGAGCAAGCCACTTGGCCTGGGGTTCATCGCAGGGGCCGCAATCGTGGCATACGCGTGCCGATTCGTTTGGTGGCCATCCCTGCTGCTGGGTGTCACCGCTGGAATATATCTCCGAGCAGCCGCCACGGTCGGGTTTTCGTGGCGTCGTTGTGGACTGCTTGTAAAGTCGCCCACGGTGGTGGTGCGGCTCGCGTGGGTGACACTGGCGGGACTATTCCAAAAGAAGCCGAGAGCGTGGGACCGCACACCTCGAACGGGCGAATCCGAAAGGCGGGCCGCGTGAAGTTTGCTCGGCGCGTGAGTTGGGTGAAGCGTGCCGCGTGGCAACTCGCGGGCTGCGAGAGTGCCTCGCCGGAGATCCTACTCACCTTCGACGATGGCCCGCATTCTGAACACACTCCTGCTGTGTTGCACCGCCTTGCGGAGTATGAACTCACGGCCGCGTTCTTCCTCGTCGGCAAGCGAATCGCTGATCCGTTGCTCGTCGAGCAGATCGTTGACGCGGGGCACCAACTCGGGAATCACACGTATTCGCACGCCAACCCCCGATGGAGTGACATCACACTGTCACTCGCGGATGTGCGGCGATGCCAGGAACTGATCCCGACTGCGAAACTCTTCCGCCCACCGCTGGGGAGGTTGACGCCTGGATTGTGGCTCGCAGCCCGGCGTTGTGGCTTACAGATCGTGAACTGGTCGCTCGACAGTGGCGACTGGCGATGCAAGAATGCGGCGGATGCTGCAACCTGTGCGGCCGAGGTGCTAGAACTTGTGCGTCCCGGCGACGTGGTTCTATTCCACGATGACCACCGCTGGATCGGAACGATCCTTGACATTGTGTTGCCAGCCCTTGCTAATCAAACCGCATCCAAAGGCCGATCGGCCCGGCGGCTCACCGCGAGTACCAGCAATCCGTAGCCGATCAATCCTGGGCCTTCACTCGCGGCCCACCACCACGGTAAACCCGCGTCAATGT
>Ga0105048_10014460_pt1 | contig 12295 bp, 9 predicted proteins | sample MAT05_FD_78382 | JGI IMG/M metagenome (GOLD analysis project Ga0105048, IMG submission 78382) | Freshwater microbial communities from Lake Fryxell liftoff mats and glacier meltwater in Antarctica - MAT-05 | ecosystem: Environmental > Aquatic > Freshwater > Ice > Liftoff microbial mat | place... | reverse complement strand
TGAGTTGTCTGGTCAGCATGTTGGATAACTAAAAATAAAGTTGAATTTCCCTGACTGCCAATTTCGTCCTCGCCAAGCCATCCATTAACATCAAGAATTGATTTTACCTGAATCAGATTTATGGAATCCATTTGGTTAATGATCTTCCAATGCTCGTTTAGTTCCTTTGAATCCCATCCGTTTTTCTTTGTAATACTGTCTATCTGCAATCTGTATTTTTGGTCTTGGTTATAGACGTTATCTAAAAGAGTTACCAGAGGTTTATTTAAACCAGATTCTGCATTGTGTTTATTTAGTCTAATTTTTTCCAACAAGGGTTTCCAACGGTTGTCTGTGTACAAAGTTTTTAGATCTGGGTCATTAGAGATATGACTGATGTCTGAGAAATTTAAGATTCCTGCTATACTGTTTAAACGAAAGAATGCGCTGTCTGGCTCGTTAGCTAATGCCCATGAGCATGCAGCATTATATTGATCAACAAGTAAACCTGTCCATTTATTTGATTTAAATGCAGCTGTATATCTAAGCGCAGAATTTTTAAAATCTTTTATACTATAAAGTGAATCAGCTTGCTTTACAAAGGCAACATACTTTTTGGAAAGGGATTGCCCTAAAGCCAGGAATGATGCAATAATGGAAGCTGCCGATAGTATTGTTTTTTTCATTTTAAATCGTAATGCTACATTCAAAAGTTAATATTGGTATCCAAATTGTTTGGTTAAATGCTGCTACATGAAAGGTTACTATTATTCAACAATGTGCAACCTTAGTGAGTCGCTATGGAACCAGAACCCGAACGGAGCCGGTTATAATGGTAAACAGGACGGAGCGTCGCAACCGACGATGCCCAATAATATACTGCCGGTCTCACAAAAAATAATCTGATTCCATATTTCAGCAAATAAGCTGCTCAAATTCGCCCTTTTCGGTACCACCACGGTCTGCACAAGTGGGGCATGCATGTTCCTTTCAAACCCCCTTAATCAAATATCAGCGAATAAACAAAGTTGCCCTTTCAGCGGTTACTTTTGCTGCGATAATTTTCTTTTAACTAAAATTTGAGTGCATGACCGAAGCCGATATTTTAAGTGCCCTTAGTAATGTGCAGGAACCCGACCTGGGCAAAGACCTTGTTACACTGAACATGGTAAAAGATGTAACAATAAACGGTAACAATGTGGCTTTTACAGTGGTGCTTACCACACCCGCATGCCCCATGAAAGATATGATACAGGGGGCTTGTGTAAATGCGGTAAAGCTGCTGGTAAATAAAGAAGCTAACGTGCAGGTAAACTTTACGAGCAACACTTCCAGCAAAAGATTAAAAGGCGACAATGTGCTGCCAAACGTAAAAAATATTATCGCTGTTATAAGCGGCAAAGGCGGCGTGGGCAAAAGCACCGTGGCGGCTAACCTTGCCCTGGCACTAAGTTCTGGAGGTGCCAAAGTAGGGCTGATGGATGCAGATATTTACGGCCCCAGCGTACCTATTATGTTTGGCGTTAGGGGCGAACGCCCTTTGATGAAAGACGGCGGCAATGGCAAGGGCTTAATTGTTCCCTTAGACAGGTACGGCATTAAACTTATGAGCATTGGCTTATTGGTGGACGATAAAAGTGCCGTGGTTTGGCGTGGCCCAATGGCCAGCAGTGCTATTAAACAATTTATTACCGATGTGGAATGGGGCGAACTCGATTACCTAATTATAGACATGCCACCCGGCACCGGCGATATACATTTAACCATGGTGCAAACGGTACCCATTACCGGTGTGGTAGTAGTTACCACCCCGCAGGATGTGGCCCTTGCCGATGCCAAAAAAGGCATTGCTATGTTTGGCCAGGCACAAATTAAAGTGCCTATTATTGGTTTGGTAGAAAACATGAGTTGGTTTACGCCAGCCGAACTGCCTGATAACCGCTATTATATTTTTGGCAAAAATGGTGGAAAGAAATTAGCTGAAGAATACGACCTGCCTTTTTTGGGACAAATACCGCTGGTGCAAAGTATAAGAGAAGGCGGCGATATCGGCATCCCCGCCATGGTAGGCGACGATCGCATTACTAAACACGCTTTTATGGATTTCGCCAGTAAAGCCGTTCGCAGCATTGCCATGAGAAATGCTAATGTGGATGTGACGAAAGTGGTGGAGGTGGTGGAGTAAAAGCCAGTTGTTAGTTTGTCAGTGGGCAGTTGATCAGTTGGCAGTTAGCAATATCATGCTGCAAAATTGTCAAGCATCTCAACCGGGGTTTCTTCCCGAGCTGAGAGAATCTTGCCGTGTAGTCGCCTTGCCAACGCAACAATTCAAATTATTAAAACGAAATTCAACGCAAATTTTTTTAATTTTTTGATTAAAATAAGTCCCATGAGAATTGAAAAAATTGAACTTAAAAACTTTAAACGGTTTACCGACCTCACCATATCTGATATACCTGAAACCTCTAAACTGGTGTTGGTTATTGGCTCGAATGGTTCGGGTAAGTCGTGTTTGTTTGATGCATTTGACTGGCTGAAGAAGAGATACCTTTTGGGAACGGTAATAGATGTTGCTGATAACTACTACAGTAAAATTTTTGACCTGGAACCGGAATTATCCGTCGCTTTTCATGATTCTAATGTAATAGGAAAGAAAGGGTTAATGACTTATAAGGGAAAGGCCGAGGTAGTAAAGAAATTTATTGGGCGTAGTAGTATCCGAATTATTCCACGGATTTCCAGTAATGGAAATCCTGATTTGGTCTCAAATGATGATGATAGTCCACTGAATTATACCGAAAATGATACCCGATTCATAAATGATGTCACCTCATTCATTGAGCGTGTAAACACTGCATTGAGAGCAGAATTATTTGACAGGAAGGGAATAGACCCTGTAAAAATATTCAGCGAGTTCATTGAGCCATTAAATAATTCATTACTTAGAGTTTTTGGCGGAGATGAACTGACCACCATTCAAATTGCAGATATTAAAGATGCTACAGCCAATTCGGCTGCTAAACTTGTTTTCAAGAAAGGCGAATCAAAAATAAATTACGACTTGCTGAGCCACGGAGAAAAGCAGGTGATTATTTTGCTGATCAATTTCATAGTGAGGCAGGAATATTATAAAGATGCTATCATTTTTATAGATGAAATGGATGGCCATTTAAACACGGCATTACAGTATAGTCTTTTGGAAGAAATCGTTTCCAGGTGGATACCAGAAACCGCCCAGCTATGGACGGCCTCCCATGCCCTTGGATTTATAGATTATGCCCGAAACAGTGACATAGCTTCTATCATCGATTTCAACTTGTTGAATTTTGATGTGAAGCAGGAATTACAGCCGCAATCAAAAGATAGGATGGATGTGTATGAAATAGCTATCCCTAAATCAACCATTTCCTCCATACTAAAAGGTTACAAACTGGTGGTGGTAGAAAATAAAAATGATGAACATTATAATGCGGCTCTGGGCGAAAAAGGCTATTTGTTCTTACCAGCTAATAACAACCGGGAAGTTTTTCTTACTATAAAAGGTGACGATGCCAAGTTGGGAATTCGGGATAGGGATTATTTAAGACCTGATGAGATAGTATTGATTAGTAAAGCAATTCCCAACCTCAAAGTGCTATTATTCTACACTTTCGAAAATTATCTGTACCACCCGGAAAACCTTGCTGAGATTGGACTTGTAGGGTTTGATAAAGGCGACTATATACAAGATATAGCTACTCAAAAAACTGAAAAACTAATTGAAATAGTCGCTGAAATAGGAACTTCAAGAATTCATTATATCGAGTTTAAAGATTGTATTAAAAATGATGGAAACATTAAGCCGATAACAGACGCATTGAGGAGTCAGGAGTTTGAAGTGTTTTACACGTACTTCAATATGAAAAAGCATTTTAATAAAAAATACCTTAACAAGTTCAATATCCCAGTTAGCAAATTGTCTGGAACCAAATGGTTTAAAGATGCCATTTTGAATGCACTTGAAAGCTAAGTATTGCTTGCCTATTACCAACTGAAAAACTGCCAATTGATAAAATGTACAACCTACCTTACTTTAAAGCTGGCAACGAGCTACAGGTGATTGATTTTATGAAAGCCCACCCGTTTGTAATGCTTATAGCAAAAGGGGGGCAGTACCCTGTGGCTACACAGGTGCCGGTGTTATTTGCCGAAAGGGATGGTAAACTGATACTACGTGCTCATATTATGCGCAAGACCGATCACCATCTTTCAATAGAAAAAGATGGCAATGTGCTAGTTGTTTTTACCGGTGCCCACACTTATGTAAGTGCCAGTTGGTACACAAAACAACAGCAAGGCAGCACCTGGAATTACCGTTCCGTTCATGCACAGGGAAAGTTGCGGTTTACCAGCCCCGACGAATTATTTCAACTGCTGACCGACCTTACCGACACCTTTGAAAACAATCCCAATTCGCCATCGCTGGTAAAGCATTTACCTGATGATTACATGGCTTCGCTAATGAAAGCCATTGTAGGTATAGAAATAGAAGTAACCGATATACAGCACGTATTTAAGCTGAGCCAAAATCGTGATAAACAGAGTTTTGACAACATCGTAACCGAATTGGGAAAAGGCGATGCCGATGCCAAAGCAGTAGCCGCCGCCATGCTGTAGAGACGCCATGCTGTCGTCTGAATCCTGTCGGCGTCTGGGTTATGCTGGCGTCTGAATCCTGTCGGCGTCTGGGTTATGCTGGCGTCTGAATCTTGTCGGCGTCTGGGTTAAGCTGGCGTCTGAATCTTGTCGGCGTCTGGGTTATATCGGCGTCTGAATCAGGCCGTCGTCTGAATCATGTCGTCGTCACTATCATATTGGTAAATGATTTGGATATCATTTCATTTTTTGGATAGAAATTAGTTCTAACAAAATATCTTCAAAAAAATTGATGGCCTTGGCAGGAGACGCCAGCATGGCGTCTCTACACAACCCTCTCAAAATGAAAAAAATTCTTCCTTTACTCTTTGTATTAACCGCCTGCAACAACCTCAATAACTTGAACCAAACCCAAACATTTACATTCGACCTGCAAGGCCACCGGGGCTGCCGTGGCCTGATGCCGGAGAACACTATACCAGCTATGTTAAAGGCTATAGACCTTGGTGTAAACACCCTGGAAATGGACGTGTGCATTACCAAAGATTCGCAGGTAATAGTAAGCCACGAACCATTTTTCAACCACGAAATAACCACCAAGCCCGATGGCAGTTTTGTGACTGAAGCCGAAGAGAAAACGTTGAACATATACCGGATGGATTATGCCGAGGTACAGCGTTACGATGTAGGCTTAAAGCCACATCCGAGGTTTTTGCAGCAGCAAAAAATTGCTGCGGCAAAGCCGGAGTTGGCAGCTGTAATAGATGCTGCAGATGCCTATTGCAAATCCAAAAAAAAGAAGCTGGTACGTTTCAATATCGAAATAAAAAGTCTGCCTGCAGGCGATAACATTTATCACCCCACGCCCAGCGTGTTTGTAGAAATGCTAATGCAAGTATTAAAGCAACGGGACATTATAGATAGGGTAGTGGTGCAGTCGTTCGATATGCGGCCGCTTCGGTACCTGCACCAGGCATACCCGGCCATTACCACCGCATTGCTGGTAGAAGAAGGAGATAATAAAGCCTACGCTTTACAGTTGCAGGAACTAGGTTTTATACCCAATATTTATTCGTCGCATTACGGCCTTGTAACACCGCTGCTCGTAAAGCAATGCAAAGACATGAACGTTCGCCTGATACCATGGACGGTGAACGATGCCCGAAAATTTGATGAACTAAAAGCCATGGGCGTTAATGGAATAATTACAGATTATCCGCCGGAAGGCAACGGAACTTATTAACCTCAGGCAACGCCCTGCTTTTAAATTACACAACCATCTCAAAGCCTTGAAAGGGCATAACAAAAAATGAACCGCATCCAACTTATCAACCGCATCAAAACCTCCCAATCGTACCTGTGCGTTGGTTTGGATACCGACATTACCAAACTGCCTGCCCATTTAAAAGGCAAGCCCAACGCCGTTTTTAATTTCAATAAGGCCATTATTGATGCTACAAAAAATTATTGTGTAAGCTATAAGATAAACACCGCCTTTTACGAAAGCCAGGGCTTAAAGGGATGGGAGGCAATGGAGCAAACAGTGAATTATATACCAGCTACCCACTTTAAAATAGCCGATGCCAAACGTGGCGATATTGGTAATACCAGCGACCAATATGCCAGGGCATTTTTTGAAACACTCAATTTTGATGCGGTAACCGTGGCACCCTATATGGGCGAAGACAGTGTGCGGCCCTTTCTGGAATATGAAGAAAAATGGACGATCGTTTTGGCCCTTACCAGCAATAAGGGGAGTGCCAATTTTCAGCGACTCACCGTTGATAATTCCGGGCAGCATTTGTACGAAAAAGTTTTGGAATCTATTAGCAAATGGGGTAGCCCCAATAATTTGATGTATGTGATAGGTGCCACACAGGCAAGCGACCTAGCGCATATCCGCACCATTATTCCCGAACATTTTTTACTGGTTCCGGGTGTGGGTTTCCAGGGCGGCAGCCTAGCAGATGTTTCCAGATATGGCCTTAATAAAGACTGCAGCTTGCTGGTGAACGCCAGCCGGGCTATCATTTTCGCCTCTGGCGGCGAAGACTTTGCGGAAGTAGCCAAAACCGTGGCCATGGAATACCAGGCGGAGATGAGTGAATGGTTAAAGTGGGAAGGTTGACGGTTCAAAGCAGGGAAGTGAAAAGTGAAGAATTATCGTTGATCCATTACTATCTCAGCACACCAAGCTCTATCCCTTTAACCTACTCATCCACCTTATATTTGCCCCATGGATAAATTCTTGACCGACCTTTTTGCAAAGCAATCTTACGACCCCAATAACTTTTTTTTAATAGCCGGTCCCTGTGTGGTAGAAGGCGAAGACCTCGTAATGGAAGTGGCCGAAAAAGTGAGTGGCATTTGCCAGCGGCTACAAATACCTTACGTGTTTAAAGCGTCTTATAGAAAGGCCAACCGCACCAGTGCATCGTCGTTTACAGGTATAGGCGATGAGGCCGCTTTGCAACTCATAAAAAAAGTCGGCGACAGCTTTAGCCTGCCCACCACCAGCGATATTCATGCCCACGAAGAAGCAGCCATGGCAGCTGATTATATTGACATTTTACAGATACCAGCCTTTTTGTGCAGACAAACCGATTTGTTATTAGCCGCCGCCGCTACGGGTAAAATAGTGAATGTAAAAAAGGGCCAGTTTGTGAGCGGCCCCTCCATGAAGTTTGCGGTAGAAAAAATACAAACCCTTGGCAACGATAAAGTGATGCTTACCGAACGTGGTAACAGCTTTGGCTACCAGGATATGATAGTGGATTACCGCAACATTCCTTTAATGGCAGCACATGGCGTACCAGTAATAATGGACTGCACTCATAGCCTGCAAACGCCCAACCAAATCAGTGGCGTAACTGGTGGCAATCCACAGTTAATAAGCACAATAGCTAAAGCAGCAATAGCTACAGGTGCCAATGGCTTGTTTATAGAAACCCACCCAAACCCAGCTATAGCCAAAAGCGATGGGGCCAATATGCTGCGGCTGGAACTACTCGAAGAATTGCTGGAAAAGCTGGTGGCTTTGAGAAAGACAGTGGTGTAACTTCAAAACTCCTTACCCTCACAAAATCAATTGAGTAGATTTTTTGCCCCCCCCGCTTATTAAGGTGGGAGACCAACGAAAACCTTTCCCTGATTGAACTTTTGTGGCGACGCTCCGTTCATCTTTGTGCTACTATGAAGCATCTCAAACTATAAAAAAACAGTTTTAATGCACATGTAACGCGTTCTGAAATGAGATTATGAGAACGATACCACAATCATTGGCTTAAAAATTGCCAAGGCTATTTTAAAAGATTTAAAACAATTTGAGGTTCCTCAAAGTCCTGAAACAAAACAACTGAACTGAATATGGCAAAAAAACAGAAAGCAATCGTAACCCCTTTACAGAAAATGAAAATTCTTTCGCTCTATAAAGAGAACAACTTCAGCATGAAGGAACTGGCCGAAAAATTTAACCATACGTTATTGGATATTAAGGCAATCATCCACAACCTGGAATCCTCGGTTTATCATGCAAGACTTATGGTGAAAAAAAATGAACACAATATAAAAGACCCAGCAAACGAAATATGGAAAAAGCTGAAAGTCGAAACCCGTAATCGTTATGAGGTTTCTAATTATGGCCGCATAAAGTCGTTTGCCAATAACCCGGGCGGTACCATTTTAAAGGGCAAACTACAAGGCAGCTACCTTATGTTCGATTATTTAGACCTTAAAGACGGTGTAAGAAAAAATGCCCTTATACACCGTTTGGTAGCATCGCATTTTATAGGGATACCTACTAAAGCAAAACCCAACGTAATACATAAAGATGGCAACAAGGCCAATAACCGGGTGGAGAACCTGCAATATGCAAGTGCTTTAGAAACTGGCGTGCACCATGTAACAAACGATGCAAATAGTTCAATAAACGAATTGAGAAAAGCCAAAAGCTCCCGGGGCCGAAAGCTTACACTTACCCAGGTAGAAACTATCAGAAAAATATTATCCAACCCAAATAAACAGACTAAGAAAACTGTGTTGGCAGCCCGTTACAATGTTACCACCATGACCATTTATCGAATACAAAACGGAGAAAACTGGGGCAGTAAAGGAACCCCGATTAACTACACCAAAAAAGTACAGAACCTGCTTCCGGCAGTAAAAGTAATTGCTATAAAAAAATTATTGGCCAAACAAAAAATGACACAAAAAGCTATAGCAGAAAAATACGGCACCACCGAAGTGGTGGTATGCAGGATAAAGAAAGGGAAAACCTATAAAGCAATAGGCTAAGACAAATAGCCCAATGGGCAAGTAGGCCAATGGCAAATAGACCAACGGGCCAATAGAAGTATTGGCTAACTATAGTTGCCAAGTGGATATTTATTAACCCAAGGGTTCAGCCTTGGCAAATGGCGACCAATTACTTGCTACCCGCCTTTCCTTATTTTTGCCCACATTTTTTAGATAAGCACATGACTGAACTGAGCAAAAATTTTGAGCCACAGCATACCGACGGGAAGTGGTACCAGCATTGGATGGATAAGGGCTATTTCTACAGCACCCCCGACCACCGGGAGCCATATACGATTGTAATTCCGCCGCCCAACGTAACGGGTGTATTGCACATGGGCCATGCACTTAATAATACCATACAGGATATACTCATTCGCCGTGCCAGAATGCAAGGTAAAAACGCCTGCTGGGTACCCGGCACAGACCATGCAAGCATTGCCACCGAAGCAAAAGTAGTGGGCATGTTGCGGGAAAGAGGCATCACCAAATCTTCCCTTAGCCGCGATGAATTTCTCGGCTATGCCTGGGAGTGGAAAGAAAAATATGGCGGTATCATCCTGCAGCAATTAAAGAAACTTGGCTGCAGCCTCGATTGGAAACGCACTTCATTCACCATGGATCCTGATTACTATACTTCGGTAATCAAAGTCTTCATTGACCTGTACAAAAAAGGGCTCATTTACCGTGGTAAAAGAATGGTGAACTGGGATCCCGTAAGCCAAACAGCCCTTAGCGATGAAGAGGTAATTTTTAAAGAAGTTGATTCCAAATTGTTTTATGTACACTACCCGCTTGTGGATGGAACCGGCGGTATTACGGTAGCTACCACCCGGCCGGAAACTATTCTGGGCGATGTGGCTATTTGTGTAAACCCTACCGATGAAAGATATAGGCACCTTGTGGGCAAAGAAGTCATCGTTCCTATCATCAACAGAAAAATCCACATTATTGCTGATGAATATGTGACCGCTGATTTTGGTACCGGTGCTTTAAAAATTACACCAGCGCATGACAAAAACGATAACATGCTGGGGGCAAAACATAATTTGAAAGCCATTGACACCTTAGACGCTACCGGCAAATTTTCAAGCACTGAATTAGTGGATGATAATCCATCGGAACGGGTGCTTTCGTACAACGGCATTGACCGTTTTGAACTACGCATAATAATTGCAGAACACATTGCAGCATTGGGGCAAATGGAGAAGGTAGAAGCCTATAAAGGGCAGGTTGGCACCAGCGAAAGAACGGGTGCAGTTATTGAAAGCAGGCTTTCGATGCAGTGGTTTATTAATATGCAGGCGTTTCTGCAAAAGAACCCCGAAGCATTGCAGTCGGTAATGGATGACACCATTCAGTTTCACCCGGCCAAGGCAAAAAATACCTATAGCCATTGGCTTGATAATATTAAGGATTGGTGCATAAGCCGCCAGCTTTGGTGGGGGCAGCGCATACCCGCCTGGTACGATGCAGAAGGAAATTATGTAGTAGCAGCTACCGAAGCAGAAGCAACCGAAACTTACGTGGAAAAGTTTGGTGTTACGCCTCCCCTGCGGGGAGGTTTGGAGGGGCTTATACAGGACGAAGATGTACTCGACACCTGGTTCTCCAGTTGGCTGTGGCCAATGGAAGTATTCAAAGGCATTAGCAACCCAGGCAATGCGGACGCTGCTTACTATTACCCTTCCACCACGCTGGTTACCGGCCAGGATATTATTTTCTTTTGGGTGGCGAGGATGATAATGGCTGGGTATGAATACGAAGTGCAGCAGCCATTTAAAGATGTGTATTTCACCGGCATGGTAAGGGATAAACAGGGTAGAAAAATGAGCAAGCAACTGGGTAATAGCCCCGACCTGCTGGCATTAATAGAACAGTACGGTGCTGATGCTGTAAGGTTTGGCATTATGGTAAGTTCCCCCGCCGGCAACGATTTAATGTTTGATGAAAGCGCACTGGAACAGGGAAAGAATTTCAATAACAAACTGTGGAATGCGCTGAAGCTGGTGAAGATGTGGGAGGGCCGGAAAGTGTCAATGGTCAATAGTAAATGGTCAATGACTGGTAGCGATGAAGACAAACAACAAATGCCAAATCCCACTAGCCAGTACCCTTTTACTACTAGCGATTTCGCTGTTAATTGGTTCCAAAACCGCCTCCACGCTGCCAAAGCCGAGATTACTTTACTCATGGATCAGTTCAGGCTCAGTGAGGCTTTGAAGACAATTTACTCGCTTATATGGGACGACTTTTGTAGCTGGTACCTGGAATGGGTGAAACCTGGTTTTGAGCAGCCGATAAATGCGGCGGTGTATGAAAAAACGATAAGCTATTTTACTGAGCTGATGCAGTTGCTGCATCCCTATATGCCTTTTATAACCGAAGAAATTTATCATTTGCTACAGGAAAGAAATGATGACCTCTGCATAAAACTTATTGGGGAGGCTGAGGCGGCAGACTCGCAGATTAATGGCGATGGAGACCTGTTGAAAAAAGTAATTACAGCACTTCGTGAAGCACGGGTAAAGAATAACATTAAGCCAAAAGAAACGGTGCAGTTGTTTATTCAAACTGCTTCGGAAAACAGGTACAATCTGCTGAAAGATATTTTAATAAAACAGGTAAACGCATCATCTATAGAAGTGGTTACCGTATTTCCCCAACACGGTATTTCGCTTACGGTGGAGCAGGATAAGTTCCTGATTGTTTCTGCCAAGCCCATTGATACTACTGCACAAAAGGAAGCGTTAATAAAAGATTTGGAGCACCAGCAAAAGTTTTTGGAAAGTGTTGGCAAGAAATTAAGTAACGAAAAGTTTGTGGCAAACGCTAAACCCGAAGTATTAGGATTGGAACGAAAAAAGCAGGCCGATGCTGAAGCCAGAATAAAAGCAATAGAAGAAAGTTTGGAAGCCCTATAGTAGATATGTTCCATAGCAACGTCTCTATACAACAGCCTTTATTTTTACAGCTTCGTAATTTTTATGAGCTAAACAATATTGCTACTATAAACTTCGGTGGAGCTTGCCCCGTAGAATTACAGGGTCGCACAAAACATCCCGACTTTTCGGGACTCTTGTACTTTTTGTTCAATATTGAGCAACCATGCAGGCTAAATCAAAACCCTCATTTATAACATGCCAAGACAATTTAAAATAACAACCCCGGTTTTGCTTGGAGCCATGCTTTTGCGCTCTGTTTGTGCTATTACCCAACCTGCTCAAAAGCCACCTGTTACCACGGCAGATACCAGCAAAGTTAAGCCTGTACTCATCCCTTCTTTTGGCGCCTATACCAATGGCAGTAAAGCATTTGCGGCCGATTTAAAAAGGCTCCTCACCGTAAATCCGCTATTAAAACTAAAAGACGGAAAAGGCAATGTTTA
>Ga0105048_10014458_pt1 | contig 12296 bp, 12 predicted proteins | sample MAT05_FD_78382 | JGI IMG/M metagenome (GOLD analysis project Ga0105048, IMG submission 78382) | Freshwater microbial communities from Lake Fryxell liftoff mats and glacier meltwater in Antarctica - MAT-05 | ecosystem: Environmental > Aquatic > Freshwater > Ice > Liftoff microbial mat | place... | reverse complement strand
TGGAGCCGACGGATTTTATTTCAGCCAGCTTGCCCCATACGAAGGTTGGCCGCAGGTAAGAGATGAGGCACGCGACATTTGGTCGTTCTGTCGGTCAGGACTCAACTTGGAAGTTGTGCGGTCGGTTTCTGTTCGCTTCATCAATCTTTTTGAACTGCCGGGTGGTTTGGGCAACTTGGCGGAGTTTCTCAAGTATGCACCTCCCGCACCTTCTTCCATCGGTCACCTTGATGGTTTCTTTTACCGCTGGACCGTAAGTCTGGAAGACGGACGATCCTTCGCGCGCGTTGTTCAGGCGACGCGTCCACCGTTTCGAGATGGGCGGCAACGAATCATGCTCGATATTGATGTGACGACGCGTATTTACGCCTCTATAGAAGAGGAAGAACTATGGATGTTGTTCACCCGCCTCCGGGACACCGCCCACAAGATCTTCCGAGACAGTCTCACCTCAAAAGCAAACGAATTGGTTCCATGATTCTCGCAATTCCATTTTCTGAAGACGTAGTTGCTGGGCTCTACGATATTGAAGAGTCGCCAAGTCACTTGGGCGTACAAGTAGAACGAATCGAACTGGCTGAGGCACTCTGTGCGGCGCGGTCTTACACGCTCGGGTTTCCGATACCAATCTTCTTCGAGATTCAAGCGGTGTGGAAGGCTCGCCAGAAAAGTGATTGGGATGGCTACGGTGCCCTACCCATTAAACGAGCGTCTCGTGAGGATGCGGTTGAGTTCTTGCGCCAACTACCGTCTGAACTCGTTCAACCGGAGGTGGTTCCGGAAAACGATGGCACTCTGGCATTGGAATGGCAGCGTGGCGATTCAGTCTTTGTAGTAAGCTTCCAAGGCTCCGGCAAGCTTGTATATGCAGGCGATTTCGATCACGATAGACGACTACGCGGACATGAAAACTTGGCTAAAGGCATTCCTCAAACGATTGCGGCAGTTCTTGGCACTGAGTTCGCCTCAGAGTGAAAAAACAGAGCCTGCACCGATTCCAAAAGTAGAGTTCCATCCCGAGAATTCTACCGGACGAATTCTTTTCGAGGGGCACTGGCACAAACAGGATAAGCAGAATATGCGGGTTAAGTATGCCGCTTATACGCCAATGAAGGAATAAGGACAAAGCGAGAATTGAAACATCCATTTTCGAGATTGATGCCTTGGGCGCTGAGCAGATCGCGGCGTTGGGCGAATTTGTGGCAGCGGAACGAATGAAGCCGTGGTTCGGGCACGCTGAGTTGACGGTCTTAGCCGTCGAATCAGAGAAACTGCAGGTTGAGTCAACGCCTGAATATCACCCCCTTCATGGAGACATCATTTTGTGGCCGGAAGACAAGGCTGAGCAGAAAGAAATCGCCATTCGGTTGGCAAAAACAGCAAAACTGCATTTGCGGAATTGAACAGCTATGTTCGAATGGGGCTCCTTATAGATGTCTGCTAGGTTCACTTTGCGGATCACGAGTGATGAAGTTTGCTGTGTATGCGGATTAAGGGCAGAAGAAAGCGCATGAAGCCCTCACCCATCCACCCCGGCGTCCGCATCGGCCATGTGCATCTGAAGGTGGCGGACTTGGAGCGGGCGATTGGGTTTTACCGGGATGTGCTGGGTTTGAACTGACGCAGCGGATGGGGACGCAGGCGGCGTTTCTTTCGGCGGGCGGGTATCATCATCCCATCGGACTCAATACGTGGGAGAGCGCAGGTGGGCGGGCGCCGGCGCCGGGGACGACGGGGCTGTATCACGTGGCGATCCTGGTTCCGACGCTGGCGGAGGGCATCCCGCTCGATGGCGCGGCGGATGACGGCACCACTGTCATGAACGAGGCGCTGGTTCTGCGCGACCCGGACGGGAACGGCGAGAACGGCGTGGAACTGTATTGGGACCGCCCGATGGAAAATTGGCCATGCACGCCGGATGGCGGGCCGGCGATGTTTACCAAGGCGCTCAATGTGCAGACGCTCCTCGCGGCAGCGAATCCGCGAGAGCATTGATGTCCCGACTTGCGAGCGCGGCGCTGGCCGGACACGTTGGAGTTTGTCGCGCAGCCGCATTTTTGCCATGCCCAAGAAACTCCCGCTCACCAAAGTGGTCGCCAAGCCCGCACAGGCCGTTGCGCCGCTGCTGGCGGATGTGCGCGGTCTCATCCTCGCGGCGCGCGAGGGCGTGGCGCGGGCGGTGGATTCCGGGCTGGTCACGCTCTACTGGCACATTGGCCGCCGCGTGCATCAGGACATTTTGAAACAGAAGCGCGCGGAGTATGGCGCGGAGATTGTCGCCGCACTGGGGCGACAATTGTCGATGGAGTTTGGCCGGGGGTTCACTGCGAAGAATCTGCACCGGATGGTCCAGTTCGCCGAGGTTTTCCCGGATGAACGAATTGTCTCCGCACTGCGGCGACAATTGGGATGGACGCACTTCAGGACGCTCATCCCGATGGACGACGAACTCCAGCGCGACTTCTACGCGGAGATGTGCCGCATCGAGAATTGGAGCACGCGCACGTTGCAGCAGAAGATCGGCGGGATGCTTTACGAGCGCACGGCCATCTCGAAGAAGCCGGACAAGCTCATCAAGCAGGAGCTGGCGGCGCTGCGCGAGGAGGACAAGCTCACGCCCGAACTCGTGTTCCGCGATCCTTACGTGCTCGATTTTCTCGGGCTGAAGGACACTTACGCGGAGAAGGATGTGGAGGCGGCCATCCTGCGGGAGATCGAGTCGTTCATCCTCGAACTTGGGGTCGGCTTCGCCTTTCTCGAACGGCAGAAGCGGATGCAGATTGACGCGCGGGATTACTATCTCGACCTGCTGTTCTATCACCGGAAGCTGCGGCGGCTGGTGGCGATTGATTTGAAGATCGGCGAGTTCGAGGCGGCGGACAAAGGGCAGATGGAACTCTATTTGAACTGGCTCAAGCGTCATGCGTGCGAGCCGGGCGAGGCCGAGCCGCTTGGCATGATTTTGTGCGCGGGCAAGAACGAGGAGCACATCGAGTTGCTGGAACTGGCGAAGAGCGGCATCCACGTCGCGACGTTTTGGACGAAGCTGCTGCCGAAGCGGGTGCTGGAGCGCAAGCTGCGCGAGGCCGTCCGCCATGCGCGGGCGCGAATAGCGGGACGGACCGAGACCACTCCCAAAGTCCCGTCGAAGAAGCGGCGATGAAAAAGTCCGCCTCCTTTTTGATCAAACCGGAACATCCTTCCTGACGCCCTCCAGACCATGAGCAACATCACGAGCAACAAGAACGAGCTATCACCGAAAAAACGCGACAAGCTGCTCGCGGCATTGAAGGGCCGCTTTGAGAAGCACATGAGCCGGCACAAAGGTCTGGAGTGGGCCAAGGTGCAGGCGAGGCTGGAAGCGGATGCGGACAAAGTGTGGTCGCTCCATGAGATGGAGAGAACCGGGGGAGAACCGGATGTCATCGGCCATGACAGGAAGACGGGCGAGTTCGTCTTTGTTGATTGTTCCGCGGAAAGCCCCAAAGGCCGGATGAGTGTTTGCTACGACCGCGAGGCGCTGGATTCGCGGAAGGAACATAAGCCGAAGACCAGCGCCATGGACATGGCTGCGGAGATGGGCATCGAGCTTTTGACCGAAGAGCAATATCACGAACTGCAGAAGCTCGGGGAGTTTGACACGAAGTCGTCGAGCTGGGTGAAGACACCGGTGGACATCCGAAAACTCGGCGGCGCGATCTACGGTGATCGCCGCTACGGCCGCGTCTTCGTGGGGCATAACGGTGCGCAGTCTTACTATAGCGGCAGGGGTTTCCGCTGCTCGCTGAGGGTCTGAATTTGGACGACGCATCAGCACCGCCTGCCGTGCAATTTATGAAGACGTTCCGAGGATATCATCTCATCACGCAGGACGATTTGCATTGGCGGCCGTCCAACCTGATGAAGATTCCGAACGCGGATTTTCTGGAGCGCACCGGGAGCGAGAATCTCGGCGCGCGGCTCTGGCGCTTGCCGCCCGGGAGCGCGAACACGCTGCACAAGCACATCCGCGCGGAGGAGTTTTATTTCGTGCTGGAAGGCACGGGGCGCATGCGCGTGGGCGAGGAGACGTTGACCGTGCCGCGCCACGGCGGCGTGCTGGTCGGGCCGGATCAGTTGCGTCAGGTGTTCAATGACACGGACGGTGAGGTGCTCTGGCTTATCATCGGCGGGCCGGAGGAACTGGAATTCCTGCAAGGCTCGAAGTCCAAGATGGACCTCTCGCTCATCTACCCGGTCGATCCGAAGCAATTGCCCGAGGAACTCGCGGGTGTGGAGTGGCCGCCGAAGGAGTGAGGCATGTCTAGGTTTCTCCAGGTCATTCCGCTGTTGTGATCGGCCATGCTGATTCGCCAAGGCGCAGGCCCGCGTCGTTTTGAATCAAATAAAGCAACCGATGATCAGTCATGGTATGGTGCCGATCTGAAAATGAGACTTGAATGACTAACGCCCGAATTTTTCGCAATGCCATGATGGCCCTGAGCCTCGGTGGCTTTGCATTCTCACGGACCATGCCTTGTCAGGCCGAGCCGGCGGGCGATGCGGATTTCGCCGCGCTTCAGGCGGAGGCCCAAAGGTCCTTTGGCGAGAGCGTCAGTCCATTCGTGACGACCTATTGCTTGGACTGTCACGGGAACAAGAAGAGGAAAGGCGGCTTCAATTTCCAACCGGCGCTCAAGAAGCCCGGCGGCGCTGACTCCAACAAGCTGTGGAAGCAGGCGCTCGCCAACGTGAAGGCTCATGACATGCCGCCGGATGATGCCGACAAGCAGCCGACGGATGCGGAGCGTCAGATGTTCGTGGACTGGGTTGCGAAGGTGAAGTTTTTCAGCCCGAAGGATCCGGGGACTTTTGTGATTCGTCGGCTGACGAAGGTGGAGTATGCCAACACGCTGCATGATCTCTTCGGCGTGGATCCGGCGGTCGCGCGTGAGCTGCCGGATGAAGTGTTCGGCGAGGGCTATCTGAACTCGCTGTCGCCGCTCCAGTCGGAGCAGTATCTCGGGATTGCGAATGACGTGCTGGCTAGGATTCTCGCGGCAAAAGGGGCGCCACCGACGGAGGTGCAAAAGCGTCTCTTCGGCGAGCCGCCGGCAGCAGGGGCGGATCTCCGGGCGGCGGCGAAGAACGTCGCGCGTTCGCTTGCGCGGAAAGCGTATCGTCGTCCTGCGTCGGATGCGGAAGTGGATGTGTTGCTGGGGGTCTTCGATCTCGCGACGAGGAACAAACTCGACTACCCGGCGTCGCTGCGGCTGATGCTCAAGGCGGTCCTCGTTTCGCCGCAGTTCCTCTTCATCACTCCGGCGAAGGAGGCGGAATCGGGCCGGGCCATTGTTCCGCTGGATAACTATCAATTGGCATCCCGCCTGTCTTATCTGCTGTGGGCCACCATGCCTGATGCAGAGCTGTCGGCCTTGGCAGATAGCGGCAAACTGCACGAGCCCGCGGTGCTGAAGGCGCAGGTGAAACGTCTCCTCGCAGACAAGCGTTCGCGGGCGCTGTTCGATGGGTTTGGTTCGCAGTGGCTGGGACTCGGCGAGCTGAAGAGCAAGACGTTCGACACGGCGAAATTCCCGCAGATGACCCGCGAGATGCGGGCGGCCATGGAAGACGAGGCGCGTCTGTTCTTCGACAGCATCGTGCGCGAAAATCGCAGCGTCATCGGCTTCGTGGATAGCGACTACACTTTCCTCAATGGCACCCTCGCCACGCTGTATGGCCTCGAAAAAAACGTGACCGGCCCGCAGATGCGCAAGGTGAAGCTCACGGACGCGAACCGCGGCGGCATCCTCGGCATGCCCGGCATTCTCGCGACGACCTCCTTTCCCAATCGCACCAGCGCCGTGAAACGCGGCGTGTGGGTGCTCGAACAAGTGCTCGGTGAACATGTGCCGCCCGCGCCGCCGAACGTGCCGCCGTTGGAAAAGCAGGACAAGAAGACCGTCGGGAATCTGACGCTGCGCCAGCGCACGGAACTCCACCGCACGAACGCCGTGTGCGCCAACTGCCACAAGATTCTCGATCCGATCGGATTTGGCCTGGAGAACTTCGACGCCATCGGACGCTGGCGCGACAAGGACGATTCGGGCGGGGTGATTGACGCCGCGGGCGAGCTTCCGGGCGGGAAGCGCTTCTCGTCGCCCAAGGAGCTGAAGGTCATCATCGCCTCCCGGAAGGATGAGCTTGCGCGGAACCTCACGGAGAAGCTGCTGGCCTACGCCCTGTGCCGGCAGCTCGAAGGCTATGACGAAATCGTGGTGGATCACCTGATGGAAACCCTCGCCAAGGATGACTACCGCATGCAGACGCTAATCTCCGAAGTCATCGGCAGTTATCCTTTCGTCAATCATCGCATCCAGAAACCACTCGCCTCCAAGTCCAATGGGAAATAACTTCCTCATCAATCGCCGCACCTGCCTCAAAGGAATCGGAGCCACGCTCGCGCTGCCACTTTTGGAAACCATGGGCTGGGCCGAAGCCGCGAAGGGCAAGGCGGTCAAGCCGCCCGTGCGCCTCGGCTTCATGTATATGCCGCACGGGGTCATCATGGATCAGTTCTGGCCGAAAAGTCCGGAGAACTTTCTCACGTCACCGCCGCCGGCGCTCGAGTCGCTGCGTCCCGTGCTCAAGCAGTGCCTGCTCATGAAGGGCATTTCGGGAATCCCGATCGCGCCTTTCAACGGCGCGCCGCACGCGCTCGAACTCTCGACCTGGCTCACCGCGCAGCTTCCGGATGCGAACACGCGAAATCGAATCAACATCGCTATCTCCGCCGACCAGATCGCCGCCAACTACGTGGGCGCGCTCACGTCGCTGCCTTCGCTGGAACTCGCCACGATGCCGCAGACGCACAAGGAAAACCAGGAGGGGCTGAACGAGGGTTACTACTCGCATTGCAGTTTCCGCTCGCCCACGCAGGCGGTCCCCGCCGAGACGAATCCCCGCAGCGTGCTGAACCGGCTCTTTGGAAAAACCGACAAACCCGGAAGGACCGCACAGACGGATCCGCTGGATCGCCAGATGTTGGACTTGGTGCTCGGCGGCGCGAAGGATCTCCGTCGCAAGTTGCCGCAGGACGATCAGCACAAACTCGACGAATACCTCGACAGCGTGCGTTCGGTGGAGCGCCGCATCGCCGCTATCGAATATCGGCAAAAGGAAGCGGCGCTGGAAAAGGCCGACGTCAGTGCGAGCAAGCGCAACGCCTCGGATTCCCCGCCCGTCGAGATCAAGATTCCCGTGGGCGACAAGCGCAGCGAATACATGCAGGTGATGTGCGACCTCAACGTGCTCGCCTTCCAGACCGACACCACGCGCGTGAGCACCTACATCGGCTCCACGCCGAATGGCGTCTCCTATCCCGAACTCGGGTTCAAGGACGAGCATCACTCGCAGACCCATCACAACAACAAGCCCGAGCAGGTCGCGAAAGTGGCCGCGATCACCGCCTTCAACATCGCCCAGTTCGCCCACATGGTGAAGAAGATGGCCAGCCTCCGCGAAGGCGACGGCACGCTGCTCGACAACTGCATCATGATGTGGGGCTCCGGCCTGGAAGACGGGAACAAACACGGCCGGGAAAACCTTCCCTTCATCATCGCAGGAAAGGGCGGCGGCTCGATCAACACGGGACGCTTCCTCGCCGAGACAGAAGGCAATCAGGGCGACCTGCTCACCACGCTGCTGGCGTGCGCCGGCGTTCCGGTGGACCGCCCCATCGGCATCGCGACGAAGCAGATCAAAGAGATGATCGCCCGTCTCTGAGCGGAGTGGCGAACGGTTTCATCACTTTCCGCCAGTGTGCCACCTTCGTGGCCGTTGCTGGTCCGGCGGGGGCATGCGGAAATCCTGCATCCAGTCACCCGATCAGAGTCTTCCGATTTCAAACAGCGCGCTCACTTCCTCCGCGCTCATGGCTCGCGACAGGATTGCGACAGGATTGCGAATTCATCCACAGCGGCGGCGAGATTGCGTTTGGTGCCGCCGCTCCAGTTGCCGAGTTCGGCAGTGCCGACGAGGAGCGCGGGAGGAGTAAATGAAGCCCCGGTGCCGATGAGATGGCCGTTGCCGTAATGGCGGATGTTCTCCCCATCGAATGTGGTCACGAGCATCAGCCACTCGCCGAAATGGTCGGGCGTGACGAACGGTCTGCTGTTCACGGCTTCCCAATCCGCGTGCGGACGGCCGAGATCGCGGGCGATTTCGAGGCGGAGGGCGCCGGTGTGCGTGAGGTGCCAATGCAGCGCGCCTGTCTGTTCGGAGTCGGTGGCGAAAAGGACGTTCTGCCCGCGCGGAAGCGAGTCCACACGCACCCAGGCGAGGAGCGTCACGGCGTGCATCGGCTCCACCGTGGTGAAACGCACGCGGTCTCCCTCGCTGCGGAACTGCAGCGCGCCCTTGCCGGGCCAGCGGCCAGCGGTCCACACACTGCCGACGATGCTGCCGTGCGTCGGTGCCGAGGCGTTGGAGCTTTGATTTGTGACGGTCCGCTCCTGCGAGCTGCCTTCCTGAAAGGTGGAATGAATCACCGTTGCCGGGTCCGCGCCCAAGGTGCCATTGGCTTCGCGCCACGCGGCAAACCGCTTCTGTGCAAATTCCGAATCGCGTCGCACCAGTTCATCCTCGGCGAGAAAGCCGGAGCGCGCCGCGGGGATCGCCTGCAGGGCACCGCCCTCGAATCGCACGGCCTCGCCTTCATTCAGTGCGCGAGGGGCGAGCGTCGCGGAGGCGACCTCCACCTTGCCCGTGAAGACATGCACCTCCGGCGCCACCCCGCCGCCTGCGGTGAAACCAAAGTCCGTCCCGAAGTCCACGACCTTCATTGCCGCCGACCCGACCGTGAAACCGCGCGCCTGCGGCGGCACGTGCACGTTAATTTTTCCGGAATGAAGAAACGCCTCGCCGACGGACACCAGTTGCAACTCCGCCGGGCTTTGCACGATGAGGCGCGCGCCGCTGTAAAATTCGACAAGCGCCGCGCCGGACTTCAGCCGCAGCGTGCCCGGATCGAGCACCGCACCCGAGGCGCGCGCGAAACCATCCTCCCATTCGACGCCGACCCGAGGCAGCAGGACGAAGTCCGGGTGATCCACGAGACAAGTCTCACCGCTAACCGTGTGAAGGGTGAAAGGCTGAAATGGCTGCGCGTGCAAAATCTCTCGCAGGGTCTCGGCGTGCATGAGCGGAGAGTAGGCGCAGTTTCCGAGCTTGTAAGCCGCCGCGACGCAAGGCACCGGCAAGTTTCACCCGCGGATCTGGCCGTTGCCGCGGAGGAGGTATTTGCAGGTGGTCAGTTCTTCGAGGGCCATGGGGCCGCGGGCGTGGAGTTTGTCGGTGGAGATGCCGATTTCCGCGCCGAAGCCGAATTCGCCGCCGTCGGTGAAGCGCGTGCTGGCGTTCCGCTCTTCGCCGGTTTCCGCAATGGAGTTCTCCGGCGTCTCGGAGCTTGAGACATTTGGAAGCGGCGTGCTACTTTCCCCGGCATGAGCACGCTCGCCGAGATTGAAGCCGCCATCCCGTTACTCACCGGCAGTGAGTTGGCCGAACTGGAGCAATTCGTCCACGAGGCGAAATTTGGAAAAATGACCGAGCCACCTGCGGACAAGAAGGGTGCTGTGGCGGCGTTTCTCAAGCGTTGGACGGGGATGGGCGTCCCGATGACGGATGAGGAAATGGACGCGCAACGCATGGACTACCTGCTCAAGAAGCATGTGAAGTAGGCGATGAGGGTGTTTCTGGATACGAATGTCCTGCTCGACGTTTACCTGAAGCGGACTGGCGAGCCTGCGTGCGCCCGGGTGATCGCAGCGTGCGGTGAACAGTGGAATCAGGGGTTCGTGGCAGTGCACACGCTGTCGAACGCGTTCTACCTGATCGGAAAGCAGCGTTCACGGCGTGAGGCTTGGGAATTCATCCGCGACGTGCTGGCGTGGGCCTCGGTTGCGGAAATCGCGAAGACGGATGTCGCGCGGACGCAGCAGATGAGGATGGATGATTTTGAGGACGCGCTGCAGATCGTGGCGGCAGAGCGATGCAGGGCGGATGTGATCGTGACGCGCAATATCACGGACTTCACCGGTAAGACTGCGGTGAGCGTGGTGTTGCCGGAGGATTTTGTGGATCAACCGCCTGCGGAAGCGCGGTGAGGATGTCTCCGTAGCCGCGCTTGTCAAAGCGCGGGCCGTTCGCGGGCTGTTCTCTCGGAACGTCTTTTGGAAAGTTGGACCGCGCTTTGACAAGCGCGGCTACGAGCCTCACCCGCGGATCTGGCCGTTGCCGCGGAGGAGGTATTTGTAGGTGGTCAGTTCTTCGAGGGCCATGGGGCCGCGGGCGTGGAGTTTGTCGGTGGAGATGCCGATTTCCGCGCCGAAGCCGAATTCGCCGCCGTCGGTGAAGCGCGTGCTGGCGTTCCAATAGACGGTGGCGCTGTCCACCTCGGCGAGGAAGTGCGCGGCGGCGGCTTCGTCGGCGGTGATGATGCAGTCGCTGTGATGCGAGCCGTGGGTCTCGATGTGCGCGATGGCTTCGTCGAGGGTGTCCACGACCTTTACTGCGAGGATGAGGTCGAGGAATTCGGTGCGGTAGTCGGCGTCTGTCGCGGGGAGGATGGGTGGCACAGGCTTTCCAGCCTGTGGGGCGAGCGGGCTTCCAGCCCGCTCGGTGGGTGCAGGCTGCGGGCAGGATGCCCGCTGGCCCCACAGGCTGGAAGCCTGTGCCACGATGGAAGCCTGTGCCACGGGTGCCTGTGCCACGGGGGCGAGTGCGGCCAAGGCGCGATCGTCGCAGCGGAGTTGCACGCCTTTTTCCAAGAGCGCTCGGCCTGTGGTGGAGGCGAACTTTTCCAAGATCTCGGAATGCACGAGGACGGTCTCGATGGCGTTGCAGACGCCGGGGCGCTGCACTTTGGCGTTGAGGACGAGGGACTCGGCCATGGCGGGGTCGGCGGCCTGGTCCACATACATGGCGCAGATGCCGTCGTAGTGCTTGATGACGGGCATGCGGGCGTGCTCGACGACGGTCTCGATGAGGCCCTTGCCGCCGCGCGGGATGATGCAGTCGAGATACTGGTCCATGGCGCAGAGGAGGCGGACGGCTTCGCGGTCGGTGACGGGGATGAGGAGGATGGCATCCGCGGGCAGGCCGGCGCGCGCGCAGCCGCGGCTGAGCGCTGCGGCGATGGCGACGTTGGACTCGATGCTCTCGCTGCCACCGCGGAGGATGGTGGCGTTGCCGGTCTTCAGGCAGAGGACGGCGGCGTCGCTGGTGACGTTCGGGCGCGACTCATAGATGATGCCGACGACGCCGATCGGGACGCGCTTCTTTTCGATGTGGAGGCCGTTCGGGCGCGTCCATTCGCGGATGATTTCGCCGACGGGATCGGGGAGGTCGGCAACTTGGCGGACGCCGTCGGCCATGGCGGCGAGGCGCTTCGGGTCAAGCTTCAGGCGTTCGAGCATCGCACCGGAGAGGCCGCTGGCTTTCGCCTTTTCGAGGTCCTGCGCGTTGGCGGCGAGGATGGCGGATTCTGCGGCGAGGAGTTCGTCGGCCATCGCGCGGATGCCGGCGTTTTTCTGCTCGGTGGTGCAAAGGCGGAGCGCACGCGCTGCGGCGCGGGCGCGGCGGCCGTAGTCGAGGATCTGTTCGCTGAGAGTCATCGTGCTTTGGAAGGTGGTGGTGGTCGGGACGGCAGGTGTGCGACTTTGGAAAAGTGATTAGTGTTTAGTGCTTAGTTGCCGGCAATCGCCCAGCCGTGCAGACTGAGCACTAAGCACTAAATACTAATCACTCAACCTTGAGTTGGAAGGACGGCGGTGAGCCGAATCAGCGCGGGCGTCTCGAAGGTCACTGCGCCTGCAGCGGAACCAGCGGCGGGAAGTAGGTCCCGGCCGGTTTGCCGCACGCGGCACACAGGATCTGGCCGGCTCTCCTGCCGCTGGCCACCACGGTCGGGATGCCGGCATGCACCGCGGTGCGGACGGCCTGGAGCTTGGTGGACATTCCGCCGACGCTGAAGCGGCCTTTGTCCTGCCGCACAAATTTCGCGACGGAATCGACGTCGTCCACCCGTGAGATGGGGCGGCCTTTGGCATCGAGCAGGCCGTCCACGCTGGTCAGCAGGACGAGCAGATTTGCCTCCGAAAGAATGGCCACCTCGGCGCTCAGTGAATCGTTGTCGCCGAACTTCAGCTCCTCGACGGCGACGGTGTCGTTCTCATTCACGATGGGGACGACGCGGCTCGCGAGCAGCTTGCCGACGGTGTTGCGGATGTTCGCGTAGGCGATCCGGCTGTCGAGGT